>ERZ1032549.336-NODE-336-length-14093-cov-18.099729_pt1 | contig 14093 bp, 9 predicted proteins | sample MGYA00516696_ERZ1032549 | MGnify/ENA primary metagenome ERZ1032549 (study PRJEB33719, sample SAMN04261356) | wastewater metagenome | biome: periurban shantytown; feature: human; material: feces | host: Homo sapiens | place: Peru: Lima | collected 2013-01-22 ... | reverse complement strand
AATTTATTATTAATTATCAACACGTTACAAAATTATGCGTCCGCATTTGCCCCTCCCTCTCCTGTCCGCTCTTCTGGCCTGTTTCATTTCTCCGTCATGGGCTGCCTATACGTTAACGGGCAACGGAGAAACGACGATCTCCTTTGCCGACGACCAGTATACGATTACGCCGCCGGCGGGGGATCCAGTGACTCAGGCGGATTCCCCCGGTGACATCTATTTGACGGATATTACGGAAAGCGGGACCTATGAAGACGGCTATAACCGGGTTCTCAATCTGGAAGGAGGAATTTATACGAAGCTGCAGTTATGGAATGTTGCGGGTACCGCCGGAGGCGTCACCTTGGGAGGGACCAATTCCTTTGTAATCAATATCGGGGCGGGAACGTCCCTGCTGAATACAAATCCTCAATTGATGGGGTGGAGCAATCAGGACCGGATCGTGGCTGCCGACATCACGCTCAATGTGGACCAGAATGCAGGGACGATCAATGGATTCTGCCTGGTGGGGGATGGCAACAAGACGGATGCGTTCCAGACGACAGGGACATACATTGTCAATATCCATGGGGGGGAATGGGCCGGAACTTCGGTTAGCTCGCCTGACGCCAGGTGGTGCATAGGGCTGGGGCAGGAATCCTTCCGCCATACGGGAGACGTCACATTCACCATTGACGGCGGAACCTTCGCGCAACTGGTAACGGCCGGAACGACACGTGGTGCGGGTCAAAAATCAACCATTCTCGGGAACGTTGCCCTGAATCTGGACGGAGGGACTTTTAACGGCTCCGTGGCCCTTCTGGGAAGAGGCCTCGTCCAGTTGGGAGACGGAACGAATGCGTATACGGCCAAATTGAGAATTGCGGGAGGCCAGTATAATGCGAATGTGTATGGCTTGTCCGATGCGACCGCAGCAGGTTCCGCAGCAAATATTGCAGCCAATTCGTCCGCTTCCATGGAAATCACGGGAGGATCCTTTGCGCAAAGTTTGTTTGCGCAGGGAGTGACGACGACTATCACGGGAGCTACTTTTTCCGGAGACGGAACCAAGAAAATTTTTGCGGGCGCCCGTTTAAGCACGTCAGCCTGGAGCCTTACTGATACCAATATGACGCTGGACCTGGGCAGTGGCACGGTAGCGGCCATGATTGCGGGGGGAAGCTGGGTGGAAACCGGGGAAAGCACGTTCAATATCACAGGTTCCACCAACCTGACCTTCAAGTCCGGGACGTATACAGGCCAGATCTGGGGCGGTTCCTACATTAATGGAACCGCTACGGCTGCCCTTACCGGAAATATTGGTTCCACCAATATCACGATTACAGGGGGTACGTTTGACGGAGCGCAAATATCCCTGGGCACGTATGTGGAACGCAACAACACCAGTTCCGCATTGACGATCGGGGAAGCCAACCTTTCCATCAGCGGAGGCACGTTCAACAATGCCGCCATTTATGCGGGCGGCCAGAAGGTCAACGGCACTTCCCTGACCACGGCGCTGGCCAACGTGACCATTACGGGTAATGACGCCGTCTTCACCGGGACGACAACTCTTTCCGGCCAGGGGCGCGGGGATGTGGTCACCAAAAGCGTGCTGAACCTGAACGGCGTGACGAAAGCGGACATGTTCGCCAACGCGACCGTTACCGGGTTTGACGAGATATCCGCCGGAGCGGGCACGGATGCAATCATTGCCAATGCCACGGTTCTGGATGGGCGGAGCGCCTTCACCAAGAGCGGCACGGGCAAGCTTACGCTCAGTTCCTCCGCCGGGTTTGCGAACGCCCTGACGGTTTCCGGGGGAGAACTCAGCTTCGGGCTCGCCGGCGGAGTGGCCTTCGGCAATTCCATCACGATGGGAGCCGGGGCCCGTCTTACCTCTGCGGGTGATATGGCTCTTTCCCCGGCTTCCGGCCTGACGCTGGACCTGACGGGGCTGAATTCCTCCAGCGCTTCCATCATCCAGTCCGGCGGCACGCTTTCCTTCAATTCGGAAGGTACGCTGACCCTGACGATCAGCGGGGTGGACCAGACGATGGAAAACGACTACAAGCTGATTACGGCAGACAGCTTCGGCACGCTGACGGCCAGCAACTTTTCCTTTGATCCCAGCGGTCTTTCCGGCGATTACACTTATGCCCTGGAACTGTCCGGAAACACCCTTTACCTGCGCGTCAAGGCGCTGGGTGAAGCCCTCAACTGGAACGGAGGAGCCGCGGGTACGTGGACGGCAGCGGGAGGCGCAGCCATCTGGCTGGACAAGGATGGGACGGCGGTCGTTTATGATGCCGCCAAATCCGCCAACTTTGAAGACCTGGCAGGCGTGGCCCTCTCCGCCGTCACTATTGACGGGGATGTTTCCTCCGCCCGCCTTACGGTCAACAATGGGGAAACGGCCTATACGTTCACGGGCACGGGAGCCCTTGTAGACGGCGCGAATCCGATGTCCCTCGTTAAACGGGGGGAAGGGGAGATGACCATTGAAAATACCGGGACCAATACGTTCTCCGGCGGCACGACCATCATGGCCGGCACCCTCAACCTGAATGCCGTCCAGGGCCTGGGCACCGGCACGGTGACGCTGAACGGAGGGGAACTGGTGCTGAACACGGCGGGAACGACGGAAGGAACGCTGGGGCTGGTAGCGACCAACAAGCTCATTTTTGCAGGTGGCATTTTCACGTACGGCACGGGGGCCACGCAGGATATTTCCGGCCTCATTGACGCCGCCGCCAGTACCAGGGCCATCCAGGTGAATACGAACGGCAATAATATTGCGTGGGCCACCTATACCCAGGAACTGGGGAACAAGGACATCGTCAAGCTCGGGGATGGCCTGCTGACCGTTAACACGACCCTGGGAGGCGCCTTCACCGGTGCCATCACCGTCAGCGGCGGCACGCTTTTCTATGATATCGGGGCCAACAGCGCCACCCGGACCTGGAGCGGAAACATCTCCATCGCGCAGGATGCCACTCTTCAAATCAGGGACAACCGCGCCCATGCCAGCACAATGACGGATACGCTGTCCGGCCGCATTTCCGGGGCCGGTTCCCTGGTGCTGGGGCACAAGGAGGGAGGAGGATTCCCCGGAGGAGGCCGTTATTCCATCAGCGGAGACAACAGCGGTTTTACGGGCACGTTCAAGCTGGTGGGCAACGGCACCAACGCCGCGTGGAATGAAGTGGCCTTTGCGAATGCGGCCGCCTTTGGCAGCGCCAGCCTGGAGCTGGACGGACGCGGCTTTTTTGTCAGTGATTCCACCAATTCCGTCAATGCCGACATTCATGTGAGGGCGGCGGGAAGCTGGCTGAACGGCAATTCCAACCAGACCGTGACGTTCGGGGGCGACTTGACGAGTGACGCCGGGGCCAACCTGGGAACGACGGCTGCAGGCAACCCGACGCTGACCACCATCTTCACCGGAAACCTCACCGGTTTTGTGGGAACCATGCACTCCGGGCAGGGGAATGTGGTTCTTGCCTTTGGCAACGGCGGTGCGGCCGCCACGCTGGGAACGGGCGAATTCATCAAGGCCGTTTCTATGGGAGGGGCCGGAACCTACCGCGTCAACTACACAGGCACGGGCAGTGACCTTCTTTATACCGGCAATGTGATTGATACGGCGGCTCTGGACGTCCAGGGCGGCGACAAACTGGTTCTTACCGGGGCGAACACGTCCACAGGGGAATTGAAGATTGCCCGGAACTCCTCCGTCCAGCTGGGCGACGGGACCGGGGATAACGCCGCCTGGGCCGGAACTGTCACCGGAGCGGGGAGCCTCACCGTCAACACCACGGGCACCTTTGCGGTGGGAGACCGCGCCAACGGCCTGACGGGAACGCTCACGCTGGCCAAGGGTACGCTGGACCTTTCCGGCGCGGCGGCCACCACCAACATCCTCATTCAATCCGGTTCGCTGGCGAACGCCGGGAACTATGCGGGAACGGCTGCGAACAAGGTCCATGTCAATGCGGTTGCCGGTTCCGGCAATATCGCCCTGGGCGGCCTGGATGCCGCCGGGCTGGGAACGGTCGTCACCGCCACTGCCGGGACGCAGCTCACCGGGCTCAAGCAGGGTTCCACCTGGACCGTGACCGGCACGGGCAGCAGCCTTGCGGTAGGTGCGGGGAACATTTCCGGAGACCCCTTCACGGGGACGGATTCCCTGATTCAGTTTGAAGGCGCGGGGGACAACCTGGGCAGCATCTCCTTTGGAGACGGCTCCACCCTCACCCTGGACCTCACCAGCGTCATGGATGCCATGAAAACGGCGGGCGGCAATCTGGAAATCCTGCTGACGAACGGCGGCTTTGCGCAGGACCTTGAAACGCTCAAGGGCCACATTACGGCCAATCCGCTTTTTGCCGCGCTGGGCTTCGGCATTGTAGACGTCAACGGGGGCAGCATCGTCCTCTCCGGTGATACGGACCTGGTTTACGTCTCCTCCGTGGACGGCACGGGCAGTGCGGACAATCCGGTTACGAACCAGTCCCTCAACTTCTACCAGGCCGTGATCGTGGACCAGGACCTTTACGTCCAGTCGGACGGCTCCATGGTGATCAAGAACCTGACCGCGCCGGGAACCAATCCGGGCCAGACGGGAACGGGCAACCTCATTGTCACCAACACGGCGGACAACAAGGGCAGCATCGAATTGCAGAACAACCTTTTCCATGAAGGAACGGGAGTGGACACCGTCTTTGCCGGGAACATCAGCGGCCTGGACGGTGCCGCGGCCAATACGGACCTGGTCAAGACGGGAGCCAACAAGCTCACCCTGTCCGGGAATGTGACGCTGGCCGGAGACATCATTGCGGAACAGGGAACGCTTCAGCTTAACGGCACGGCCAATGTGGAAGCCCTGCGCCTTGATTCCACGGACGCGGGCTCCCTTGCGGTGATCGGCGTGGGAGGCCACACGACGGCCCAGACGCTGGCGTCCGGCGCCAACGGCGGAAAGCTGGATATCGGTTCTTCCGGAACATTGACGCTGACGGGAGCTACCGATGGCCTTTCCCGCACGGAAATCGGCGGAACAGGTACGCTGAACATTGCGGAAGGCGCTTCCCTGGGACTGGCGGCGGACAGCGCGCTTTCCGGCGTGGTGCTGGACCTGGACGGCTCCCTGAGCCTGGCGGCGGACGGCTCTGCCGGTGGCCTGAACGGCGCCGGAGACCTGGAGCTGAACGGGCAGACCCTGCATATTCAGGCGGCTTCCGGCCAAACGCATACGTATGATGGAACGCTGGGGGCCGGAACACTGGATGTTTCCGGCGCAGGCACCCAAGTCCTGCGCAGCTCCGGCGCGGATACCGATCTGACGGTCAGCGGAGGAAACCTGGTTCTCCAGGGCAAGGCGGATGTAGACGGCGCCCATCTCAGCTACGGTAATCTGGTGAACAACGGCAAGCTGGCCATCCAGGCCAGCGACAACGCCCTGACGGCGGTCAACACCACCCTGAGCGTGGAAAACGCCACCTTCGGCAGCGGTTCCACCACCACCTTCACCCTGAATACCGATGCCGACATGACCGCCAGCTTCATCAAGGCTTCCGGAGACATTGTCATTGAAAACGGAGCCGCCTTCCACGTCACGTCAATTCCGGGCGTCAACATCACCTGGAAATCGGGCAATCCGATGGAACTCACGCTGATGGAGCTCACCGGAGCCGGAACGATTGACCTGGGAGAAAATACGCTGACGGTAGGCGGTCTTTTCCTCACCTATTACAAGAATGCCCATCTGGTGCAGGAAGGGGGCAAGGTCGTTCTGAAAGCGGAGGAACAAACGGACAATATTTATGCCGGCGTCGCTGACACGGCCAACTCCATGGCGGGCGCCAATCTGATTTGGGAAGCCGCCAGGCACGGTTCCGTGGACCAGGCCGTTACGGACTTCCTGGCCGCCCTCAATGACGACATGGTTAACAATCCCTCCGCCGCCAGGCGTTCCCTGGCCGCCGCCGCGGGCAGCACGGTCACCAGCCTGGGCATCGCCCAGCGGGACGCCCTGCGCGACCAGATGAACTGGATACGCAACCGCACCAACCAGATGGGCGTGAACCCCGCCTACGTCAATGCGGACCTCCCCTACTTCCACATGTGGATGCAGGGCACGGGCTCCTATGCCAAGCTGGACACCAGGGGGGATGAAAGCGGCTACCAGCTCACCACCTGGGGCGGCACCGTGGGCATGGACGTGGACCTCAGCGACCACTTCACCATGGGAGCGGCCTTCACGGCCAACTACGGCGACCTGACGGCCAGCGCGGCGGACAGCGCGGACGGCCACCTGGACAGCTACTACGCCAACCTCTTCGGCCGCTACCAGAGCAAGCGCTGGGCGCACACATTGATTCTGACGGGAGGGTGGAACGACGCGAAGCTCAACCGCACGGTCAACTACGGGGAAGGCAGCTACAGGACGCAGGGCAACACCAGCGGGTGGGGCTTTGGAGCGATGTATGAACTGACCTACGACGTGTACCTCAATGAAGACAAGAGCAGCATCCTGCAGCCCCTGGCCAACGCCTCGGTAGTAACCACGAGAATGGACGGCTACACGGAAACGGGAGCGGGGAACGCGGGCCTGAACGTAGGCAAGCAGGAATGGACGACGGGAACGGTTGCGCTGGGCGGCCGGTGGATGGGCCTTGTAGGCAGCAACATCTTCGGGCGAGAAGCGCTGGCTGAGTTCCGGGTGAACGCGGCCCAGGACATGGGCGACCACCGCGGCAAGACGGGCGTAGGCTTCCTGGCCAATCCCGGCTATACGCAGACGGTCAGAGGAGCGAAGGTGGGAACGACGGCTCTGCAAATCGGAGCGGGGCTGAGCGTGCCGGTAGGAACGCAGGGAACGATCTTCGTGGACGGCAATGCCGACTTCCGGGACGGAGCGAACTCGGTGAACGGAAGTATCGGCTACCGGTATGACTTCTAAGGAGAATTGAAGTTTGAGAGTGGAGCGGAGACGCTCTGCTCTCCCGGACCCGCAGGGCCGTTCCGGCATTGTCCGGAACGGCCCTGTTGCGTAAGGAGCGCGGCTTACAGCCGCGTTTTCGTTTAGTTGCCGCATCGGCATGCGGCGTCTGTTGGGAAAATACGGGAAGCTCCGTTTTCACTCTTCCAGCAGCCGGCCTCCGTCATGCCATTCTCCAAACATCCTGTTTTCCCGGGTATTCTTCAGGAACTTTTCCAGGCGGCTATGGAACAGCTCCGGCTGGTTTTTCTTAATCTGGATGGTATCCAGGCGCACGTGGCGGTACAGGCGGGGAAAGGCCAGGAAGTTGGAATAAACGCGCGGGTCCTTCTGAAGGGCTTCTAAAATATCCGGATCAATCCGGAACGCCTCCGGGTCCATTTCCGGCAGGCATTTTTCTCCATAGGGGGTCATCAGCCCCAGCCTGGTCAGGCGGCGTACGCGTTCCTTGTTCAGCTCGGACCATTTGCTTTTCCTGGAACGTGGGGTGAGGCGCTGGGCCAGAAAGCCGGAGGCTGTCTTCTTGCGGGTGCTGTCAATCCAGCCGAAGCACAGGGCTTCTTCCACGGCGTCCAGGTAAGGAATGGCATGGGGGGAAGGCTTTCTCGTCGTGAGAACCCAGCAGCAGGAGGAGGAACGGTGGTTCTGTTCCAGCCACGTTCTTAATTCCTGCCGTGTGGTGATGGGGAGAAGGTGGTCTATTTCCATGGCGGTTCGGTGGATGCCGCTTCTTTCTGCGGCAGCGCGCAAAAAGAGAAGGTGCGCAGGCCGTTTTTACGAAAGGGCCTTCCGTTGATGCGCCGCGTGCCGGGATGGAGCGGCTAACGGGGTGAGGATACCTTCCCGGAGGCTGCATTTCCAGTACAGGCATGTTTTTCTATTCCATGGCATATTTCCCGGCAGGGGGGCCTGCCCTTCCTCCAAGTCCGGGAATCCCTTCACGGCGTCTTTTTTTCTTTCTGCGGACATCCTTTCCCCTCTTTTGCGTAAGGAAGGGCCGGAGACGGTCCTGCGCATGATGGAGTACGGCACCTGTCCATCCTTTCCCCGGAAGAACGGGGAACTGGCCTTCCATGCCGGCGTCTTTTCACCGGAAAGGTTATTGTTCCCGGAGTGGAGGGGCAGGCCGTTCCCGACGTTCTTTTCACTTCCGGCAAAGGGCGGCGGGTTTTGTCCTTGTCAAAACGAATGCCGCCATTATACATGATTTATGAAGAAAAGCGTGTTGCTGGCCGGGCTGGGATTGGTTCTGCTGGCCTCCGTGGTGGTGACTCTTAAAATGGCGTGTGCCGAGGATTCCGTCAACCGTGCCGATGCCGCGCGGGAACGGGTAACGCCCGTGCTGAATTCCTTCCTGGACCTCTGCGGGGCCAAGGTGGGGGATCCTGTATTCCTGCGTGCCGTGAAGGAAGACTCCGTGCTGGAACTGTGGGTGAAGCCGGACAAGGCGGAACGCTACGTGCTTGCCAAGCGTTACCCCATTGCCGCGTGGTCCGGAAAGCTGGGGCCCAAGGAAAAGGAGGGGGACAAGCAGACCCCGGAGGGTTTTTACGAAGTGGAGCCGTCCGGCCTGAATCCTCGCAGCAACTACCATCTGGCTTTCAACATCGGCTATCCGAATGCCTATGACCGCTCCCTGAACCGGACGGGAAGCTTCATCATGGTGCATGGCCGGGACGTTTCCATTGGCTGCCTGGCGATGACCGATCCGGGGATTGAGGAAATTTACACCATGGTGGAACAGGCCCTGATTCACGGGCAGCAGCGCGTTCCCGTGCAGATTTATCCCTTCGTGCCCACTCCGGCGCGTTTATTGAAGGAAAAGAATTCCCCCCACGCCGCTTTTTGGGCGGACATGGCACGCGCGTGGGACTGGACGGAACGGACCCACACCCCGGCCCGGGTGAATGCCGTGGATGGCAGGCTGGTGGTTGTGGAACAATAAAAATCCTCCGGCCGGGGGCCGGAGGATGGGAAAGGTGCGGAAGGAAAGGGGAACGGTTGCCCCTGTTGCCGCGCGTCCGGGAAAGACGTGCCGGAACGCTCTAGACGAGCTGGGCAATCAACTCTTCGCGGTCACCCGGCAGGAAGTCCATCGGGGCGATTTCCGGCAGCGTGTAGCAGCCGGAGGCCAGTTTCATGCTGGCTCGGGCGCAAGCCACCATGACCTGGGCGGTCAGGGCCGGATTATTGATGCGCATTTCAAACGTGAACATCTGGTTCTGCGTGGAGCCGGAAACGCCCTTGCGTTCCATCAGCACGCCGTGGCCCATGTCCTTCAGCGCGTCGATGTCGGGCACCTGCTGCACGCGGGTGTCGTCATGGCTGAAATAGGAATCGGACTTGATGGCGAACTCCACGTCGGAGAACTTGGCTCCTTCCTTCAGCACCACGTAAACCATGCGGCGGTGCACGCCGGAACCGGTGGGGATGGTGAGGGAAAGGGCGTCCGCCACTCCTTCCTTGGAGCGCGCCACCACGCTGTGGCCCATGCTCATGCCGGGGCCGAAGTTGGTGTACGTAATGCCTTTGGGAGCCATCGCCAGCATCAGGGTGCGAATGACGGAGTCCGTGCCCGGGTCCCAGCCGGCGGAGATGATGGAGACGGCGTCATGCTTGATCGCCTGTGCTCCCAGGGAGCGCCGCAGGTTCACGATGTCCCCGTGGATGTCAAAGCTGTCCACCGTGTTGATGCCGCGGGCGAGCAGGGGCAGAGCCGTTTCTTCCACGCTGCGGGTGGGGGTGCAGAGCAGGGCCGCGTCCACATGGCCCAGGTCCTCCATGCTGCTTGCGGTCTTGATGCCGTGCACGGGTTCGCTGCCGGGGCGGCGGACGATGCCCGCCAGTTCCATATCGGGCGCGGCGCGCAAGGCGTCCACGGCGTATTTCCCGATGTTGCCGTATCCTACAATGGCTACTTTGATCATCTTGGTAGTAAATAGTAATGATTCCGGGAGCGGGGACGGAATGCCCTCCGGATGTTTTCTCCCGTTGACGCATGTTTTTTAAGCGTTGCGGGTGCGCATGGCAAGAACGGAGAATGACAGGAGCGCCTGTGCGGCATCATGAAGGGTTCTTTGAACGGAGTCCGGAGAAATGGAGTCTGACCACTCGGAACTCTTCCAATAAAACGATGAAAAGCAAATTGATTATTCTGAGTATCGCCACCCTTCTTGGGTGTGTTTCCTGCCATACGATCGGCGGAGTAGGCAAGGACGTGGAAGCCGTCGGCAGCGACATTAATTCCGCCGCCCGCTCCACCAGCCGTTCCATGTAAAAAGACTGTGTGTGACCATGGACGAAAACCGCTTCATCCGGATGGATGAAGCGGTTTTCTTTGATGGGCGTGACGCCTTTTTTCCAGCCTCCGGTTTTCCGGCTCCACGGAATGTTCCCGCTCCCTGTAAAAAGGTTTTTTTACGATGTGTGACGGAAGCAATAAAAAGGGCATGCCGTATGCCCGGCATGCCCTTTGAAAAGAAATTAACCTTCCGTTTTTAACGGCGGCGGCGCAGCATCAGGGCCGCCAGGCCCAGAAGGCTCAGGGAGACAGTGGCCGATTCCGGCACGCCGTTGATGTAGGAGACGTAAATCTTGCCGTTCTCCGTGAACACCTGGTACTTGCCTACGTTTTCAGCGGTCAGTTCTTCGGCGGCGATGGCCTCCATGCGGCCAATCACCTGCGCCATGGGGCCGCTGGCGTTCTCCTCCTCGATGTGGAACCGGCGCAACGTGTCGAGAATCATCAGGCGGCGACCCTCGGCGGCGCGCTTGAGCGCCTCGAACCAGTTGGACGCCATGATGTTGGGCAGGCTGCCGATCAGCGGCTGGATCAGCAGGCCGTCAGCCACGGCTTGCCGTTCCTCGGCGCTAAGGTGCGCCCCAAGGGCGTGCAGGCGGTGATGAATGGCGGTGGGCGGGTCTTCGGCGGGCAAGTAGATCACCGGCCCGGTGGGCAGCTCGCCCACCCCCAGCAGATCCGGCCCGCCTGCGATCTGTGCGGCCAGTTGCAGGGCTAGCATGGATTTACCGGCACCACCGGGCGACACCAGCGCCCCGACCGTACCGGCCACCATGTTGGGCAAAACGTAGTCCAGCGGCGGCGGCGCTGCTGCGAACGCTTCCAGAATGTTGATAGGATTATGGGTAGCCATGATTGCCTCCTGTTCAGGCAGTTGGTGGTTAGGCGCTGGCGGGGTCACCACCCCCGCCCTGCGCCGCTCTGAGTTCTTCCAGGTACAGGCGCAGCGCTTCGGCCTCTTCGTCTGTAGCCCATATCTTGCGGGCCTTGCGGCCCATGGCTCGCTGCTGTTCGGCAAAGCGGGCCTGTCGTATAGCGTTAGGGGTGGCCAGCAGGTTGCCGGTACGCTTGTCGTGTTGGTCTTTCATCTCAAACCCTCCATTAGAGCTAACAGTATACCACCAGTTAGCGCTAACGCAAGCATTACATACTTAAATCTGGCCCCCGACTGCGCTGCTTCTGGGTCTGCTTCGCCAGCTCGGCGCGGGCCTCCTGCACCTGCGGCAGCTCCATCACTTTCTGTACCGTGCGCTTGATGTAATCGGCCTCATGGCCTGCCTTGCGCTCCATGATCGCGGGGCTGGCCTCGGCCATGGCCTTGGCGATCTCGTCCGGCTCCCGGCCCTTGCTGGCCAGCTTCATAGCCGCAATGAAGTCGCACTTGCTGAGGTCGTCACCGAAGCGTTTGACCAACCCGGCCATTTCGCTGCGGTAGTCGTCCACGGCGCTGCGGCGATACCGGCGCACACTCCGCGGGGCGGTGATCTCGGCCAGTCGTGCCGTCCGTTCCTGTTGGCGCTTAATGCTGTCCAGCACCTGCCCGGCCTGCTGCATCAGCTCCGGCCCTGCGGTGGCGGTCTTGCCCTTGGATTCACGCAGCAGCACCCACGGCTGATAACCGGTGCGGGTGGTGTGCTTGTCCTTGCGGTTGGTGAAGCCCGCCAAGCGACCATAGTGGCGGCTGTCGGCGCTGGCCGGGTCGGCGTCGTACTCGCGGGCCAGCTTCCGGGCGATTACGCCCCTGTGACCTGCTGGGGCGTCCTGAGCCACTTTTACCCATGCCTGATAGTTCTTGGGGCTGGTCTCCACGATCAGCGCCGGCTCCCGGCCCTCGGCTTTCATGTCATCCAAGTCGAACTCACTGAGATCGTCCACCAGCACCAAACCATGCCGCTCCTGCTCGGCGGGCCTGATATACACGTCATTGCCCTGGGCATTCATCCGCTTGAGCCATGGCGTGTTCTGGAGCACTTCGGCGGCTGACCATTCCCGGTTCATCATCTGGCCGGTGGTGGCGTCCCTGACGCCGATATCGAAGCGCTCACAGCCCATGGCCTTGAGCTGTCGGCCTATGGCCTGCAAAGTCCTGTCGTTCTTCATCGGGCCACCAAGCGCAGCCAGATCGAGCCGTCCTCGGTTGTCAGTGGCGTCAGGTCGAGCAAGAGCAACGATGCGATCAGCAGCACCACCGTAGGCATCATGGAAGCCAGCATCACGGTTAGCCATAGCTTCCAGTGCCACCCCCGCGACGCGCTCCGGGCGCTCTGCGCGGCGCTGCTCACCTCGGCGGCTACCTCCCGCAACTCTTTGGCCAGCTCCACCCATGCCGCCCCTGTCTGGCGCTGGGCTTTCAGCCACTCCGCCGCCTGCGCCTCGCTGGCCTGCTGGGTCTGGCTCATGACCTGCCGGGCTTCGTCGGCCAGTGTCGCCATGCTCTGGGCCAGCGGTTCGATCTGCTCCGCTAACTCGTTGATGCCTCTGGACTTCTTCACTCTGTCTATCGCGCTCATGCTCGATAACCTCCCGGTATTCTTGTAAGTCGATGATCTGGCCGTTGGCCGTGTCGATGGCTAGGGCGGTGTCGGCCCGCTCGGTGCGGATGCCCCGGCCCTCCATCTCCACCACGTTGGGGCCAAGATGGATGCCCGGCAGGCGCTCGATGCCCTGCGCCTCAAGTGTTCTATGGTCAATGCGGGCGTCGTGACCAGCCCGCTCTAATGCCCGGTTGGCATGGTCGGCCCATGCCTCGCGGGTCTGCTCAAGCCATCCCTTGGGCTTCAGGCTCTCGGACTTCTGCGCCCCGCCCCGCTCTGGCTGTTTGGCGTTGTACCGCTTGAACCACTGGTCAGCCGGGCGCTCGATACCGTCGTTCTTCCGCTCAGAGATCATCAAGTGGCAATGGGGGTTCTCACCTTTACCGGCATGAATGGCCAGCGTATACGGCAGGCGCTCGCCCTCGGTCAGATGCCGGGCGAATTCGTCCACCAGCTCCCGCTGCTGATCTAGGGTCAGTTCGACCGGCAGGGCAAACTCAACCTCTTTGAACAGCCGCCCATTGGCGCGTTCATACAGGTCGGCAGCATCCCAGTAGTCGGCGGGGCGCTCGGCCCACTCGGGCAGGTGGCCGGACTGAGTGTGCAGCACCTCGTCACGGTCGCGGGAGTAACGGCCCTCCCGCTGGATGTAATCGGCTTTCGCCTTGGCCGACTGGCCGCCGTTCCGGCTGCCGGTCTTGGCCGTAAGGTGATAGATGGCCATAGGGGTTTAGCTCCATGCAATGGCCCTCGGAGAGCGCACAGCCCCAAAGGGGTGCCCGCAGGGCAGTTTCTCGAAGAGAAACCGGTAAGTGCGCCCTCCCGTCAGAATGACGGTCGGGGTTTGCGGCGTATGTGCTCCGATGATAGCATAATGGCAAGCACATAACCAAGAGGATTGTCAACATGTCAAAAGCAGCGGAACGACTCGCAAAGCTAGAAGAGCAACGGGCACGAATCAACGCCGAGATACAGCGAGTCAGGGCACGGGAGCAGCAGCAAAAGCGCAAGGAGGACACCCGGCGCAAGGTGCTGGTAGGCGCGTGGATACTCGGCAAGGTTGAAAGCGGCGAGTGGCCAGAACAGCGCCTGCTCGATGGGTTGGATAGCTACCTAGAGCGCGACCATGATCGGGCGCTGTTCGGACTGCCACCCAAGGGGTCGTTTGCGGGAGAGGGCGAAATCCTACGCTAAGGCTTTGGCCAACGATATTCTCCGGTAAGATTGATGTGTTCCCAGGGGATAGGAGAAGTCGCTTGATATCTAGTATGACGTC
>ERZ1032549.330-NODE-330-length-14276-cov-15.392377_pt1 | contig 14276 bp, 10 predicted proteins | sample MGYA00516696_ERZ1032549 | MGnify/ENA primary metagenome ERZ1032549 (study PRJEB33719, sample SAMN04261356) | wastewater metagenome | biome: periurban shantytown; feature: human; material: feces | host: Homo sapiens | place: Peru: Lima | collected 2013-01-22 ... | reverse complement strand
GGGCATCTTATGAATGTGAGGCTCTGTGTATTCTGGAAATTTTTCAGGAAGGAAAGTCCGCCTTCCAGCTTCCATCCGGTCAATGCAATACTCTGGCAGTTCATCTCTACCGGGAACATTTTCTCGCCGTTGAGCGTTCCGGCCGGTTCGCCTTCGGAGACTTCCCCATCATAATACAAAGTATCCAGCGACGTCAGCTCCGCCAGCGGCGCCAGCGTCTCAATGCCGCTGCATTGATCAAATGAAATGGTGAGAACGGATTTGGATTTGGCCAACGCCTCCAGCGCCCCGTCCTCAAAGGAGCAGTCCCTGAACGTGACAAACTCCTTTTTTCTGTCCCGCGCCAGCGTTTTCATCATGGACGCCGTGATGGTCTGATCCTGATAGCGCTTGCTGAGTTCATCCCGCCTCGGCGCGCGGGCGGCGTCATAGAACACAATCGCGCCTGCAATCAGCGCGCACAGAACCACCGCCAGCGCGATCCAGCCGGTTTTCTTTTTTTTCTTTCCCGTTTTCTTTGCGTGCGAAGCCATTTCCCGGCTCTTTTTTTCGCCTCTCGGCACCAGCGGCGTCCCTACCGTTCCTTCTGCCGCTGCCTCCGGCTGCGGCGGCACATCCCGCACGGCGGTTCTCGCCGGTTTTTCCGGCTCATGAGCCGTTTTCCGCTCTGTCCTCTCGGTTTCCGCAGAGACGGCACGCGGCGTATATTCCGGTACGGCAGGCTTCGCCGCCTGCGGGCTATAGAGCGTTTTTTCGTCCTCCTCCGGCTCGTCCACCGGCGCAGCCTCGCCATCGCGGAGCGCCGCGCGCAGCGCCGCCATGCTTTGGATGCGGCTTGAGGCATGGACGGCCATGCCGTGCAGCAGCGCCCGCTCCTGTGCAGGCGGAATGTCCGCGCCCAGCGCACTCGGCGCAGGCAGCGGGTCTGACGGCATACGGTTGAGCGCGTTTTCCGGCGCTCTGCCGGTGATCATGCGATAGAGCGTGGCGGACATGGCGTAGACGTCGCTCCACGGTCCCTGCGCGCCGTGTGAGATGTACTGCTCCTCGGGCGCGTAGCCGGGCTTGAGCACCACGGAAAGGCTCCGCTCTCCCACAGGGCTTGCGCCGCGCGCTGTCCCGAAATCGAGCAGCTTCACCCCGCCGTCCGTCAGAAGCATCAGGTTTGACGGGCTGATGTCGCGATGGATGAGGCCCTTTGCGTGAATGCCCTCCAGCGCCGCCATGACCGGGTCGAGCAGCGCAAGCGCCTGCGCAAACGGCATCGGGCCGTGCTCGCGCAGATACCGGCTCAGGCTTTCACCCTCGAGAAATTCCATGACGATGTAGGCGGTGTTGTTTTCAAAAAAGCAGTCGCGCACGCCGACGATGTTCGCCGAGTACGCAAATTTCGCCAGCGTCCGCGCCTCGTCCAGAAAGCGCGTGCGGCCGTGCTCGAAAAAAGCGCCGCTCTCCGCATTCGTCGGCTCAACAGAGAGCGACTGTGTGTTGTAGCGGTTGACGTTTCCGGCAGGATAGTATTCCTTGACGGCAACCTTCATGTCGAGCGTCTCGTCCCACCCGGCGTAGGTGATGCCGAAGCCGCCCTCTCCGATGCAGCAGCCGACGCGATAGCGTCCGGCCAGCAGCGCACCCACCGGAAGCTGGTGCGGCGCGTTCTGCGCGTCCATCTCCGCGCCGCAGCGCGTGCATATTGCCGCGTCCGGCGTGTTTTCCGCCAGGCAGTGCGGGCAGCGTTTTGCCTCCTCCATAGCTTTCTCTCCTTTTCCGCTTATCTGGTTTAATTGTAAAATTCGGGCGATAAAATGTCAAGGTGATCGTAGGTTTTCACCACCGCGCAAAACGCCCCGGAGCGGCGGTCTGCACACTCCGGGGCGAATGTAAATTGGTTTTGTGTTTCCCGGCTCAGAGCATGAACAGCCCCTCGCGGATGACCTCCGCGACCGTGGGATGCGGGAAAACGATCTTTTTGAGCTGCTCCAGCGGCAGGCGGAGCTGAAGCATCATGGCCGCGCCGTAGATCATCTCCGAGGCGTAGGGGCCGATGAGCTGCACGCCCGCAAGGCGGTCCTCGTCCGCGTCATAGACGAGCTTGCAGAAGCCGTCGCCGCGGTCGTTCTCCGCAACAAAGCGTCCGGAGTAGAGCATCGGCACCCGCGCGACACGGATATTGTGTCCCGTCGCGCGTGCATCGTCCTCGTTCAGTCCTACGCAGGCGACCTCCGGCGTTGTGTAAATGACGGAGGGCACAATGCTCTCGCTGACACTGTCGCTGACGCCGCAGATGTGATGCACCGCGACCTCAGCCTGCCGGTAGGCGGCGTGCGCGAGCATCAGCCGCCCGTTGCAGTCGCCCACGGCGTAGACGCCGGGGACATTCGTCTGCATGTGCTCGTCCGTGACGATCGCGCCGCGCTCCGTGCGGACACCGAGCGTCTCAAGGCCGAAGCCCTGCGTCATCGCGCGCCGTCCGGTCGCCAGCAGCACACGGTCGCACGCGACCTCGTGCACGCCGTCTGCGTCCGCATAGATAACGGCATTTTCACGAATTTCACGCACACCGGCGCTCAGATGGAACTCCATACCCTGCTTTTTGTACGTCTTCATCAGCAGGTCACAGATCTCCGCGTCCGTGTTGCCCGCGATCTTCGGCAGCATTTCCACCACGACGACCTTCACGCCGATGGCGGCAAAATAGCACGCCATTTCCAGCCCGATCACGCCGCCGCCGATGCAGCAGAGCGTCTTCGGGGGCTGGGTCAGGTCGAGGATCTCGCGGTTCGTCATCACAAAGCCGGATGCCAGACCCGCCTGCACGCCCTCGATCGGGGGCACGGCGGCTGTGGAGCCGGTCGCGAGAATGAGCTGCTTCGCAGAAAGCTGCGCATCCCCCGCGCGCACCTCAAACAGGCCCGCGGCATTTTTGCCGAGCAGCTGCCCCTCGGCGGTGTAGACCGCCACGTGATGCAGCTTCATCGTCGAGCCGACGCCGCGCACAAGGCGCTTTACGACCAGATTCTTCCGCGCAACGGCTTCTTCATGGGAAAACACAACATTTTCCGTATGCACGCCGTAGGCTTTTCCGTGCACCGCGGCCGCACCGTACTGCTTGGCGCAGTACAGAAGGCTCTTCGTCGGAACACAGCCCTCGTTGAGACAAGTGCCGCCAAGGGCTCTTTTTTCAATCAGCGCAACGGAAAGTCCCGCCTGCGCCGCGCGCTCGGCTGCAAGATAGCCGCCGGGGCCGCCGCCCATTACCAGCACGTCAAATTGTTCCATATCGAGCCTCCTTTACAGTTACAGTTCCTGCTTTTCCAACAGCGCGCAGAGGTCCGCCGCGTAAGCCGCGCACTCCGGCACCGCACGAATACGCTCGCACAGCGCGTCCACCGTGAAGCGGCTTCCCACCAGCGCCTTTTCCAGCGCGGAGGCAAATTCCGCGTCCATCGAGTCGCTGTAGACAGCCGTCTCGGTACACACGCCCTTTTCGACCGCCAGCCGCAGCGTGACCTCGCCCCACGCAAAGCGCTCGCTGCACGCAAACGACAGCGGGAACGTCTTGCCGTAGATCCAGTCATAGCTGTGGAAGCGCTCGTAGCGCCGTGCGATCTCCGCCTCGTCGAAGTCCGACTCGCGCAGCTCCTGCGCCGTCAGGCCGTAGACGTGCTCGAACGCCTGCACCATCGCCTGCGCCATCTCCGCGATCGTCAGCGACGGGCGAAGCTCGGTCAGATTGATGACGCGCGAACGCACGGAGGCCACGCCCTTGCTCTCCAGCTTTGCCTTGGAGGGCGTGAGGTACTTTCCGAGATTCGCCATATCCACGCTCACCAGCAGCGTTCCGTTGTGGAATGCGCAGCCCGCATGGTTATAAAACGAGTTTCCGGAGAATTTGCAGCCGTTTGTCAGAATATCGTTCCGGCCGGAGATCTCCGCCGGGATGCCGAGCAGACGGCAGGCCTCGACAATGACGCTCTGCTGCCGCCGCAGGTCGTAATCGGCCTCGCGCAGGGAGAACGTGAAGTTGAGGTTTCCCATGTCATGATAGACCGCGCCTCCGCCCGACAGGCGGCGCGCAAGCGTGCCGCTGTCGCGCTCCAGCTCTGTCGTGCGGCACTCAGCCCACGCATTCTGGTTGCGTCCGATGACGACGGTATGTCGGTTCTGCCAGAGGTAGAGGATACAGGTATCCTCAGGCACCGTATCGGTCAGGTATTCCTCGATGGCAAGGTTTCTGTGCGGGTCGGTTCCCGCGCCGATGAAATATTGCAGTTTTTTGATCATGTATAGTCGTACCTAAGAATCATGTTTCTCGCCGCGGCAACCTCGTCGAGACGCCGGACGGGGGTGTTGTGCGGCGCGGTATGCAGGCTGTCAGGGTCGCTGTATGCCATGTCGCGCAGCTTTCCGTAAATGTCGCAGACCTCATCCATGAGCTGCTTGCTCTCGGTCTCGCAGGGCTCGACCATGAGCGCCTCGTGGACGATCAGCGGGAAGTACATTGTGGGCGGATGCAGGTCAAAGTCCAGCATTCCCTTTGCAACGTCCAGCGCCGAAACGCCCGTCTCCTTGTGGAGCTTTTCCAGCGTCATGACGAACTCGTGCATGCAGGTCTGGTCGTATGCCATGTCGAATTTGTCCTTCAGACATGCCATCATGTAGTTGGCGTTCAGGACGGCGTTCTTTGCAGCCTCCGGAATGCCCTCGCGGCCAAGGCTCAGAACATAGGTCAGCGCCTTGATGCACACGTCGAAGTTGCCGTAGAACATCTTCACGCGGCCGATGGACTTTTCAGGATACTCAAAGCCGAATTTCCCGTCCTTTTCCACGACCAGCGGACCCGGCATGTAGCGGCGCAGGAAATCCTTGCAGCCGACCGCACCGGCGCCCGGGCCGCCGCCGCCGTGCGGCGTGGCGAAGGTCTTGTGGAGGTTCGAGTGGATGCAGTCAAAGCCCATGTCGCCGGGGCGGACAACACCCATGACCGCGTTGAGGTTCGCACCGTCGTAATAGCACAGGCCGCCCGCCTCGTGGACGATCTGCGTGATCTGAAGAATGTTCTTGTCAAAAATGCCGACGGTATTCGGGTTCGTGAGCATCAGGCCCGCGGTGTCGGGGCCGACTGCCGCGCGCAGCGCGTCCAGATCGACACAGCCGTCAGAGCCGGAGGGGATGTTCACGACCTGATAGCCGCACATGGCAGCCGTGGCAGGGTTCGTGCCATGGGCGGAGTCCGGAACGATGATCTTCGTTCTGGCAGTATCGCCGCGTTCGGTGTGATAGGCCTTGATGAGCAGCACGCCGGTCAGCTCGCCGTGTGCGCCCGCAGCCGGCTGGAATGTGACCGCGTCCATGCCGAACACCTCGCCAAGCTCGCTGCCCAGCATGTGCAGCGCCTCCAGCGCGCCCTGCGCCGTTTCGACCGGCTGCAGCGGGTGCAGCTGCGTAAAGCCCGGCAGTGCCGCCATTTCCTCATCGATCTTGGGGTTATACTTCATGGTGCAGGAGCCGAGCGGATAGAATCCGTCGTTCACACCGTGAATGCACTTGCAAAGCGCCGTATAGTGCCGCGTCAGCTCGTTCTCGCTGACCTGCGGCAGGCGCAGCTGCGCCGTGCGCTCGTTTGCGAGCGTGTACTCCGGCACGTCGCACTGCGGCAGCAGACTCATGTGATGTCCGGCAGCGCCCTGTTCAAAAATCAGCTTCATGCCCCGAGCACCTCCTTCACAGCCGCAGCCGCCTCGTCCAGCTTCTGCTTCGATACCAGCTCTGTTACGCACCACAGGATGCCGCCCTCAACGGCTGCGCCGCCGAGAATGTTGCGCTCAGCCAGTGCGCTCAGGATGCGCTCGCACTGCTCCGGCGTGGCCTTGGTCGCAAACTCGTGGAAGAACTCGCCGCCGTGCAGTCTCGGGCATCCGGCCTTTTCCAGCTCGGAGGCGAAATAATGTGCCTTGGAAACGCACAGGCGTGCGCACTGCTTCATGCCGCTCTCGCCCATCGCCGCCATGTACACACCGGCGGTGAAGGCGCACAGCGCCTGGTTGGAGCAGATGTTGGACGACGCCTTTTCGCGGCGGATGTGCTGCTCGCGCGCTGCGAGCGTGAGCACGTAGCCGGTCTTGCCGTCCACGTCCGTCGTCTGGCCGACGATACGGCCCGGGAGCTTGCGCGTGAGCGCAGAGGTCGTCGCCATGAAGCCGAGGTACGGGCCGCCGAACGCCGTGTCAAGGCCGAGCGGCTGGCCGTCGCCGACAGCGATGTCCGCACCCTCCTCACGCGGCGTGGGCAGCAGCGCGCAGGCGATGGGGTTGACGCCCATCACAAACTTCGCGCCTGCCGCGTGGACGATCTCGCCCACCGTCCTGGCATCCTCGATCAGGCCGAAGAAGTTCGGCTGCTGAAGGTAGAAGCAGGCGGCGTCTGCGCCGAGCGCAGCGCGCAGTGCGTCCAGATCGACGCGTCCGTCCTTCTCCGGGATCACGGACAGCTCCGTTCCGGAGGCGAAGCAGTAGGTCTTCATGACCTCGATGGTCTGCGGATTGGCGCTGGCGGAGACAAACGCCTTCGTGCGCTTGCGATCCTTGCACATGGGGATCGTCTCGGCAGCAGCCGTCGCGCCGTCATAGTGCGAGGCGTTCGCCACGTCCATGCCGGTCAGCTCGCAGATCATGGTCTGGAATTCAAAGGTGCCCTGCAGAACGCCCTGGCTGATCTCAGCCTGATACGGCGTGTAGCAGGTGACAAGCTCCTCACGGGATGTGACGGAGCGAACGGCGGCGGGAATGAAGTGGCGGTAGCTGCCTGCGCCGCGCAGAACGGTCTTGAACACATGGTTCTTTTCGGCAAGATCTGTGACCTTTTCGCGCACCTCAAGCTCACTCAGCCCCTGCGGAAGATCGAGCGGCCGCCGCAGCAGCATCTGCTGCGGCACATCCGCGTAGAGGTCGTCCATGCTATGGACGCCGATCTTCTGCAACATCTGCTCCCGCTCCGCCGAAGTGGTAGGAACGTAAGAACCCATCTCAGCCCTCCGACGCGCAGAAGGCCGCGTACTCGTCGGCGTCCAGAAGCTCCGCCTCTGCGGTGATCTGCTCGACCTTGTAGATCCATGCGCCGTACGGATCCTCGTTGAGGGTCTCGGGAGCGTCAGCCAGCGCCTCGTTGACCTCGCACACCACGCCGGAAAGCGGGCTTACGATGTCGGAAACGGCCTTGACGGACTCTACGTCGCACGCGGCCTCGCCGGCGGTGACATTGTCGCCCTCTGCGGGCAGGTTGATGAACACGAGGTCGCCGAGCTGATCCTGTGCAAAGTCGGAGATGCCGACCAGCGCGGTGCCGTCAGAAAGCATTTTGACCCATTCATGATCGCGGGAATACTTCAGTTCAGTGGGAAAGTTCATAACATAATCCTCCTAAAAATGTTTGACTGTTTCTGTCGTGATTGATTTGATTTTGATTTTTATCTGACGCGGCGTCCTGCCGCGCTGCATGCTCAGATGCCGGTGGTCATTGCAAAGACGTTCAGGAGATCTTCGAATTCCTTGTCCGTGAAGCAGTAGCGCATCTCGGTGTATTCGTCGCGGAACCTTGCAACTTCGTCGCGGACATCCGTGCCGTTCTTCACGCACTCGGCAATGAGGTGAGCGAGCTTTGCGAACTCTTCCTTGCCGAAGCCGAAGCGGGTCATCTCATTGACGCCCATGCGCAGTGCGCCGGAGGCGGTGAAGCCTTCTTCCTCAGGCGTTGCCTGATAGTTGCAGACGATGTTGTTTCTCTCCAGACGCTCGGCGACCTCGGGGCCCTGTGCGTAGCCGACCTTGACGATGACCTGATGCGTTTCGGTGTAGCCGATCGCAGGATCGCCCGCAACGTCCAGACCCTCGGCGGCAAGGCTTCTCGCGAAGGACTTCGCGTTTTCCACGACGGCCTTCTGATACTCGTCCTTGAACGCGTTCATTTCATACGCCGCCATGAGCTGGCCGACCAGTGTGCCGAGGTGGTGGTTGGAGACGCTGCCGGGGAAGGTGCGCGTCTCGATGGCTTCCCACAGACCCCACTTCAGGTCTTCTTCCTTCCAGTTGACGCCGATGACACCGCGCTGAGCGCCGAAGAAGGTCTTGTGCGTCGAACCGGTGACGATCTCCGCGCCTTCCTCGAACGGCTTCTGGAAATAGTCGCCGATCAGGCCGAGCACGTGCGCCATATCATACATGATGGTGGTGCGGATGCCCTGCTCGTCAACGAACTTGCGGATCTCCGCGACCGGCTCCTTGTGGAGCACCATCGACTTGCCGAAGATGATCATTTCGGGCTTGTACTGCGCGAGCAGCACCTTTGCCTTTTCCACGTCGATCTTATAGGGGTTGTCCTCGCAGACCGGGAAGTTCACGACCATCTGCTTTTCAGTCACGGGATCGACCGCGATGTAGTCGTGCAGCGCGCCCATCGGCTGTGCCGAGAGGTGGCCGCCGCGAACGATGTGGTTGTTCATGACCCAGCCGAGCCGCTGCGGCTGGCACTTGCGGTCCACACGGTTTTTGAAGTCCATCATTGCCGAGAAGACCGCGGTGTTGGACATCTGGCCGGAGGTCACGCGCGTCTCGACCTGACGGCAGCCGAGGAACTTCTTCATTTCCTCAACGAGCAGCGCCTCGGTCTCGGCGATGAACTTCGTGCCCTGATAGTAGAAGATCTCCGAGTCATAGAACGCCTTCTGCTTTTTGTGCTCGGCGTAGCGGTTCGAGGGGTCGGAGGCAGCCAGCAGACGCACGGCGCGCGACTGGGTGTTTTCCGACGGGATGAGGTTGATGCAGTGATTCTGGCGCCATTCATGGTTCTCCTGCGCGTGGATGAGCAGATCTCTGGCCTTATTCAGATAGGACTCTGCCGGGCGCGGCTCCTTCTTGGGCTTGCCGTCGGGCAGGATCGGGCGGACATACGGCGCGGCATCCTGACGGATGTGATATGCAACGACCTTTGCCGGCAGGCGCTTGCCGCGGACATCGACCTCGATGTTGAAATCCTGGCAGACGCGGCTGTCCATGTAGGCAAGGCCGATCGAGCGCTTTGCTGTCTCGTCGGTGAAGACGGTCTCAAGGCCCTCGCCGGTGCACTTGTAATACGGGACCATCGTGCCGGAGGTCACATAGCCGATGGGCTTGCCCTCGGACCATGCGTCCTGGCTGTAGATCTCGAAGCCCTTACGCAGAACGCCGCGGCCCTCGAGGTAGATCGGCTGGATGCGGTACGGCAGATCAGCGATCGAGGAATAGTCGCGGTTCATGATCTTCTTGTACGCGGCAAACTGCTTTGCAAGCGCTTCCTTGCCGATGAACTCGCCCTTTTCCGGTGCAAAGGAAACGGCAAATCTCGCCAGCGACACGGCATAGATGGGGATCTCGCCGCCAAGCTCGCACTCGCCCATCTCATGGCCGTAAAGCGGCAGAGAGGCTTCCATACGCGTGGTGTCGCGTGCGCCGAGGCCGGCGGGCTTTGCGCCAAGCTCGATCAGGCGATCCCAGAAATACCGCGCGTCCTCGGAGTTGCAGTAAAGCTCGTAGCCGATCGGCTCGCCGGTGTAGCCGGTCTTTGCGATGCGGACGGGGCGGCCTTCCATCTCGAGGCATGCCAGCGCGTTTTTCACGTTCTCCATCAGCAGCGTCTTGCCGCCCGCCATCTTCGTCAGGATATCCTTGGACTCCGGGCCCTGCACGGCGATGGCTGCGCAGCGGTCGGAAACGTTCGTGAGCTGCACGTCATAAGCCTTGGCGACTTCGTTCAGATGGGCAAGGTCCTTGTCGATGTTGCCGGCGTTGACGACGAGGAAATACTTCCCGTCTTCAAAGCGGTAGAGATATGCGTCGTCGATCGCGGCACCCGCTTCGTTCGGGATGATGCAGTACTGCGCCTGACCCACGTCCAGCGCGAGCACGTTGCTCGACAGGACATGCTGCAAAAACGCGACCTGATCCTTACCGGTCACATCGATGCGGCCCATGTGGGACACGTCGAAGATCGCGCAGTGCTTGCGGCAGTACAGATGCTCTGTAATGATTCCCTCCGGATACTGGATCGGCATTTCCCAGCCGCCGAAATCGACCATCGTGGCCTTTGCGTCCAGATGTGCCTGATACAATACCGTCCGTTTGAGTTCGCTCATAATGTCCTCCTTAATACTCATAAAAAAAGCAGAGCGCGCCAGTTGAAGGCGCGCTCTGTTACATGACCTGAAAGATTCTCCCATCAGGGATTGCTTCGTCGGTGCCGCAATGCGGCTTTCCAGAGTCCCGTCCGCGATCAGTTCTGGTACCTGAGAGTTCCCTGCGCGAGCCCCTTCGGTGGCACGCCGCATCCGGCGCGCACTCTCCTGACCGTTTCATCCGGCTGTATTGAGTTGTACGCTCATTCCTAACCCACTATAATCTATTTCATTGCCGGTTGTCAATAGCGGATTTCGCGAAAATCATAAATTCTACGCATCCGCCCTCCGGCTTCTTGTGCAGCATGACGGTTTGCGCCGCATATCTTGACACGGGTGCGTCCGCGCCTTATAATATCGTCATTCGATATCATATAACGATATGAAGGGATGACCGCAAATGCCGAAGCGCGCAATGGAGCTTCTGACCGAGTCGATGTTCTATGTTCTCATGGCGCTGCGTGAGGGCGAGATGTGCGGCGCGGACGCCGCAGAATACATCGCCCGCTGCACCGGCGGCCGGGTGCAGCCCGGCCCTGCCACGCTCTACACCATCCTCGCCAAATTTGAAAAGGAAAAATACATCCGCGAAACGGCGGTCGATGGCCGCAAGCGCACCTACGCCATCACCGAAAAGGGGCTTGCCGCCTACGACGCGGAGCTTCTGCGCCTGCGCCGCTGTCTCACCGACGCAGAGCGCCAGAGCGCGCAGGCAAAGGAGGCATGACGATGGCGCAGGAAGCACACAGCCGCACCGTTTACCGCCGCCCGCCCTGCCCGAGCTATGACGTAGAAGGCACAGAGGCATGGCTCACCGACCTTGCGCGCGAGGGGCTGCTTCTGGAGGCGGACGGCTTCTTCGCCGGCTTTGCCGCATTCGAGAAAACCGCGCCCACGCGCGTCAAATACCGGCTGGAGGCCGCGCAGAAGCACACCGGTCTCTGGTCCGAGGACGGCGGCGAGCCGGACGAGGCACAGGTGGAGCTGTGCGCGCAGTACCGCTGGGAATATGTCGCAAGACACGGGCAGTTTTATATCTACCGCTCCGCCGACCCCTCCGCACGCGAGCTGAACACCGACCCGAAGGTGCAGGCGCTGGCGCTGAACGCCGTCAAAAAGCGCCTTGTTTCCGATCTGATCTCCCTGCTCGTCTGGACCGTTCTGTATCCCCTGCTTTTTCTGCGTGCCGGACTGTTCACGACCATTTTGGGACTCGGGACGTGGCGTTTTGCGCTTTTGACGGTGCTCGTCCTCTGGGAGATCGTCCGAAGTGTCCGCGCGCTCACCGTGCTGGGCCGTTTTCAGAAAAAGCTCCGTCAGGGGCTGACGCCCGCGCACACGAAAAACTGGCGGCAGGGCGCCGCGCGCTACCACGCGGCAAATGCGCTGCGCCTTCTGCTGGCGCTCGCGCTGGCTGTCTGTCTGCTCCATGTGTGGAGCGACCGCATCATGGACACAGGACTTGTACCGCTGGATGAATATGACGGCAACCTCCCCTTTGCAACGATGCGCGAGCTTGCCGCGTTTGACGGTGCGGCGGTCACAGCCCGCCGGGAGACGATGCGCGGCCTGCGCTTTAACAGCGTGGAGGATCACAGCGACTGGCTCGCACCGCGCTGCATCTCGTATCACGAGGTCGCCGATTTTTCCCGCTCCGACGGAACGGCGCTGCGCGGCGGGCTGTACATCGACTACGTCGAGGCCGCCGCCCCATGGCTTGCGCACCGGCTCTTGCAGGAGTGCTGGCGGTATGACCGGACGCAGGAGCACTACCGGCCGCTTGACGCGCCCGCGCTCGAGGCCGATGAGGTCGTTGCCTATGAAAGCACGCTCCACTTCCCCACGGTGCTCATCCGGCGCGGAAACGTGTTCCTGCGCGCCTATTTTTATCAGTTTGACGACCCCGGCAGCGTCACGCTCCCGCCGGATACGTGGTGCGCGCTGCTGGCGCAGAGCCTTCCGGCGTCATAAAGCGTCCCAAAACCACGCATCGCGATATTGACGCGCCGGTCACTTTGCACTATAGTATGGGTACGATCATTTTGAATTGGAGCGTTGTTTTATGGACATGGAATTGGATCTTGATTTGCAGGAATGCCCGATCTGCGGCGGCCCTGCGCTTTTGGAGGACGAAAACGGCTGGTGCTGCTACATCGCCTGTCTCGACTGCGGCGCACATACGGTGCACATCGAGTACTGCACCCCCGCTGACCGCCCAGACTCCGTTCGGAGCGCCGCGCATCTTTGGAACATCGGCAAGGTCCTCACCGATACCCCGAACGACTAAAGCCGGTCAAAAGCCTTTTGACAAGCTCAAGAGCCGCGTCCTGCTGACAGGACGCGGCTTTTTGCGTATTCAGATCGTGGTTTTCGGCGCTTTGCGCTTATTCCGCGCTGCGGTATTCCTCCAGACCGGCCTGCCCTTCAGCGGTGACGGGCTTGAGCCAGCGCATGGATTTGAAGTGCAGCATGCACAAAATGCTCTTGGGGATATCCTCGCCCAGATACGCGAGCATCACAACGCCCAGGAACGACACATGCAGCACTCTGGCGCCCAGCAGCGCCAGCGGGATGGCGACGAGCCAGAGGCTCACGAGGTCGCAGAACATGCCCATCAGCGTATCGCCGCCGGAGCGGAACACGCCGACGACCTGCACATAAGAGATATTGCGGAAGCAATACTCCAGCGAGCAGAAGATCGTCACGGCGTAGGCCGTCGAAATGGTCGTAGGCGAAAGATTGTCGCCCATGGCAAACAGGGAGACGAGCGGATGCCGCGCGGCGATCATGCTCAGGCCCACAACAAGCCCCATCAGCGGCACCAGCACGGAAAACCGCCGTGCGTCAGCCACACCGCGCCGGATCTTTCCGCTTCCGATGGATTTGCCGACCATGATGACGCAGGCGTTGCCAAGACCGACAAAGAACGCAAAGGCAAGCTCAGAAAACGTCTTGAAGATGGTCATGCCGGCATAGTACTCATAGCCCATGTTGGCATAGACACGGTTGAGCGTGATCATGCCGAGCGCCCACAGTCCTTCGTTCGACATAACCGGCAGCGCACGGGTGCAGAACTCGCCGAGCTGCTTCCACGAAAACGCGAAAAGCTCCCGCACCGGGCCAATCAGCATGTTCTTTTCAAACGCCGAGAAGATCAGGATCAGGATCGGGCCAAGCCACGAGGAGATGCACGTTGCGATCGCCGCGCCCTCCACGCCGAGTCTCGGCAGGCCGAACGCGCCGAAGATCAGGCCGTAGTCCGCAAAGGCGTTGGCAACGGTCGTCACAATGGAGACATAGAGCGGCAGCCGGACGCGCTCCGTGCCGCGCAGGACGTTGGACAGCAGATACGTCAGCGAGACGGCGGGGTAAGAGAAGCAGACGATGCGCAGATAGCGGCAGCCGGTCTCAATGACGCCGGAATCCTGATTGAACAGGCCGATGACCCACGCGGGCGCTGCCAGCGCGACGCCCAGAAATCCGAGTGAAACGATCATCGCCAGCAGCAGGCCGATGCCCATCACGCGCCGGATCCCCTTGAGATCCTTGACGCCCCAATACTGCGAGATGAACACGCTCATGCCGGAACACAAGCCAAATCCCAAAAGTCCGCACAGCCAGCCCCACTGAGCCGCCATGCCGACGGAGGAGAGCGTCACATCGCCCAGCTGCGACACCATCAGCGTGTCAACCAGCTGGAACGAGCTTGTCAATACGTTTTGCAGCGCCACGGGGATCGCCAGTCTCAGTGTGACGCGCCAGAAGGGCTTATCGCCCAGATACTTTCCAATGTTCATACGTTTCTCCAGAAATCAGAAAACAGGGGATGCCGCTTTGCGGCATCCCCACGAAGTTTTTCCAACGGTCGCGTGAGTGACCTATTATGCCATACCGGCAGTGATGATGGCCATCTTATAGACCTCGTCTGCGTTGCAGCCGCGGGACAGGTCGTTGATGGGCGCGTTCAGACCCTGCAGGATGGGGCCGTAGGCCTCGAAGCCGCCGAGCCTCTGTGCGATCTTATAGCCGATGTTGCCGGCCTCGATGCACGGGAAGATGAAGGTGTTGGCGT
>ERZ1032549.320-NODE-320-length-14527-cov-48.387092_pt1 | contig 14527 bp, 9 predicted proteins | sample MGYA00516696_ERZ1032549 | MGnify/ENA primary metagenome ERZ1032549 (study PRJEB33719, sample SAMN04261356) | wastewater metagenome | biome: periurban shantytown; feature: human; material: feces | host: Homo sapiens | place: Peru: Lima | collected 2013-01-22 ... | reverse complement strand
TATGCTCCCGGAGCTGGAACAGGCCGTCCCGATGCCTGACCCCACGCTGACGGTGGACGATATGCGCAGCTATGGGTATCTGGACGGCGATATGCTCCCGCTTTCCAAGGATCGGGCGGTGGAGCTGCTGGAGCATGACATCACGGTTTATATGCTCTATCCCGACAACGCCGAGGAAATGGTTTTTGAGGCCGAGGACATCATCAAGCATGACGGAATGTTCGGGGTCACAAGACCGGATTGGGATGCGGTCAAAGGCCATATCCCACCCCGCGATGTGGAGCAGCGTTTTTTGAACAGTCCCACCGATTCTATGGCGATCTACCAACTGCGCCGGGATGCGCCGGTGGAGCTGCGTTTTGCCAACCTCGGCAGTCTGGCCGCGCCGCCTGACCCGGCCAACTATGAAGCCGTCTATACCCGTGAGGTGTACCCGGACGATGATACCGGCAGAATCCTTGAAAACTTCTACTACATTTTCAACGACGAGCGCCCCGGCGATTTTGTGGGACACAGCCTCTCCGTCAGCGACATCGTTGCGCTGAAACAGGACGGCAAGGTATCCTATCACTACTGTGACAGCACGGGATTTCAGGAGCTGCCCGCCTTTCAGAAACCGGAGAATTATCTGAAAGCCGCCGAGATGTCGATGGAGGACGATTACGGCATGATCGACGGCATTATCAACAACGGCCCCAAACAGCCCACCGTCGCCGACCTTGAAGCACAGGTCAAGGCCGGTATGTCCATCTCCTTGATGGATTTGGCAGAGGCGGCACACCGGGAAAAGAAGAAATCTGTACTGGAGCAGCTCAAAAGCCAACCGGCCCAAGAACGTCCACACAAAACAGCGCTCAAAAAGAGCGCGGAAAAGGAGCTTTGATATGAACATCACCTTTGAAGAACGCCAGCTTATGAGCCTCTACAACACCGGCACCCGCACGGGCTTGATCGCGGCGCTGGAGGAAATGCGCGGCTACCTCGCTGCGGATGAAACGGAGCTGCGGGAGCTGACGGACAGCGCCATCGCAAAGCTGCGCAGGATGAGCGACGCGGAATATGACGCGCTCGACCTGTTCCCCGATTTTGAAAAGGAGGATATGGATGCCGAGTAAAGTACAGCTCTATGCGCAGATGGCAGACCGCACGGCGGAGCAGATCACGGGAAGCTACCAGAAGTGGACGGCATTTCTGACCACCGCCGCAAGGCTGTATAAGTACCCCTACAACGAGCAGCTCATGATCTTCGCCCAGCGCCCGGAAGCCACGGCCTGCGCGGAATACGACCTTTGGAATAAGCAGATGCGCCGCTATGTGCGGCGAGGCAGCAAGGGCATCGCCCTTGTGGATACCAGCAGCGACCAACCCAAACTCCGATATGTATTTGATGTTTCCGACACCAGCGGCGGCGAGAACTCTCGCCGCCCTTATCTTTGGGAATACCGGCAGGAGCATCGTGAGGTGGTATCTGCGGCGCTGGAACAGCGCTTCGACGTTTCCGGTGAAAACGGGCTTGCCGATCAGTTGGAGCGTGTGGCGGCGCAGCTTGTAGATGAATACTGGCACGACAATCGGCGCGATATTGTCGGCATCGTTGACGGTTCCTTTTTGGAGGACTATGATGAGTTCAACATCGGAGCCGCTTTTCGGAACGCCGCCGTTGTCAGCACCACCTATACGCTGCTGTCCCGCTGCGGGATGCAGCCGGGAGATTACTTCGAGCATGAGGATTTTCTGAACGTCTTTGATTTCAACACCCCGCAGACCGTCGCCGCTCTTGGAACGGCCATCAGCCAGTCCAGCGAGCTGGTGCTGCGGCAGATCGAAGTCACCATCAAGAATTATGAGCGCGAGAAAATCGCGGAAAGGAGCGAAAGCCATGAGCGAACTGACCTACACCCGCAGCGGGGATTATCTGATTCCCGACCTGAGCCTGACAGAGCAGCCGCAAGCCCCGCTGGGCAAGTACGGCAGGATGCGGAAGAATTACCTGAAGGAGCATCGTCCGGTGCTGTGGAACAGCCTGCTGCTGTCCGAGAAGCTGTACCCCCATCTGCGGGAGATCGACGAGGCAGCGAACAACCGACTGGAACAGATGATGCCGGAGCTGATGAAGTCAGCGGGCGTGACGGAAGCGCTGAAAGCCAGCGACCCGATGAAGTGGGTAGGGCTGATGAACACGCTGAAAGCGCAGGCCGAGGAAACGATCCTCACGGAACTGGTGTTCAGCTAAATATGTTCGATGCCCCTGCTGGGGCGCAGATGTCCTTCTTCCCCTCAGAGGCAGAACAAATTCAATTCATCGCAGAAGCGGAGAGTGTAACACCCTCCGCTTTTTCTATGTTCATTTCTCAGGATGATATTGACCACATCCTGCGCGCGGGCGGTAATGCGGATGCAGCGCGGATGAAAATTGCTGCGGAATTCTCCAAGCAAAAACCTTTAGAGGATCGCGCGGCATTTCTGAAAGCTCTTTACTACGGCGGCAACGGCCTGATTACGGATAACGGCAGGCTTTCCGCATGGTACGGGGACGATGGTATCCATATTGCAACCGGAGATACCTCTCGCTATCTTCGTTCTGCCCAAGTGATAGGCTGGGCAGATGCGGCGGAGCGTATTGAGGAGCTTCTGGACGGCGGCGCATTTGCCACCAATCTTGAGGTCACGGAAGCCCCGCGCTATGAGCGGCTGGGTATTGCTGTGGATGTCTGGAACCTTTATCACGATTTCTCGGATGAAGCAAAGTCGCTGGGGTATCTGTCCTGCTTGGGTAATATCCATAGCACCAGCTTTCCAGAGGAAACGGAGCGTCTGACGGACGATCTGCTGAATCCGGCGTTCCGGGATAGGCTCCTGTCGGAATACAAGGTATTCATGGACGCCTACCGCGAAAACCGTGCGCTGCTGCGCTTCCATTACCACAAGTCGCAGGCACTTCTCACACGTTTGGAAGATTTGTCCCTTCCGCGAAAGGAATTCCGTTCCGATATGGCGGCTATTCCAGCAACCGGCAGGTTTATCACCGAAGATGAAATTTCGGCTTCTCTTGCAAACGGGAGCAGCTTTGAGGGTGGAAAGACCCGCATCTATGCGTTTTTCCAGACTTCGCACACTCCCAAGGAGAATGCCGATTTTCTGAAAAAGGAGTACGGCATCGGCGGGCATACCCATGCCGTATCCAGAGAAAGCGGCAGCTATGAAGATCACGGCAGCAAGGGCATCACGCTGAAAAAAGCGGGCTGTGCAGATGTTCAAATGAATTGGAACAAGGTCGCTTCGCGCATCTCGGAGCTGGTTCGGTTGAACCGCTACCTTACGCCGGATGAGCAGGCAGCCTATGACAAGGAAATGGCGCAGGACGCCATGCGGAACGCGGTTTATAACGACTATAACGACGTAAAGGCGGCGCACCCCGATGAAATTGTGCTGTATCAGGTTGGGGACTTCTTCGAGCTGTATGGCGAGGATGCGCGGGCAGTTGCAGATGATCTCAGCCTTGAGCTGACGCGCCGCAATTTGGAGGGAGTAGGCCGTGTTACCATGTGCGGCTTCCCTGCAAAGGATTTGGAGAAATACGTTGAAAAGCTGCGGGAAAAGCATGATGCAACAATTTCGCGCATTGGCGATTCCGGCCATGAACACACGGCATATACGCTTCCGTCCATCGACCACGAGGCAGAACAGGCCATCAATGCTTATGAAGCAGAGTTCGGCGCGGACGGCACGAGGGTGTTCCGCGATCCTGCCGCCGACGCGCCGCAGCCCACGGTACGGGAGCTGTTTGACGGGTACAAGCTGACCGTTGGCAACGCGCTTTCCAAAGATACGGCTTTTGTCAATGCCTGCCGCAATTCAGACCGCCAGAACGCTTATCTGGAGGGTGCGGACGCTATCCGTCGTATTGTCACGGCATCTGATGATCTCCAGCTTGTCCGCCTGTACTTTGATATGCCCGCGTTCCATAACCGGCTGCATCAGGAGCTTTTGGAGGAACTGTATCCCACGCTGGCAGCGACGGTCGCACCCTCTCCCTATCAGATTACACAGGAGGACATTGACAACGCGCTTCTGGATTGGCACAACAACCTAAAGGGCAAGCAGGAAGTCGCACTATATATGCAGGCGCATGGGCGAGAACGCAGCACCGCCGCATGGCTGGCTGCAAAATATGGCTGGGAAGATAGCAAAACTCCCATGTATATCCATGTAGGAAACGCCGAGCCGGTGACTCTCACATGGGCGCAGGTACAGCGGCGGTTGGCACAGCTCATCCGCGAGAATAAATTTTACGATGAGAATGAGAGACTGCGGTTATTTTCACCTGACCGATACTCCATTCGTCTGCATCCCGGCGAGGGCGGAATTACCGGCATTTGGGATGAGGTGTTGGAACGGTTCTGCGGAGATGGGGAACAAACGCTCCGCTTTGCAGAACAGAATAACGCCATTGCTTACTTGGATGGCATCAAACGGGATATGGGAATTGAGCTATCCCCTCCGGCGTTTACAACACCGCTTGGCTATACCTATCATATTGGAGATCGCATTTCATCCATAGAGTTAGACCACATAGCAGCAGTCGGCGTTATCGCGCGTGTAGATGAAGATCACGTCTGGCACACGTTACCGAACGTACCCGGACAGGAACCTGTCAGCATCGACCGCAATTCCTTTGAACGCTACCTCGACACCAGATATTTCGAGGTTTCTGAACCGGAGCCGCAGCGCGTCATTGCGGCGCAGCACACAGAACAGCCAACCCCGGAGACGCCGCAAGCGGTTCAAAACCTTGTGGGGCAGCGCGTGGAAATTGATGGTAAACTCTATAATGTTGATTCCGCAGATGAAACTGTCGCGCATCTCAGCGTCGTTTCATCCTCCAGCGAGAGCAATCACGAGCCGGAACACAGAACCGAACCGGTTTCCGCTGTCCTCACACGAATTACAGATCAGGGTCGTGAGCTTGCGCCGAATATTTCGGCATATCAGGCGCTTCGTGCAGAGCATCCCGAAAAGCTCATCGGTGTCCGTGTCGGAGAACGGCTGCTTTTTTATGGCGCGGATGCAGAACGCGCCGCCAGCGCTTTGAATCGCCGCCTGCTGCAACGCGATATTCCCGGTATGGGCGAAACCGCTGTGACCGGCTATGATTTTGGACAATGGGCAAGCGCCGCAAAGCGGCTGCTGGAGCATGGACACAGCTTCGTGTTTGCGCAGCCAAATGAAACCGACGGCTATGATGTTATCAACGAGGCCGATGCCAAGGAGTATATCCCCATTGGCATGGAGCTGGAGATTGACGGACGGAAGTTTGTCATTGACAGCGTAAATTTCGGCGCAGATGAAGTATCTCTGCGCGATGTGACTTTTCAAAACAGGCAGGGCTTTCCCATCTTCCGCGCTGAACACATTGCGTTTGTACGCTCGTTTGTTGAAGAACAGGAACAGGAGCAGCCGCAGCCCATCGCCAAACCCGTCGCGTTCTATCCCGCCGAGAAAACACACTTGCCCTACGACATAGAAATCAAAACGCTGCACATCCCGGAACCGGAGCATGACCCGCCCTCTGCGGAACCTGTCGAGCCTGAACCGCCCGCCATGAGCGAGGAAGAAGCTCTGATTCTGGAGCAGGAAGGCCGAGCGGCGCTTTCGGAAATGGGCGAGTTTGTGCCTGATTTTGATGATGCCATCTCACAGGCTGAGATCGACGAGCCTCCCGCACACCGTCCTGCGGTATCTATCCCCATTGACGGCGAGTGGCAGGACTTTCCCAGCGTCGCCGCTGCGGAGCAGGCCGCTTACGCTGACTTCAAGGCGGCAAGCCACCGCGACGCGCAGAATTTCCACATCACCGATGATGCCCTCGGCGTCGGCGGCGCAAAAGCAAAGTTTCGGGCAAATATGGCGGCGATCCACCTCCTGCAAGAGCTGGAGTTTGAGGGCTTACAGGCCAGCCCGGAGCAGCAGGAAATCCTCTCCCGCTATGTGGGCTGGGGCGGTCTTGCGGATGCCTTCGACGAGAATAAGCCAAACTGGTCGGACGAGTTTGCAGAGCTGTACGCCACACTCTCCCCGGAGGAATACGCTGCGGCCAGAGCGTCCACGCTGAACGCCCACTACACCAGCCCCACCGTCATCAAGGCGATCTATGAAGCGGTCGGCAACATGGGCTTCCAGACCGGCAATATTTTAGAGCCGTCTATGGGCGTCGGCAACTTTTTTGGCCTGCTGCCGGAGCCGATGCAGGGCAGCAAGCTCTACGGCGTGGAGCTGGACAGCATCACCGGACGTATTGCCAAGCAGCTTTATCCCAAGGCGGACATTACCATCGCGGGCTTTGAAACAACGGACAGAAAAGACTTTTACGACCTCGCCGTGGGCAACGTCCCGTTCGGACAATATCAGGTAGATGACCGGGCTTATAACAAGCTCGGTTTTTCCATTCACGACTACTTCTTTGCCAAAACCCTCGACCAAGTGCGTCCGGGCGGCGTGATCGCGTTTGTGACCTCCCGCTACACGATGGACAAGCAATCGCCCGAAGTCCGCAGGTACATCGCGCAGCGGGCGGAGCTGCTGGGTGCCATTCGTCTGCCCAACAATGCGTTCCGCGCCAACGCCGGTACGGATGTGGTTTCAGACATTCTCTTTCTCCAAAAGCGTGACCGTCCCATTGAGATCGAACCGGATTGGGTACACCTCGGCCAGAACGAGGATGGCTTTGCCATCAACCGCTATTTTGTTGACCACCCGGAGATGATTTTAGGCAGGCAGACCTCCGAAAGCACCCAATACGGCAAGCAGGATTTCACCGTTGTTCCCATTGAGGGGCTGGCGCTTGCAGATCAGCTCCATGATGCCGTGAAAAACATTCGCGGCACCTATCAGGAGGCGGAACTGCCAGAGCTGGGCGAGGGCGAACAGATCGACACGTCTATCCCCGCAGACCCCAATGTGAAAAACTACTCCTACACCGTGGTGGGCGGCGAGGTGTATTACCGGGAAAACAGCCGCATGGTCAAGCCGGAGCTGAACGCCACCGCCGCCGAGCGTGTCAAGGGCATGGTCGCGCTGCGGGATTGCGTGAATGAGCTGATTGCCCTGCAAATGGACGAGTACAGCGCAGAAAGCCGGATTCAGGAAGCGCAGACCGAGCTAAACCGCCTCTACAATGCGTTCTCCGCAAAACATGGCCTAATCAATGACCGTGCGAACCGTCTTGCGTTCTCTGACGATTCCTCTTACTACCTCCTGTGTTCACTGGAAGTGCTGGATGACGACGGAAAGCTGGAGCGCAAGGCGGATATGTTCCACAAGCGCACCATCAAGCAGCAGCGCAGCGTAGATTCTGTGGATACCGCCAGCGAAGCCCTTGCTGTCTGCATCGGAGAAAAAGCCTGCGTCGATCTCGACTTCATGGCCTCCCTCATGGGCGGCAGCGAGAAAATCCCGCAGATCGTTGAGGATTTGAAGGGCGTCATTTACAAGGAACCCAACAGTGGCCCGTTTGACTTGCAGGACGGCGGCGAGCATTGGGCGAAGGGCTGGCAGACGGCGGACGAATATCTCTCCGGCAACGTCCGGCAGAAGCTCCGCACCGCGCAGCGTGTAGCAGCGCACGACCCGTTCTTTGCCGGGAATGTGGAGGCCCTGATTGCCGCCCAGCCGAAGGACTTGGAGGCCAGCGAAATTGAGGTGCGGCTGGGCGCGACATGGCTTGACAAGAAGTACATCGAGCAATTCATGTACGAAACCTTTGAAACGCCCCGCTATCTGCGCGGACAGATCGAGATCAGCTATGTCCCGTACACCGCAGAATGGCAGGTTTCCCGCAAGAGCATGGTGCGCTACAACGACGTGGCGGCATTCACCACCTACGGCACAGACCGCGCCAGTGCCTACCGGCTGCTGGAGGATGCGCTGAACCTCCGCGATATTCGCATCTACGATACCATTGAGGATGCAGACGGACGGGAGCGCCGTGTCCTCAACGCCAAGGAAACCACCCTTGCCGCGCAGAAGCAGCAGCTTATCCGGGATGCGTTCAAGGACTGGATTTGGAAAGACCCGGAGCGGCGCGAAACGCTGGTACGGCAATACAACGAGGAAATGAACAGCACTCGTCCCCGCGAGTATGACGGCAGCCACATCGTTTTCTCTGGGATGAACCCGGAAATCTCCCTCCGGGAGCATCAGAAAAACGCCATCGCCCATGTGCTGTACGGCGGGAATACGCTGCTGGCACACGAAGTTGGCGCGGGAAAAACCTTTGAAATGGTAGCCTCTGCGATGGAATCCAAGAGGTTGGGACTGTGCCAGAAATCCATTTTTGTCGTGCCGAACCATCTGACGGAACAGTGGGCGTCCGAGTTTCTGCGGCTCTACCCTTCGGCCAACATCCTTGTCACTACCAAGAAAGACTTTGAAACCCACAACCGCAAGAAATTCTGCGCCCGTATCGCCACCGGCGACTATGACGCCGTTATCATCGGCCACAGCCAGTTTGAGCGTATCCCCATCAGCCCGGAGCGGCAGGAACGGCTCCTTCATCAGCAGATTGAGGAAATCACCGATGGTATTCAGGATACCAAGCTCGCAGGCGGCAACAGCTTCACTATCAAGAGCTTGGAGCGCACGAAAAAGGGGCTGGAGGCGCGGCTGAAAAAGCTGCAAGCCAGCGACCGCAAGGATGATGTGATTTACTTTGAACAGCTCGGCGTAGACAGGATGTTTGTGGACGAGTCGGACAATTATAAAAATCTTTTCCTCTATACGAAGATGCGCAACGTGGCAGGGCTTTCTACCACCGATGCGCAGAAATCCTCGGATATGTTCTCCAAGTGCCGCTACATGGATGAGCTGACCGGCGGGCGCGGCGTGGTGTTTGCCACCGGCACCCCGGTTTCCAACTCCATGACAGAGCTTTACACCATCCAGCGCTATTTGCAGCATGACCGGCTGCAAGAGATGGGTATGGGCCACTTTGATTGCTGGGCAAGCCGCTTTGGTGAAACCACCACCGCGCTGGAGCTTGCCCCGGAGGGAACCGGCTACCGGGCAAGGACGCGCTTTGCAAAGTTTTTCAACTTGCCCGAATTGATGAATCTGTTCAAAGAGGTTGCCGACATCAAAACGGCGGATCAGCTCCACTTACCCACGCCGGAGGTTGCGTATCACACCATCGCCACCAAACCCACGCAGATCCAGCAGGACATGGTGAAAGCCCTCTCGGAACGAGCGTCCAAGGTACACAGCGGTGCGGTCAGCCCGGATGTGGACAATATGCTCAAAATCACCTCGGACGGACGCAAGCTGGGGCTTGACCAGCGCATCATCAATCCCATGCTCCCCGACGAGGAAACCACCAAGGTCAATCAGTGCGTGGCGAACATTCTCCAATACTGGCGCGACGGCGAGGAGGAAAAACTGACACAGCTTGTGTTTTGCGACATTTCTACGCCAAAGTCCACGCCCTCGCAGCGGGCGGCAAAGGCTTCCCCCGGTACGCTGGACAGCCCGGAAATCCATGCGCTGGAGAGCGCGATTTCATTGGAGGAAAGCGCGGAAACGCCGTTTACGGTCTATGAGGATGTGCGCCAAAAGCTCATTGACGCCGGTATGCCCCCGGAACAGATCGCGTTCATCCACGACGCCAATACGGAGGTCAAAAAGCGGGAACTGTTCGCAAAGGTACGCAGCGGTCAGGTGCGCGTCCTGATGGGCAGCACGGCCAAGATGGGCGCGGGCACCAATGTGCAGGATCGTTTGGTCGCACTTCACGATTTGGATTGCCCGTGGCGTCCCCGTGATCTCACGCAGCGAAAAGGCCGCATCGAGCGTCAGGGCAATCAGAACAAGCTCGTTCATGTCTGCCGCTATGTGACCGAAGGAACGTTTGACGCCTACCTCTGGCAGACCGTTGAGAACAAGCAGAAATTCATCTCTCAGATCATGACCTCAAAATCCCCGGTTCGCTCCTGTGAGGACGTGGACGCTACAGCGCTGTCCTTTGCGGAGATCAAGGCGCTCTGTGCCGGTGATCCCCGCATTAAGGAGCGTATGGATTTGGACATTGAGGTGTCCAAGCTCAAAATTATGAAGGCAGACCACAACAGCAAGCAATTCCGCTTGGAGGACAGTCTGCTGAAATACTTCCCGGAAAAGATAGAGGAACACAAGGGCTTTGTTCGTGGGCTGGAGGCGGATATGCAGACCCTCGCGGCGCATCCGCTCCCGGCAGAGGGCTTTGTCGGCATGGAGATTCGCGGCGACCGGCTCACTGATAAGGAAAACGCCGGTGCCGCGTTGCTGGATACCTGCAAGGAGGTCAAGGGCAAAGACCCGGTACAGATCGGCAGCTATCGCGGCTTTACCATGTCCGTTGCTTTTGATTCCATGTGGAAAACGTACACTCTGACGCTGAAAGGCCAGATGACCCATCGCGTTGAACTCGGTTCGGATGCCAGAGGCAACCTTGTCCGCATCGAGAACGCGCTGGATAAAATGCCGGAGCGTTTGCGCAGCGTTCAGGAGCAGCTTGAAAACCTCTATAACCAGCAGGCAGCGGCAAAGGCCGAGGTCGGTAAGCCGTTCCCGCAGGAGCAGGAGCTGGCCGCAAAAACTGCGCGGCTCATTGAGTTGGATATGGAGCTGAATCTGGACGGCAAGGGACAGCCGCAGCCTGAGCAGGCGATTGCAAAATCGACGCGGCCTTCCGTTCTGGACAGGCTGAAAGCGCCGCCTGTTCATGGCGCACCGGAAAAGCCCCACAAAAAAGAAATGGAGGCACGATAATGAAAAATCTCCCCGTTTACAAGCACCCGGCATCCTATGCCAGAGAGCATGACGAGCTTTCGGCCTACCGAGCTTCCAATCAGGCGAACACGGCCTGCAAGGAAGCGATTGAAGCCGCCATCCGTGACCACTACCGGGATAACCGGCTGGATGCAGCGGCGGTCGATCAGGTAGTGCAGCAGTTCGGCTATGACCGCACGTTCCATGTCCTTGCCATTACCGTCTGTCAAGCGGATTGGGACAGACGGTATTCACCCGACAACCGGGCATGGGCAAACGCCATGTCCATCCCCGCCAATCCTGACGCATGGGGTACTGACCGCAACTGCTATCTGGCCGTCAACAGCCATCCCGGTCTGGTCGATCTGTTTCTCAGCCAGACCCGCAAAGCCTACGCGCAGGAGCGGCAGAAAACCTCTGTCCGGGATAAGCTGAAAAAGCCGCCTGAAACAACTTCGCCGAAAATTTCGGCGAAGTCCAAAGCCCCGGAGCGCTGAGCGATGGCAAAACGTAAGCGGGACGTTCAGCTCAAATTCCGCGTCACGCCGCAGGAACGGGAAATGATTGAAACGAAGATGGCGCAGTTCGGCACCACCAACATGGCGGCATATCTCCGCAAGATGGCGATTGACGGATATGTGGTAAAGCTCGATCTCCCGGAGCTGCGGGAGCTGGTGTCCCTGCTTCGGTATTCCAGCAACAATCTCAATCAGCTCACCCGCCGCGCCCATGAGACGGGACGTATCTATGAGGCCGATCTGGAGGACATTCAGCAAAGTCAGGAACGGATATGGACGGCGGCAGAGAAAATCGTTTCCTCGCTGGCGGCGCTGAAATAAGTCGCAGGGGCGGCGGAATAACCGCCGCCCCTGCCCGTACAAAAGCAAAAGCCCCGACGCAAAACAGCATCGGAGCTTCTACGGTTCCAGATTGTTTTCATCAAACAGCGGCGAGGCAAAAAAGCTGCTCAGGTCGATCTCCAATCCCTGACAAAGCTCGTGGATGATCCGCAGCTTCATAGACGGGTATGCGCAGTTCACAAGATTACCGATGGTGGACTTCGGTACGCCGCTTTTCATATAAAGCTGATACTGCGTCATGCCACGCTCCTGCATCAGCTCAACCAAACGCCTGCTGACGGCTTCATTCAACTGCAAGTACCACACCTCCCGTCCCTGTAACTGTACCAACATTATATTTCCCATCTGGAGAAAATTAGTTCAGGTAGCTGTACTAAAGCGAGATTCTGTGATATGGTTAGATGTCGGGCAAAAGGCGAAAACTATTCGTATGACTTTGCCGCATCCTTGCAAAACACCAATGAGCAAAGTATTCTAATATCAGAAAAAGATTTGACCGCTTGGAAAGGAGCTGCGGAACGTATGCTGACAAACGAAATTGTGCTGAAGGTATTTTCCGACTACCTCAACCGCGATACGGATTTTGAAGTTGTCCTAACCAGCAGAGGCTACACCGTTATGGGCTTTGACTGCTACCGGCAGGACTGGAACACCGTGGACTTTTGCCCTATGCCCGAAGATTTGTTGGATTCTCTGCTGGATGCCTATGAGAATTTCCGCATGATGGAGATTACGGGTGGAGATCGTGATCTGACCGAAAAGGAAGAAGCAAAGCTCGCCAAAGAGCGTGACGCGCTGACCGCACTTTGTGAAAAGGAGGCCGCAAAATGTTCATCCTGAAAATTCTCTTTGCGCCGCTGTCGCTTATCCTCTCCCTGTTCGTTTGGCTGTGCGCAGGGCTGCTGTCCTGTTCCGGCTTCGTGTTCAAGCTGGCAAGCGGACTGCTCTCCCTGCTGGCTTTCGCCGTGCTGATTACCTACTCCGCAAAGAACGGCATCATCCTCCTTGTGCTGGCGTTTCTGATCAGCCCGATGGGACTTCCGATGCTGGCTGTGCAGGGGCTTGGCAAGCTGCAAGACGTGAACTCTGCCATGAAAAACTTCATTCATAGTTAAAGCGCAAGCCGGGGCGAACGCCTCGGCTTGCTTTTCTAAAATCGTTGTTTACTTTCTTGCTAATTTCGGATATAATATTAGCAAAAAGGAAGTGATAACATGACCGCCTACGACCGGCTTGATCTGCTTTTTCAGCAAAACAATGGGATCGTCAAAACCGCGCAGGTTTTGGAAATCGGTATTGCCAAGTCCACGTTTTACGCCTACGCCAAGCAGCGCGGCGTAGAGCAGGCCGCGCATGGCGTTTATGTTTCGCCTGACGCATGGACGGACGCCATGTACCTGCTGCACCTTCGCTGTGCGCAGGCTGTATTCTCCCATGAGAGCGCGCTGTTTTTCCATGACCTGACCGACCGGGAGCCGAATCCGTATTCCATCACGGTCAAGACCGGCTACAATCCTGCCAGCCTGCAAGCAGACGGCATCAAGGTCTATACCATCAAGAAAGAATTGCATGATGTGGGGATCGTCACGATGAACACGCCCTTTGGCAACCCGGTTCCCGTCTATGATATGGAGCGTACCATCTGCGATCTGATCCGCAGCCGCAGTGGAATCGAGATGCAGACCTTTCAGGATGCACTCAAGCAATACGCAAAACGAAAAGACAAGGACTTGCGGAAGCTGATGCGCTATGCGCAGATGTTCCGTGTTGAAAAACTGCTTCGGCAGTATTTGGAGGTACTCCTATGATTAAGACTGCACGGCAGCTCAAAGACCTGATACGCAATCTCTCCAAGGACAAATCCGCAGATGCGCAAATCCTGATGCGCAATTACATGATGGAGCGCTTTCTGGAGCGCATTTCTCTTTCGGAATATCGGGACAAGTTCATCCTCAAAGGTGGGATGCTGGTGGCTGCAATGGTCGGCCTTGACGCCCGCTCCACGATGGACATTGACGCGACCGTAAAGGGTGCGACGGTCGGCATCGAGGAAGTGGAGAACATGATTGCCTCCATCATCTCCGTACCGGTGGACGATGGCGTGGAGTTCCGGGTGAAGCGCATTTCCGAGATCATGGACGAGGCCGAGTATCCGGGCATCCGTGTCAGCATGGAAACAGAGTTTGACGGTGTGATAACGCCGCTCAAGATCGACATTTCCACCGGCGATGCCATTACGCCCCGCGAAGTGCGTTACAGCTTTAAGCTGATGCTGGAGGATCGCTCCATCGAGATTTGGGCATACAATCTGGAAACCGTTCTGGCCGAGAAGTTGGAAACCGTCGTGTCCCGCGCCACCACCAACACCCGTATGAGAGATTTCTATGATCTGCACATTCTGAGCCAGCTCCACGGCCAGAGCATCGTCCCCACCGATCTCCGTGCGGCGCTCATTGCAACGGCCAAGAAACGCGGTACAGAGAAGTATCTTGCCGACGCGCCTGCGGCCTTTGATGAAGTCGAGGCCGACCCGAACATGGAAAAGCTGTGGCGAGCTTATCAGAAGAAGTTCTCCTATGCTGCCGACCTATCGTGGCATACGGTCATGGAATCCATCCGCAGCCTATATGAGCTGGTGTGGGAGTAATAGAGCTGCAAATCGGAAGTTATGATAGTGTCCATATGTATGGAGGAAGCGAATCATTTCATAAGGCTTTGAAATCCAAAGCGAGGGGTTTGATGAAGCCATCGATGAAAAAGATTGTACTATAGTTTTGAAACCAAAATAAAATTTTTGCAGATTTAGGGCAACAGCCAGTTGCTTGTGTTTTCTGGTGAGAATCATTATAATTAAGTAAAGGTGGTGATAT
>ERZ1032549.272-NODE-272-length-15520-cov-11.430650_pt1 | contig 15520 bp, 8 predicted proteins | sample MGYA00516696_ERZ1032549 | MGnify/ENA primary metagenome ERZ1032549 (study PRJEB33719, sample SAMN04261356) | wastewater metagenome | biome: periurban shantytown; feature: human; material: feces | host: Homo sapiens | place: Peru: Lima | collected 2013-01-22 ... | reverse complement strand
CCCCGGCCTTATGGAGTGCCGCGCGAGCGCAGGGCGGAAATTATGCACTCCCTTTGCAACGCCAAAATAAAGCTGATGGCAGCGGCGGCAATAGCCCCGGGTGATGGTACGGATTCACCTTCCTTGCGGTGAGTTTTTTATAGCAAATTCGGGGGTAAAAGTCACGCGAATTCACCCGTTTTCAGGCGTTTTTTTCACCTCTTTTCAGGCTTCCGGAAAGGGGCTTTTCCTGGCCGCAAGTGGCGAAATATCGCAACAACCTGTCCCGCATATCGCAACTATCTTGCGCCGTTACACCCCTGCGTATAAAGCCGGAGGGCTTCCTCACGGGAAAGGCAGTCTTCCTCCCGGTACATCGGTTCTCCGCCCACGGTCTTCCCGGTGGTCAGCCAGTACAGGGAAACCCATGGATTGTAGCTCGCCACGCGCGTGGCATCCGTTCCGGCCCCTACGGGAATGCCCATTTCCAGCATTCTGCGCACGGGCGGCGTATGTTCCGCCGCCTCCTTGCCGTAGCGGTCCATGAAATATTCCCCCTGGTAGGCCATGCGGCACTGCACGGCAATGCCTCCGCCCAGCGCCTTGACGCGTTCCAGATTCTTCTCGTCAATGGTCTCGCAGTGGTCGAAGAACCAGTGCAGGCCGTCAAAGGGAATCTCCCGGTTCACTTCTTCATACACGTCCAGAAAGCGGGAGATGCTCTCATTGTACGTGGCGTGCAGCCGGAAAGGCCATTTGTTGGCGGCCAGCAGGCTGACCACCCCCTTGAGTTCGGATTCCATGTCTCCGGGGAGGTCCGGACGCGGCTCCAGAAAGTCCTCAAAGTCCGCGGCGGAAAAGACGAGCATTTCACCCGCTCCGTTGCAGCGGTAATAATCGTCCCCCTCTCCCGGCCTGGTCATCCTGATCCATTTGGCAAAGTCCTCCTTCTCTTCCTTGGGCCTTTGGGTAAACAGATTGTAGGCAATCCGCACGGTCATTTCCCCGCGCTTGTGCAGCTCTTCAATCACCTGGTAGTCCTCCGGGTAATTCTGATAGCCGCCTCCTGCGTCAATGATGCTGGTCAGGCCCAGGCGGTTAAGTTCTTTCATGAAATGCCGGGTGGAATTGATCTGGTGTTCCAGGGGCAGTTTGGGCCCCTTGGCCAGCGTGGCGTAAAGAATGGTGGCATTTGGCCGCGCAATCAGCAGGCCGGTGGGATTGCCCTCGCTGTCGTGCTGGATTTCCCCGCCCGGAGGGTTGGGCGTATCCTTCGTATACCCGCAGGCGCGCAGGGCGGCCTTGTTGAGCATGGCGCGGCAGTACAGGTGAAGCACAAAAACGGGCGTATCTGGCGCCGCCTCATTAATCTCCTCCAGCGTAGGCATCCGGCGTTCGGCAAACTGGAACTCGCTCCAGCCGCCCACCACGCGCACCCACTGTCCCGGCGGCGTTCTGCGGGCCTGCTCCTTGAGCATGCGCATGGCGTCCGCCAGGGAGGGCACGCCGTCCCAGCGCAGTTCCATATTGTAATTCAGGCCGCCGCGGATCACGTGCAGGTGGGAATCGTTCAGGCCGGGAATGACGGTCCTTTTCCCGGCGTCGATCACCTGGGTATCCGGCCCCTTGTACTGGGCAACGTCCTCGTCGGACCCCACGGCCAGTATCTTTCCATCCTTGACGGCCACGGCGCGGGCCATCGTTCCGCGCTCATCCAGCGTTGCTATGTTGCCGTTTGAGATCATCAAATCGGCGTAAACCTTATCATTGTTTTTCATTGTTTTCATCATGGTTCGGGGTTGTTCCCGGAATGGTTCCGGCCTGCGCCCTGAAAAGCCAGGGAGACAGAATGCTGCTGATCAGCGGCATGAATACCCAGGTCAGCAGCGCCACCACACAGGCGTTGAACAGGAAAAAGGAAAGCCACCCGGGCAGCACGCTGCGGATGGGCCCACCCACGGTAATGTTCAGAAGAAAGATGACCAGGCACACGCCCAGATAGGTGGCCGCCGCCGTCTTGTAGCGCGGCGGCGTCATCATCGGGGTGCCCGGCTGGTTCAGCCAGGCGTCCAGGCCGTTCATCTCCTGGATATGGGCCTCCCCTTCCGTATGGGCTCCCAGCAGCTTCATCCAGCGTTCGTACTCCGGGGAGGAAACCAGGGCTTTTCTGGCGGCGGCGCTCGCGAAACGGTCCACCACCACATACTCCCCGTTTCCGTCGGAGGGCCGCAGGACGCTGATGCCCACATGCCCGGGGCAACTCAGCACAAAATTGACGAAATCCCGCATGGCGTGCTCAAACTGGCCTTCATGCCCCGGCAGAATATGACGGCGCACCACAACGGTCACTTCCTCTGAAGGATTGATGGCGTTCATGCCTGATGAATGTTCAGGGTTTTTCTTCCGGCGCGCACCCCCGTGTTAACGGAGGGAGCGCCGGAAAAACTCTGCGGGCAATCAGGCGTCATGCTTCACCACCTGCGGGGACAGGGCGGACTGGGGAGCATGGTGAACCATCGTGTAGGCGTACTCCACGCCCACGCCGTAAGCGCCGCCCTGCTGCTTGAGCAGATTCATCAGGGCGTCGTAATGTTCCTTGTTCTTCCAGTCGCGCTGGAACTCCAGAAGGGCTCCGATGGTCGTCAGCCGCGTGCCGCCCGCCTGGACGATGCGGGAAAGGGCCGCCTTCTGGGCGTCCTTGGAGGTGGCGCCGCAGCAGTCCTCCACCACGTAAATGTTATAACCGTCGCCGATCATCTCAATAGCCGGCCACGTGACGCACACTTCCGTCCAGAGCCCGGTAAGGAGGATATTCTTGCGGCCCGTCGCCTTGATGGCCTTCCGGAACTCGTCGGAATCCCAGGAATTCATGGACGTGCGTTCAATGACGTGCTGGCCCGGAAAAATATCCAGGAGCTGGGGCCAGACATAGCCGGAAAAGCCCTCCGTTTCCACGGCCGTAATCACGGTGGGCACCTGGAACAGCTTGGCGGCCTTCGCCAGCAGGGTGACGTTATTGATCAGGTCGGCACGGTTGATGTTGGCTACGCCAAAGGTCATTTGGGGCTGGTGGTCAATGAAAACTACGGCAGCGTCTTCCGGCGTGTACAGCTGATGATAATGCGAGGATATCAGGGACATCATCTTATTCTCCTTATAATCTATGTTTAATTAGTGAAATCGGGACCGCAGGCGGTCAGAAAACCGCTGGTCCATGATTGGTTGGAGACCAGTTTCCCCGTTTTTGTTGACACCATGCCAGAGTGTGACAAACCGTTTTAAGGCGGCAGGCTCTCCTGAAAAGACAGCCAGTTCTCCGCCGGACCGGAGGCTTCCCTGGAAAAGGCAGTCATCTCCGCACCAAAAACGAGCGCATTCCCGGAAATCACGCCTCTCCTTCGCGGAAAGGAGGAACGGCACAGGTTTCCCCTCATCTCGTTCCCTCCGGAACGGGAAACCAGCCTGTCTTTCCTGAAAACGTCCTCCGGCTGCGGAGGCGGCGCGTTCCGTTACTTCTCTTCCCCGTGCTCGATCTTCAAGGCATCCAGAATCTTCTCATAGCCAGGCAGCCGCCTCTGGAAATCCTGAAAATTCTTGTCCTCCTTCCGGGTCCAACCCGTTTCCGCATAAGCGGCAATGCGGGGGAACACATGGCGGTGCAGTTTGTCCGCATCTGCAATCCATTCCGTCCAGACCTGGCAGCCCAGGCCGATGACGTTCTGCTGATGTTCCGGCTTCAATCCCGCGAAAACGGGTTCAAAGGAATAGGATTTGGACAGGGGGAGCTTGTCGTAACCCTTGTTCATATAAGTCATATGGGAGGTGGAATTGACCACCTGGTGACCGTCTTCAACCGCCTTGGTGGCAATCTTGTCGGACCCGTACCAGAAATGGATGATGGCCTTCCCGTCCAGCTTGCCCAGAGCGGCCCCCTGGCCGCCGTCATTGTGCACGTCGGAACCCAGAATCTCATTCCATCCGATCATCCGTATTCCCTTCTTAGCCAGCATGCCGGAAATCCGGTTCGTAAACATGATCTGAAGGTCCGGGAAATTCCTGATGCCCTTCTTCTTCATGAACTCCTCAATGTGGGGCACGCCCGCCCAGTACTTCTTATACCGCACCTCGTCGCCGCCGATGTGGATGATGCCGCCGGGAAACAGGGCCGCCAGCTCTGTCATGATATCCCCCAGAAACTGGTAGGTCCGCTCGTTGGTGGGGTCAAACGCGGTTCCGTCATTGAAGCTCACGGGAATCTCCGTCACGGGCTTGGCGGACAACTTCAATTCCGGATAGGAGAACGTGGCGGCGGCGGAATGCCCGGGAATGTCTATTTCCGGCACAATCGTTATATTCCGGTCGGCCGCATAGCGGACGATGCGCCTGATCTGCTCCTGCGTATAAAAACCTTCATGGGGCCTTCCCGCATACTTGCCGCTCCCCCACGTCTCTATCTCCGTGTCTCTCCGCTTGCTGCCGATGGAGGTCAGCTTGGGATACTTTTTAATCTGGACGCGCCATCCGGCATCGTCGGACAAATGCCAGTGCAGGATATTCATTTTCAGAAGCCCCATCTGGTCAATCAGCCTCTTCACCTCCTCCTCTCCAAAAAAATGCCTCGCTTCATCCAGCATGAAGGCGCGCCACGCAAAGCGGGGATAATCCAGCATGGAAAAAGGCTTCTCCGCCACGGTCCAGCTTACCGCCCCCTTGTCCGCGCCATCGTCAAAAAACGCGGCAGGCAGCATCTGCGCCAGGCTCTGTCCGGCGTAATACACCCCTTTTGGTGCAGCAGCCTTGATCACGATATTTCCGGGCGCCGCTTCCAGGCGGTACGCCTCCGGTCCGTACTGTTTCAGGGAAGCATCCTTCTCTATTCGGATGGCCCCCGTTCCCCCCATCCCCGCCAGGGGCAGTCCTGTTCCGCCTGATAAAAACTGCTGCAGCAGACGGGCCTGACGCTGGAACCCGGCGTCCTTCTCCCGGCACACGATGCGCGTGCCTCCATCCAGCTTCACGGGCTTCGCCTCGCTTTTGTCCGCAATCTTGACGGAAACGGGCCGGGGAATGATCTGGTCCTGCGCATTCACGGACAGGCAGCATGCTCCGGAGAGCAGGAAAAGGAATACAGGGGAAACATAGCGGAACATCACGTTCAGTATACACCGCTTCTGCCGGGAGTCTTTCCTTTTCTTCCCGTTTTTTCCTTAATCCCGTTAAAAGCGGTCGGGGAACCTCCCGCTCCATGACACGCCAGCCCGTCCGCTCCGCCTGAAATGCCATGATGCGCCCCTTGCCTTCCTTTTTCCCGCGGCGTATGATGATGAGCATGAAAAAAGACGACACGCCGGGCCTGTTTGCCGCCTTCGCGGACCGGCCCCTGGCGGACCGCCTGAGACCGGCCGCCCTGGAGGAAATCGGGGGCCAGGACCACCTGCTGGGGGAGGGAGGGCCCATCCGGCTCATGGCGGATTCCGGCAAGCTGACCAGCTTCGTCCTGTGGGGGCCGCCCGGCTGCGGAAAAACCACGCTGGCGCGCATCCTGGCTACGCGCACGTCCATGCACTTCGTCGCGCTCTCCGCCGTCTTCTCGGGCATGGCGGATCTGAGGAAAGCCTTTGACGAGGCCGCCAAACGGCGGGAATACGGCCAGGGAACCCTCCTCTTCGTGGATGAAATCCACCGGTTCAACCGCGCCCAGCAGGACGGCTTCCTGCCATACGTGGAAAACGGAACCGTCACGCTCGTGGGCGCCACCACGGAAAACCCCTCCTTTGAACTGAACAGCGCCCTTCTCTCCCGCTGCAAGGTCTTCGTCATGCATTCCCTGGACGCTCCGGCGCTGGAAAGCATCATTGAGCGGGCGGAATCCCTTCTCCAGCGCAAGCTGCCGCTCGCTCCGGAGGCGCGCGCCACCCTCATTGAACTGGCGGACGGAGACGGCCGCTACCTCATCAACCTGATGGAAAGCGTCTTTGACCTCTGCAAGCCTGACGAGACGCTGGACACGCCGGCCCTGCTGAAAATCGTCCAGCAGCGCGCCCCGGTTTACGACAAGGACCGGGAAGGCCACTACAACCTGATCAGCGCCCTGCACAAATCCCTGCGCGGCTCTGATACGGACGCGGCCCTGTACTGGGCGGCACGCATGCTCCAGGGCGGCGAAGACCCGCTGTACCTGCTGCGCCGCCTCACCCGCTTCGCCATGGAGGACATCAGCCTGGCGGACCCCGCCGCGCTGCAAATGGCCATTGCCGCGTGGGACACCTATGAACGCCTGGGCTCTCCGGAAGGAGAGCTGGCGATCGCGGAACTGGTCATCTACCTGGGCTGCGCCCCCAAATCCAACAGCGCCTACACCGCCTGGGGAGCGGCCCGGAAGGCGGCCAGGGAATACGGCTCCCTGATGCCTCCGGCGCACATCCTGAACGCTCCCACCAAATTGATGAAGGAGCTGGGCTACGGAAAAAATTACGCGTACGACCACGACGCTCCGGACGCCTTTTCCGGGCAGAACTACTTTCCGGACAAGATGCCCCGCCGCCAGTTCTACAAGCCGCCGGAACGGGGCTTTGAACGGGAAATCAACAAGCGGCTGGCATACTGGGACAAACTGCGCCGCCAGCGGGCAGAGGAGGATTCCGGAAGCTCCGGCACGCGGAGGAGCCGGAAAAAGCCCCCCGCTCCAGAGGAACAGGCCCCCTCATGAGGCATCCGCCGGCCACACGGCCACTTCCGCAATCCCCTGCCCCGGCGACAGCCGGATGCGGACATACCTGGCCTTCGCCTCCCCGGAACACGCGGCGGTCAATCCGGCCCCGTCCTTCAGAAGAACGGTTTTCACATCCTTCCAGGTCTTGCCGTCTTTGCTGACCTGCACCACGGGTGCCTGCCCCTTCCAGTCCCCGGCGGCCTTCGCCTCCACCCGGTCCAGGCGGAATTCAAACTCCATGTCCAGCCGCCACCACGGCGCCTTGTCTTCCGCGGACGGCAGCCACGCAGAAGCGCCGTCCCCGTCGGACGCCTTCATCGCGTCCTGGAGGTTGGAGGAAGCGGAACAGGGCCGCAATTCCGCCAGGTTCGCCTTCTCTCCGGTTCCGGACCGGCCATGCCGCGCCAGCTGGGCGTCCCTCTCCTGCGCGGTAAAACGCCTGTAAGGCCTGTCCCTCGTTTCCGCGCTCCTACCCGCCACATACGCCGGGGCCTTCCGGGAAACGATTTGGAGGCTGTCCCCCTTCAATCCCGGGGAAGACGCCTTGATGACCGTTTTCCCGGCGTAATAAGACCGGAACTCAATGGCCGCGCAGCCGTCAATGAGGTCAATGTCCGTCCCGGGCGTGAACGTGATGCTCTTGCCGGTGGGAAACTCCCCGGGGCCGGACTCCACCGTGAGCGTTACCGGAACGGCATTGGCTACCTGCCTGCCGGAGGCATCCGCCACCTTCACGGTCACGTGCACGTCGTCCGTGCCGTCAGCCGGGCTGATGGCCTTCTTGTCCGCGGACAGCTTCACCTGCGCCGGAGTTCCCTTCACGGGCCATTCCGGCGGGGGAATGTTCCTGAACTTATTCCTATACCAGTACCAGGCCCGCTTGGGAATGCGGAAATAATCCACAATGCCCATGCGGCCGCCGGAGGGCCAGATGCTGCCGTGGTCAAAACCGCACCAGACCGCCTCCCCCACGCGCCAGGGATAGCGCACTCCCGCCTCCTTGTCCTTCTTCATATCCCCCCAGCCCGGCGCATACGCCCCCGGCCTCTTGCAGCTCACGGAACCGTACTCCGTCACCATGCTGGGCCTGCCGGGCGTCTTCACGTGGGAGCCGTCCCCGTTAAAGGCGGCCATGTCCCCCAGCTGGTCGAATTTTCCGCGCTGGCCACCTCCCGCGCACACGGGGCGCGTCGGGTCCAGCTCCTTCACCAGGGCAATGAGCTTGCCGCACAGGGCCCTGGCCTCCGGCGTATGCCGGGTAAAAAACGGTTCGTTGCTGATGCTCCAGATGACGATGGAAGGGTGGTTCCGGAATTGCAGCACCATCTCCCTCACCTGGCGCATGCAGCTCTCCTCAAACGCGGCGCGGTCCTTCTCGTCCGTGGGGTAGGCGTCGCAATTCCAGTACCTGTCGTGCTCCTTGAAACCGCCCATGCCCCAGAAAATGCCTTCATTCAGCATGCACATCCCCTCCCGGTCGCAGGCGTCCAGAAAAGCCGGGGAATGGGGGTAATGGGAGCCGCGGATGAAATTGAACCCGGCGTTCTTCATCAGCAGCACGTCACGGCGCGCTCCGGCGTCCGTCACGGCATCCCCCCATCCTGCGTGGTCCTGGTGCACGTTGGATCCTTGCAGGTAAACGGGTTTCCCGTTAATCAGCATGCCCCGGTCCGCCGTCAGCTCCAGGGTGCGGAAGCCCAGGGGATTCTCCGCCCGGTCCAGCACTTTTCCCCCTTCGCCCACCAGCTCCGTCGTCACGCGGTACATGTTGGGGGCTGACGGACTCCACAGCCTGGGAGCGGCCAGCGGGGGCAGGTCCGTCTGAACACGGGCTTCCTTTCCCGCGCCCAGCTCCACGGGCTTCTCCCCGCGCAGAACCACACGGTCGCCCTTCTCCTCGCGCACCGTGTGGCGCACGGAAAACTTCTTCATTTCCGGGGAATCATTCTTCACCTCCGTCAGGATGCGGACCTTCCCGCAGGAAGGAGTCACTTCCGGCGTCTGCACCCAGACGCCGTGCGCGGGAAGATGCACGGGAGAACACACGTGCAGATGCACGTTCCGGTACAGGCCGCCGGAAAAGGTATGCTCTCCCGCCCGCGGGGCGATGCGGGGACTCCAGCGGTTGTCCACGCGCACCTCCACCCAATTCTCTCCGGGCTTCAGGAAAGGCGTCAGATCCGTCCGGAACGCCGTATACCCTCCTTCATGCGTTCCTGCGGCCTTTCCGTTCACCGTCACCTCCGCCACCTGGAAGGCTGCGCCGCAATCCAGAAAAACCTTCTGCCCCACCCATTCCTCCGGCATCACGAGCTTCTTGCGGTAGGAGCCGCGCCCCGTGTAAAAGGAATCGGACATGAAATAGGGCAGGCTGAACGTATGGGGCAGATGCGCCGTCTGCCAGCCGCTCTTTCCGGGCTCGTCTTCCAGCCGGAACTCCCAGCCGCGGTTCCAGACCATCCTCTTGCAGGGGGCCGGAGCTTCCCCAGCGACGGAAACGGGCGTTTCCGCTCCGGCTGCGGAGAGGCACAGAACGGCGGCGCCCAGCATGTAAGCAATCATCTTGCGCATGAGCATACTACCAGACCGCGGCATTCTTTCTTTCAATCAAAAAACATTCCCGCGCCTTGCAGCCCCGCAACGGCAAAGCCGTGCACCCCTTCCGGGCTGCACGGCTAGAAAAAGCCTTCCTTCAGGAAAGCGGCGCTTGCGCCGGTCCGCTACTGGGTAATGATATTCAACTCCGCCACAGTGGCGCTCTGCTCGCCGCCCTTCACCGGGGAGCGGGCGTCCAGCTTGAAATAGCGGGCCTCCACAGGCTTGCCGAAGTCGATGCGCTGAACGGCGGGGTCCTTCCGGATATAATGGTAGGTAAACTGGCCCTTCTTGACTTCCGTCCAGTTCTGCCCGTCATCGGAAACGGAGAACGTGTACTGGCTGATGAGGCCCTTGTCCTTGTCCATTCTGGGCGTGTAGATGAATCCGGTGAACTTCATTCTGGTTCCCATGTCCACGGCAATGGAGTGGGGGAAGCCCGGCAGGCCGTTCGTATAGGACGTGTGCCAGCAGGTATCCGGATTCCCGTCAATGGCGAAGTGGGCGAAGCCGGTATCCGGCTCTTCCGAGGAAGCGCTCAGGATCTTCCATTCGCCCTGCCCCTTGACGAGGGGGAATTTCCGCTCGCCGGGAGACGTGGGAGGCACCTTGCCGGATTTCCCGGCGGCAGCCCAGGCCCTCACTTCCCCTTCGGGAAGCTTGAAGGGTTTCCGGTACGTTTTTTCCGGCCCCTTATTGACGGAATACTTCATCTCCGCTCCGGGCGTGGAGGAAACCAGGCTGACCATGCCGTCCCCGTCCCGTTCAATCACGGGAGAATGGGGCACGCCCAGTCCCGCGCGCGCCAGGTTCAGCAGGGCGGACGTGGGGGCCAGCACAAATCCCAGGGGGGTGGCTTCGCTCAGCGTCTGGTACTTCGCCAGGGGGCGCGGCCCGCAGGAGGAACCGCCCAACCCCATCTGGAAGGCGTCCAGATTCACGATCACCTTGTCCTTCTCCGGCAGCCTGTCCAGGCTTTTGGCGTTGTTGAGCTCCTTCGGCGTATAACGCAGGACGGAAACCTCCAGCGGGGCCCTGGGAGAGGCGGAGCCTACCCACAGCGCCGGAGCCGCCTTGGGTCTGGACAGGGCCACCCAGTCCGTCTCCATGCGGTTGCCCATGTCCTGGGGGCGGGAATAGGCAAAAAACATGTCGTCCACGGAAGTGCGGAACACGTCCTTCCAGCAGCTCGTGCGGCGATCCCGGTAATTGTCCCACGGCCCCAGCCCCAGGTATTCCACCTGGTCATAGGCGGCAGGCATCCCGAAGGTGACGCCCAGCCGCAGGAGCTCTTCCCCCTTGGCGGAGGGATATATTCTGACGGAGGCATTGATGACGCCGTTGCCGAACACCGTCCAGGCAACCTCCCCGGAGAAGGAAAGGCCGGAGCCTTTCGTCCGGAATTGCGCCGTAATGCGGGCCACGCCGGGAGAAATGACGGCGGCCTTCACATCGGAATACTCCGCCTTCATGTTCTGCATCTTCATCTTCCCCTCAACCTTGCTCCTGATCCAGGCGTCGTTGTCCACCGGGGAACGGTATGCCTGAAGCGCCACCGGATAGCCGGGCAGAATCAGGTCCTGGCTGCCGTACCGGAGGGCGGAAAGCATGCCGTCCTTGAAGGAGGCGGAAAAGCCCTTCCCCTGCACCACCACGGGATCGCCCTGGCGCACGGAGACGGCGGGCAGCGCCGCCGGAGCCTTCACGGAAGCCTCCTTCTCCACGGCCGCCGGGAACCACTCGTAAGCTTCGCACTCGTCCGCCACATGCTCCAGTTGTTTGGCGGAAAGCTCCTTCACGTCTTCCGGCAGCTTGAACCGGGCGTCCGCCAGAACCATCAGGGAGCCCGCCTGCATGGCGGCGGAAGGCAGTTTCACCGTCACGGACTTGCCGGGGGCCGTCTCCGGCAGAGCCATGCGCTCCACGGCATGCTTGCCGCCGGGCGCGAGGGACACCAGGTAAAGCGTATAGCCCTTCAACGGCTTGTGGAAATACTTGTTGCGAACGGTCAGGGAACCGTCCTTGCGGTCAAAGGCCATGTACTGGTACACCTTCTTCACTTCCTTCGTCTTGGCCGTGGTGTTCCGGTTGCCCAGAATGATGCCGTTGTCGCAGAAATTGGCCTGGTTGGGCCTGTCCCCGAACATGCCGCCGTAGGCCTGCGTCACGCCCTTGAAGGGCGCGGGCTTGTAAATGCCGTTCCCGGCAGGATTGGCGCGGAGGGACTGGTCCACAAAATCCCAGATGGCCCCGCCCACCATGCGAGGGGAGGACTCAAAGGCTTCCATGTACTCCTTGAAATTGCCCAGGGCATTCCCCATGGAATGGGCGTATTCGCACACGAAGAAGGGACGGGAAGTCTTCTGCTTCCCCCAGTTTTCCACCCGGTCCACGGGCGGATACATGGCGGAATCCATGTCCACGGCCTTGTGGCCGTGCGGGAATTCGCAGTAATGGAGGGGGCGCGTATCGTCATAGGCCCTGATGGCTTCCGAGGCCGCTTCAAAATTCGGCCCGTTGCCGGACTCGTTGCCCAGGGACCAGAACACAATGGAGGGATGGTTCTTGGAACGGTGCACCATGCTCATGTTGCGTTCCACATGCGCCTTCTTCCAGGAAGGCTTCCGGGAAATATCCATGCCGCTGTTGCGGATGCCGTGGGCCTCGCAGTTGGCTTCATCCATCACGTATAGGCCGTAGCGGTCGCACAGTTCGTAGAAATAGGGATGGTTGGGATAGTGGGAGCAGCGGACGGTGTTGATGTTGTGCGCCTTGATGATCTGCACGTCCTTTTCCATCACCTCCCGCGGGATGGCGCGCCCGTAGTCCGGATGCGCTTCATGGCGGTTGACGCCCTTGAACTTGACGGCCTTTCCGTTGACCAGCACCGCACCGTTATCGGCGATTTCCACGGAACGGAAGCCGATATTGACGGACCGGGGGTCCTTCCCGTTCAGGGAATAGGTCACCTTGTACAGGTTGGGCGTTTCCGCCGTCCACGGCTTCACGCCGGGAAACTTCCTGTCCAGAGCCACCTGAACCTCGCCTCCGGCGGGAATGGCGGGAACTTCCAGCGTGCCGGAATCCAGCCTGCCCCTGTTGTCCGTCTGCACGCGGCCGGAGCCGCTCCCGCCCTCCCAATTTAAATTGGTGGAAATCCCTTCAATGGAATAATCCAGCTTCATTCCGGCGGGAATATCCTTCTTGCCGGAATTGCGGATGGTGAACGTTCCGCCCAGCACCCCGGTCGCGTAATCCTTCCTGTCCAGCCCCGCCTTCAGGAACAGGTCGCGCACGTGCACCTGCGGCTGGGCGAACAGGGTCACGTCCCGGAAAATGCCGGAAAGGCGCAGGAAATCCTGATCCTCCAGATAGGAGCCGTCGCTCCAGCGGTACACTTCCACGGCAATCGTGTTCCTCCCCGGCTTCACGCAGGGAGTCAGGTCGAACTCGGCGCCCGTGTAGGAATCCTCGGAATAGCCGACTTTGCGGCCGTTCACCCACACGTAAAAGGCGGATTCCACCCCGTCAAACCGGATCATCACCTGCTCCCCCTTCCAGGAGGCGGGGAGATTGAAATCCCGTCGGTAGGAGCCCACGGAATTGCGCTCCTTGTACGCCGGCCAGTTCCTGGGCGGTTCCCCCATCACCTTGGGGGGATTCGGCTTGAAGGGATACGGAACGTTCGTGTAAATGGCCGTTCCATAGCCCGCAAGCTGCCAGTTGGAAGGCACCTTGACCGTATCCCATCCGGAAACGGAATAGGAAGGCTTGAAGAAATCGGCAGGCCTCCCGTCCGGCGTCATGGAAAACTTGAACTTCCAATCGCCGTTCAGGCTCAGCGTCTTGTCTCCCGCCGGGAGAACGGAGGCGCGGGGAGCCTCCTTGTTGATTCCCGTCACCTCTTCATTCTCCCAGTCCGGGGCTTCCCCCAGCAGGGGAAGCGCCGGAGCCAGGCACATCACGGAAAACAGGAATGCTCGTACCGTCTTCATCTCGGGTCAGGTGCTGGATTGCTTACTTGTACTTCTTGATGGACGGGTCCTGGTAGCGCTCGGAATCCTTCTTTCCTTCCTCCCCCCCGGAAGGCTTCAAGGTCCATTTGCAGGAATCCGTGTACGTTTTCCCGCCCATGGAGGCCGTGGCCGTGATGGTGTTGACGCCGGGCTTGAGAGTCACTTCAGGCCAGACGGCGCGCTTCAATTCATCCGGCTTGACGCTTCCCACGGCCTTCCCGTTGACGGCCAGCTTCACCGCAGGGGCATTGCTGTAAACCTTCACGGGCACCGTCTTTTCCGTGCGCTCCGCAAACCTGCGGGACGTAATGTACACAGTCGGCTGGGGACTCCAGTTGGCCTTGTAGAAGAAATAGGCGTCCTTGGGCGTCTTGCGGTCATAGGTCACCAGCCCCTTGTCATTGATGCCGGGGCTTTCCCCCTCAAAGCGGGAGGCGGAACCGAAGTCAAACATGTTCCAGACAAAGGAGCCCCACACCTCCGGCCTCTCCCTGATGCACTTGTAATTGATCTCATGCGCCTGGGACTGCCATTCCTCCGGATGCCAGAACCCCGTGGGGGACGGCCTTTTGGCCGGATTCTCATGCATGCCCGTGCTGGCGCCATGGCCGTATTCGCTGACGGCGATTCCCATTTTGCCGCCGTAATCGCGGATGTAGCCGTTCAGGTTCCCCTTCATGGTTTCCGGGCCGCCCCCGTACCAGCCGGGATACGTATTGAACGCGATGTGGTCCGGAATATTGTTCAGCTTCTTGCGGCCCGCCTGGTTGCTGGCCGCCACCGTCATGCGGGAGGGGTCCGTCTCCTTCACGAACTTGTTCAGTTCCGTCAATTCAGCCTCCATGTCCACCCCTTTGGAGGAAGCCTCCGGCTGGTGGCCGATTTCATTGAAAATGCCCCACATGCAAATGGAGGGGTGGTTCCAGTGCTGGTAAATCATTTCCCGGGCCTGGAGGCGGTTGTTCTCCCGGAACTCCGGCGTATCACGCACCAGGTTGACGTTGGGCACCTCGGACCAGACGACCAGCCCCGTCTTGTCGCACAGGTCGTAAACATTACTGGAGGCGGGATAGTGGCCCGTTCTCAAGCCGTCCGCTCCCATGTCCGCAATCAGCCGGATGTCCCGCGCCTCATCTTCCGGAGAAAGCGCCCAGCCCTTCCCCTTCATGTCCTGGTGGCGGCTGACGCCCTTGACCTGCATGGGCTTCCCGTTCAGGACAAAGCCCTTCCCGGGATCGACGGAAACGGTCCGGAGGCCCAGAGGCTGCACTATTTCGTCCGTCTGGCCGTCCGCCGTCCTGATGGAAGTCTTCACCTGGTAGAGGTAGGGATTCCTGACTCCGTTCCAGAGCACGGGCTTGGCGATCGCCAGCGTTACGGGAACCTCCAGGTTCTTCTTTTCCCCGGCGGCGGCTTTCACCGTCTTTCCGGCCACCTTCCTGCCCTTCATGTCCAGGATTTCCACGGCTACATCCACGTCCCGCGCCTTCCCGTCCGAGTTCAGCAGGGTCTTCACTTCCACCTCCGCTTTGGACTTATCCAGGGACTTCGTCGTAATGAAGACGCCGGGGGAGGCGTAAAAGAGGGGGTCAATGCACACGCCGTCCGTTTCAATCAGCTCAATGGGCCGGTACAGGCCGCCGAACATGGAAAAATCCCCGCGCTGGGGCGCGATGTGGTCCCGCTGCGTATTGTCCACCAGGACGGAAACCGTGTTGGAGCCTTTTTTCAGGAGGGGAGTGATTTCATAACAGAAGGCGGTAAACGCCCCCTCATGCCTGCCGGCAGGCTTTCCATTGACGAAAACCTCGGAAACGATGCTGGCTCCGCCGCCGCGGATAAAATACCTCTTGCCCGGCCTGGGAGCCACCGGAAGAGTACGGGTATAAACGGCGGGGCCGCGCCGGTAGGCGTCGCTGTTGACGGACTTGGCGTCTCCGCGCTGCCCCTTCACGCCGTCCGCGGCATCCTCCGCATTCCAGGTATGGGGAACCGCCACCTTCCCGGAAGAGCCTCCGTTGAAGCTGTAATCCCAGGAGCCGTTCAGGGAATGGACCTCACGGGCATCAGCCGCCAGAAAGGAGCCCAGGGCGCAGCATAGCCCGGCACACGATACGTTGAAAGAGTGGATTCTGATGTTCATGGTACAGCGGAATAATTTATCTCATACGTTCAGGCATGTAAAATACTTTCATCCTGCGGGGGAGTTCTCCCCTTC
>ERZ1032549.262-NODE-262-length-15818-cov-7.935736_pt1 | contig 15818 bp, 14 predicted proteins | sample MGYA00516696_ERZ1032549 | MGnify/ENA primary metagenome ERZ1032549 (study PRJEB33719, sample SAMN04261356) | wastewater metagenome | biome: periurban shantytown; feature: human; material: feces | host: Homo sapiens | place: Peru: Lima | collected 2013-01-22 ... | reverse complement strand
CAAGATCAACTATATCAGCGGTCATCGTCCAGACGAACACCGTTGACATTCGTACGACAGCGTCGTGTGCCGTCGTTTAATAAATAATTATCTTAATTGATAAAGGTTTGTCATTCCTCATTCGGCGAACGGCAAGACGAAGCCGCCGAGGCTTATATCCCCGACGGCATTAACCGGCGCTATCGACAAACCAAATGGATCCTGCTGGCATCAAAATGCATGCGCAGCGTCTCGCCTGCTTGCGGCAGCTCGTCGACAGGCATGCCCACTTTGTTGACCTTCCACTGCAGACGCGTGGGCGCATCAACGCGCGGCACGTCCAGCAACACCAGCCGCTCAAAGCGCGAATCGCTCACGCGCGCCACGTGCAGGTCGTAACTGTTGCGACCCCGCTCGGCACGGTTGTCCACATGGAAGTAGCTCGCACGAATACCCAGGTAGGCAACATCGTCGGGAACCTCGCGACCCACGTTAAAGGTCATGCCCCAATCGAGCGCCTCAACTTCCTCGGGCCCGATCTTTCGTGCGCGGCTTGTGTTCTTGCAGCCCGTCAGGCGCAGTGCCGCCAGCGTCTGCGGACGGCGGACCACGTCCTCGACGGAGCCGATCTCCTCAACATGCCCGTCGTGCATCACGCAGATACGCTGACACAGGCGGCATGCCTCGTCGATGTCGTGGCTCACGTAGAGCACGGTGCGGTTGCAGACATCGAACAGGTCGAGCATGTTCTGCTCGAGGGCGCTCTTAAGATAGGAATCGAGCGCGCTCATGGGCTCGTCGAACATAAAGATGCCCGGATGCGCCGCCACCATACGGGCAAGTGCCACGCGTTGCTGCTGCCCGCCCGAAAGGCGCGCGGGGTAGCGGTCGGCAAAATCGGCCAGACCGAAAATGCCCAGATAGCGCTCGGCCAGCCTTTTGCGCGCCACGGCGTCTCCCGCATCCTTTACACCGGCGCATACATTATCGGCCACCGTCATGTTGGGAAACAGCTGATAGTTTTGGAACAGCAGAGCGCATTTTCGCTCCTGGGGCGACAGGTTGATGCCCGCCGCCGAGTCAAAAAAGGTCACGCCGTTAACGACAATCTTGCCCTCGTCGGGCGTCTCCACACCGGCAATGCAGCGCAGCGTACAGCTCTTGCCACAACCCGAGGCGCCCAGCAGCGCCACACGCTCCTCGCCGGCCTCAAGCTGCATGTCGAGGGTAAAGCCGGGATAGCGCTTTTTGATATCCAGAACGAGCGACATGGCCTATCGACCTCCCTGCAAAGCGGCATCATCGCGCATGAGCTCGGCCAACGCCTCGCGATCGATACGCAAGGCATCGCCGCCCGGCGGGTCGAGCGAATCGCCCTGTCCAGCGAGATCTTTGGCCTGCTTGCGCTCCGCGCGGGACAGGCCACGCTCGCGATACTTTTGCGAATGCGCCGTGTACATGTTGATGAACAGGATGACCAGGAAGCTGAACGCTATTACGACGACGACCCAAAAGAGGGCCACCGACGTGTTGCCGCCCATCCATTCAAAGTAGATAGCGATGGGGATGGTCTGGGTAATGCCGGCGTAGTTGCCCGCAAAAAACAGGGTGCAGCCAAACTCACCCATGGCACGCGCGAAGGCGAGCACCGTGCCGGCGGCAATCGAGGGCCAGCCAAGCGGCATCATGAGCTTGGCAAAAATGCGACGTTCGGACCATCCCAGGGTTCGCGCGGCATCGAGCATCTGCGTGTCGAGGCTCTCGAAGGCTCCGAGCGCCGTGCGGTAGACCAGCGGAAACGACACAACGACGGCCGAAATGACCGCCGCGGGCCACGTAAAGACGATCGAGACGCCGTGCGCGATCAGCCACTGGCCCACCCCGGTCGAGCGGCCAAACAGCATGAGGAGCAGGAAGCCGCAGACCGTGGGCGGCAGCACCATAGGAATCGTAAAGACCGAATCGAGCAGGCCCTTGATGCGACTCGAAGTACCCATAGTCTTCCACGCGGCGAACAGGCCCAGCGCAAAGGAGATTAGCAGGGCAAGGCCGCTCGTTTTAATGGACACCCAAAACGGGCGATAGTCGATGTCGCCCAAAAAGGAAGCCAGAGAGGTCAAGGGCCCCTGCTCATCCCGCAACACGACAGACGATGCCTCTACCATTTGAGCGCTATCAAGCCAACGCGCGCCGCCCTTGGCATCACCCGAGGCTGATGCAATCACTACATAGCGGTCCCCATCCGCACCGCGCTCGTCAAAGCCATAGGTATACCCGCCGGCGTCAAACGTTGTTTCCGCCGTGACATACCAAGGAAGATCCACGTCCCCTAGCTGCGCACCTCCCATGCAGTTTGCACTGTCGAGCTTGCAGACGAGGGCTTTGAGACCCGATACGCACTCGTTATCCTGCGGATCCAATCCATACTTCTCGACCGCCTTAGGCGATATCCACACCACAACGCGATCGGCAGCAGGCGCCACTACAAGGTCCACGTCCTCGTCAACGGGAAACCGGTAGCCCTCAGGCTGGCCCTCCATGGCACGAGCGGTCCCCCTGGCCAACCGCTCAAAACCCTCGATCCCATAGGAAAGCCCATGAGCGGTCGCAGCAACCTGGGCCCCTTCTTCAGCGTCCCAAGCAAACGCAAATCCCGGCACCCAGCAAAGCGCGAAGGTCAAAGCACAGGTGACAAGCATGCGGAATCTATTAAGCACGAAAAGCTCCAAGCGGATACAAGGACGGAGTGAAACACAAAACGATAGAATTATCGCGCCAAGCCGCACTACTCGGAAAGCTCAAAGCCGTACTTGGCCCAAATCTTCTGGGCCTTTTTGTTGGTCAGGCAAAAGTCGATAAACGCCTTGGCCTCGTCGGCGTGCTCGGAGCTCTCGGCAACGGCACCCGGATACACGATGGGCTTGTGCGAGTCCTCGGGACACACAAAGGCCTCCTCGACACCGTCGTAGCGGAAGATGTCGGAGCTATAGACAAAGCCAGCCACGCAGTCGCCCGCGGACACATAGGCGGCGGCGGTACCAACTTTGTCAGCCAGGGCCACCTTGTCGGCGATCTCAGGCGCGTACTCGCCGTCGTCGCCCTCGGTGCCGGTGTAGAGGCCCACAGAAGCCAGCGCCTGGTTGGCGTACTTGCCGGCGGGAACGGTCTTGGCGTCGCCAATGGCGATCTTGCCGTCCAGATTCGCGACGTCGGCGATGGCCTCGACCTTGGTGTCGGATCCCTCGGCGCGAATGATCACGAGGTCGTTGACGAACATGTCCTCACGTGTGTCGACGTCGACGAGCTCGGCGGCCTCGGCGTCGTCCATGGTGCCCTTGGAGGCCGTGATGAGCACGTCGACGGCGGCACCGGCGCGCATCTGCTCGACAAGGTCGCCAGACGCCTTAAACTGCGTGTCGGCAAACGTGGTGCCGGTCTGCTCGGCGTAGAGCTCCTGAACCTCGGGCAGAGCTTTCTCGAGAGAGTTGGCGGCAAAGACCTGCAGCTCGACAGCCTTCTTCTTAGAGGAAGACTTGGCGGAGCCGGCATCGGAACCAGCGGGCTCGGACGTCTTGTTGCCCGAGCAGCCGGCAAGGCCAAGGCCGGCGGCAGCGGCAGCAGAAAGCGAGACAAAACCGCGGCGTGAAACCATATCGAACATATTCAACCCTTTCGAACGCTATGCCCGGGCACCCCGCCGCAGGCTTTATTCTGTTACTAGATTATACTTACGCGCGAATAATGATAGTGAGAAATTATTCTCGCCAGAGAATATAGTTTCGAGTTGCCGTGCACCTCGGCGTCGCTTCGGCGGATAACAAAGGCGGAGCAGCCGTTCAGGTCGCCCCGCCGCAGGTAAACCGCTTAGTTGGTATGTCCGCCGCCCGCTGTCATCTGAGCCGCATGCTCCAGCTGGTCTGCTATGGCCTCCCAGCTTTCGCGGGCGGCCTTCGTAGAACCGGGAAAGTTTACGACAAGTGTATGACCTCGTTGCATGCAAATAGCGCGCGAGAGCATGGCGCGGCGCGTCTTGGTCATGGAGTACGCGCGAATCGCCTCTGCAATACCCGGCACATCGCGGTCGCAAACGGTACGCGTCGCCTCGGGCGTCACATCGCGCATCGAAAGCCCCGTGCCGCCGCAGGTGAGCACGACATTGGCGTGGCACTCATCGGCGGCTTCCACAATGGCATCACCAATCTCGCTGACATCGTCACGCACGACCACATGCGAGGCGACCGTCCAGCCCTGCGCCTCGATAAGTTCCTCGAGTGCGGCTCCAGCCTCGTCCTGGGCAAGGTCGCGCGTATCCGAGCACGTCACGATCGAAATCTTCAACTCCATAGCATTCCTCCTACAACACGGCGCCCTCGGGCAGGTCGACGCGAACAACGTCCACGACATCTCCTGCCTTGAGCTCGCACGGTCCTTCGTCAATACGCAACAGGCAGTTGGCCCGCTGCATCGTGCCAAGCAGCGCCGAATTCTGCGTCTTGGCCTCGGTCACCATCAGCTCACCGGTCTTGGGGTCGCGCAAAACCGTGGCGCGATCGAAGAAGCGTCGGTCCTGGCGCTTTTTCACACCGTGTGTGAGCGTCGCCTGCTGCACGGGACGCGGACCCTCGGCAAAGCCGCGCATCTTGCGAATCGCCGGACGGGCGAGCATCTCAAAGCCCACATACGCCGCGGCCGGATTGCCTGAAAGCCCCAGGTAGGGCTTACCCCCGAGCAAGCCAAACGTAATGGCCTTGCCCGGACGCATCGAGATGCGATCGAACAGCACCTCGCCCTCGTGCCGGACCAGCGCCGTCACATAGTCGTAATCGCCCGCCGAGGCGCCTCCGCTCGTAATGACAAAGTCGCACTCCTGCACGGCACGATGAACCAGCTCGGCAATCGCCTGCTCATCATCGGGCGCAATGCCATAGAACACGGGCTCGGCGCCGGCATCGAGCGCTTCGGCCATCAACGCCGACGAGTTGGAGTCGCGAATCTGCCCGCGCGCCGGCAGCTCACCCGGCGCGACCAGCTCCGTGCCCAGCGAGATAATGCCCACGCGCGGAGCGGCATGGACCTTCACGCTCGCGTAACCGGCGCTTGCCAGCAGGCCGGCGCCGGCCGGAGCCACAACCTCACCGGCGCGCATCACGACGTCGCCGGCATGGGCCTCCTCGGCGGCAGAGCGAACGTTCTCCCCCACCTTGGCCGGCGCCGAGAACCTCACACGCGAGCCCTCGTTGCCGTCACCGTCGAGCACATCGACGATCTCGTATTTCACCACGGCATCGGCACCTTCGGGTACCGGCGCGCCCGTCATGATGCGGACCGTCTCGCCCGCGCCGATTACGCCCTCAAACACATGTCCCGCAGCCTCGTGTCCGATAACGTCGAGCGTCACCGGCGCCTCGCCAGACGCCTGCGCCAAGTCCGCCGAGCGCACGGCATATCCGTCCATAGCACTGTTGGCAAACGGCGAGATGTCGATGTCGGCCACCGCGTCCTCGGCCAAGGGAAGACCGGTGGCCTGCCACACGGGAATCTCGACGAGATCGGTCGGAGCAACGTGCGACAGAACAATCGACTGCGCGACCTCCAGCGGAATGAGTTTCTCTGCCATATGCACCTCTTAATGCCACGGCGCACAACAGGGGCGCCGATTCTTTATGCTTGTTTCAGTATAATCCCCAGACGCACGACCGCGACTTGGCCTGTACCCGGAAATACACCTGTCGGCCGCAAGCCACGAAACAGAATCGAAACCAACCCACCGGCTCGTCGCGTTTACCGCGTTTTATAATGCTTGCGTTGCAACCTAAAAGAGGAACGTATGACTCATAACGACAAACCCGAAAGCGCAAACAAGGCGCAAGACCATCCCCAGCCGCTCGACGACGGCGGCTTTTTTTCCCTGAACGACGTCATCACGGCAGGCAGGCATCAACTTACCCGCTCCGAGCATCTCTTGGCTGCCGACACGCGCCGCAACGCCCGCAACCTACTCGCGAGCGCCAAGTTGCTCGTACTCGTCGTCATCGTCTCGCTTGCCATGGGCGTTGCCGCTTGGGCGTTTTTGGCCTCGTTGAATATCGCGACCGACTATCGCGAGCACCATGCGTGGATTTACGCGCTTCTTCCCGTTGTGGGCGTTGCCACCGCATGGGTGTACAAAAACCACGGTCTTGCCGCCAAACGCGGTAACAACCTGGTCATCGACTCCGCTCTGGGCACCCGCCTCATCCATATGCGCATGGCCGTCCTCACCTTCGTCTGCTCCACGCTCACGCACCTCACGGGCGGATCGGCCGGTCGCGAGGGAGCTGCGGTGCAGATTGGCGGCACCATCGCCAGCAACATCTCGAGCTTCGCCCACCTCAAAAAACATGACCACCACGACCTCATGCTCGCCGGCATCTCGTCGGCCTTTGGCGCCGTATTCGGTTCGCCCCTTGCCGGCGCGTTCTTTGGTATGGAGATGTGCTTTATCGGCAAAATCGACTACACCGCAGGCATCTACTGCCTCGTCGCCTCGTTTACCGGCTACTTTACATCACTTGCCCTGGGTACCGAGTACGAAGCGAATGTCATCGCCAGCGTTCCCAACATGACACCACGGACGGTTGTCATCGTTGTTATCAGCGCCATCATCTTCGGTTTGACGGCACGCCTCTTTGCCTGGTCGGTTCGAACCGTCAAGAGCCTGTACGGTCGCTTTATCACCAATTACCTTGTTCGCGCACTCATCGGCTCACTCGTGGTTTTGGCCGCCTATGCCCTCCTCGACGCCTGGAAGTATGCTGGCCTTGCCACGTGGCTTTCCGGCGCCGGGTTTGCCGGTAACACGACCCTTGCCGACGCCGTCACCAAGCTCGTGGTGACGGCGCTCACCCTGGGCGCCGGCTTCCAAGGAGGCGAGGTCACACCCCTGTTTGGCATCGGTGCGGCGCTCGGCGGTTGGATCGGCCGCCTCGTCGGAATCGACCCCAGCTTTCTGGCGGCGCTGGGCATGCTCGGCGTCTTCTGCGCCGGCCTTAACGTGCCCATCACCACCTGTATGATGGCCATCGACCTGTTCCACGGCACGGCCGCCGGGTTCTTTGTCATCGTGGCGTTTATCAGCTATCTCGCCGGCGGCCACCGCGGCGTGTATCCCGCCCAGCGCATCATCTCACCCAAGCGCCGCTCGCTTATTGTGGACGAGGGCGGCACGGTGGCAGAGGCTATCGAGCGTCACAACGACCTGATAGAGTAGACGTTAGTATTCGCCGTGCAGCCACAATCGGGGGCAATTCGACCTGAGCGCGACCGCACCGTCACGTCATACGCCGGGAGTCGCCCCATGCACGCAACTGATTTTGGTCGCACGCTCATCATCGCCAACCCCGCCGCCCAGTCGGGTGCGGCGCGCGAAGTTGCCGAGCGCCTGCAGCGCTTTTTGGACATGACCGCGCGCTCATCCCAGTTTGATCTGGTGCTGACCGAGCGCATGGGACATGCCAAGGAACTTGCCGCACGGGCCCAGGGCTACCGCACGGTTATCGCACTCGGCGGCGATGGCGTGATCCACGAGGTCGTCAATGGACTCATGACGCAGGATGAATCGGCCCGTCCCGCCCTTGCCGTCCTACCCGTTGGTTCCGGCAACGATTTTGCCCAAACGCTCGGTATCGAAGATTTCTCCGGTAAGAATTTTGGCGCGCTGCTCACCTGTGAGCCGCGGCGTCAAGACATCGGGCGTATTCGCTCATGGAACCCCGCAAACGGCAGCGGCGAGGCTACCGTTGAGTACTACGACCAGACGCTTTCGATCGGCATCGATGCCGCCATCGGCCTGGGCACCACCGAGCTGCGAAAAAAGACCGGCTTGACGGGCGCTCCGCTCTACACCCTCTCGGGACTTGAGCAGTTTGGCCTGCGCTATCGCAACTACCCCATGACCATCAGCTTTGATGGCGCGCCAGCCGAGCGCGTGAGGGCAATCATCATGGCAATCCAGCTGGGACCCACCTATGGTTCGGGCTATCGCATCTGTCCCGACGCCGACCCCTGTGACGGTATATTCGACGTCTGCTACGCCTGCGGCCCCGTTCCGCGCGCGGTCGCGCTTCCCATGTTCCTTTCGGCCAAAGACGGCCACCATACCAAGCTGCCACCGGTTCGTATGCGTCGCTGTCGCCATGCCGAGCTTATCTTTGAGGAGCCCAACTACCCCATCCAGGCCGACGGTGAGCCCATCGTCGCCTCGCGCATCGAGGTCGACATCCTCAGCGGAGCCCTCCACGTCTGGCACCCCACCCGCTAACCCCACCTAAGTTGCGGTGAAATAGGGACTGCCTTGCGGCTTTAGCTGCATAAACAGTCCCTATTTCACCGCAGCTTAGGGGTGGCTATTCGTCGCTGCCCAGTTTGCGACGGTTGGCCTTTTTAATCGCGTTGAAGTGCTTGTCGTTGAGCCTGCGCTGGCGAGAGCGTTGAGGCACCTTGGTCCTTACGCGTCGACGCGGTGGACGCCCGCGACGCTCAAGCTCTGCCCTCAGCTTACGCAAACAGCTCGCGCGATTCTGAAACTGACTGCGGCTCTCGCGCGCCGTCACGGTAATCCCCGTGGGCCCATGCTTCATGCGCACCGCTGAATCCGTCGTGTTCACGCCCTGCCCGCCCGGACCCGTCGCGCGAAACACCTGCACCTCGCAATCGCGCGCCAACTCCTCGACCGACATCTCGGCATAGCGCGCATACTCGCGCCATCCCATCTTGTTCTCATCCATATCAACACCTCCCCTCATACAAAAAATGTGACAAAGGGACAGTCCCTTTGTCACATGCATACCAATCGCTTGTGTTGCGAGCCTAGGCGAAGGTGATCTCGCCGTTCTCGCAGTCCATATCGGCGATACGGGCCAGGCTCTCAACACGGAAGCCGCGCTTGCGGAGCTTATCGCCACCGCCCTGGAAGCCCTTCTCCACCGCAATGCCAATACCAGATACCTCGGCACCCGCAGCCTCACAGATCTTGATAAGACCCTCGAGCGCGCAGCCGTTGGCCAGGAAGTCGTCGATAATCAGGACCTTGTCGCCCTCGGACAGGAAGCGCTTGCCAACGATAACCGGGTACTCCTTCTGCTTGGTAAAGGAGTAGATGGTCGTGGCATACTGCTCGCCGTCGAGGTTGATGGACTGTGCCTTCTTGGCAAAGACCACCGGCACGCCACCAAAATGCTGGGCCGCAATGCAAGCCATGCCAATGCCCGAAGCCTCGATCGTCAGGATCTTGTTGATCTCGACACCCTCGAACAGACGGGCCCACTCGGCGCCCATATGGTCGAACAGCTCAACGTCGCACTGGTGGTTGAGGAAGGCATCAACCTTAAGGACGTTACCGGCCTTTACGATGCCGTCATGGCGAATACGATCCTCAAGCTCCTGCATGGCGCAACCCCTTCTCGCGGCAACGATACCGCGCGATTAATAAACGTTGTTCGATAGTCTACCACGGACCGACCCCCGCCCGCCCCACAAGCCGCATCGCACTATAAAGCTGCAAGACCAGTAGATAGGCCCGATTCGTGGCAGACAGCCTCCCAACACGCTAATGCCGGGTGCGCGTCCTCACCAAACGTACCAATGTGAGCGCAAAGCCCACGGTAGCAACGGCCATCAGCACGTAGAATACCAAACGGAAGCCAAAGAGGAACACGTCCGGACGACCCGCCACATAGCTCGTGACCGTCTTGCCCATCGCCGCGCTCGTCTGTCCATACAGGATGCGCGACGCCGCCGTAATACCCAGCGCTATGCCCGCATAGCGCGCCAAGCTGCTCAAGCTGCCCGCAAAGCCAAGCGCCTCACGCGGAGCCGAACCCATATACAGCGAATTATTGGGACTCTGGAAGATCGACGTGCCGCACGACATAAACGCGACGCAGCACACAATCATCAAGATGGAAGAGTGCTCGTCAAGCGTGCTCACCGCAAAGAGACCGCACACGTACACGCCCAGGCCAACGGCCGTGGGCGCTTCACAACCAACACGGTCGGACACCGAGCCCGAAAGCGGGCCCACAATGGCATTCACGACCGGCATCGCCAAAAACAACAGGCCGGAGATATCGGAGCTAAAGCCGTGGGCATCCTGAAAGTAGAACGGCAGCACAAACTCGGAGGCACCGATACCCACGAACACGATAAGCATGCAAGCCAGGTTAATCGTGAAAGCCGAGCTCGCAAAGCAGCGACGCGCCGCCTCTGTCAACGGCATAGGGCGTTCGCCAGCCTCCGGCTTCACATGCGGCAGCGTATAGAGTCCCACGATAAACGAGATTACGCCAATGGGCAGATTGATAAGGAAGATGCTCTCCCAGGGAAAGCTCGCCACCAGCACGCCGCCGAGCACGGGGCCGCACATCATGCCAAGAGCCACAAAGGTCGCCAGAATGCCCATGGCACGGCCGCGCTCACGCGCCGGAAACGACTCGGTGATGATGCCCATATTGTTGGCCATCGCGGCGGCACAGCCAATGCCCTGCACGAAACGCGCCAAGATAAGCACCTCGAGCGAAGCCGAAAGCCCGCAAAGCAACGAGCCGCCCGTAAAGACGATTACACCAAGCTGGAACACATTCACCTTGCCGCGCACATCGCCCAAGCGGCCAAACGGCAGCATGGCGACGCACGTCGCGAGCAGATACACCGAGCTCACGAGCTGAATGCGGTCGAGACCCACCCCCAGCTCCTTTTGCATCACTGGGAGCGCCACCGTCACGATGCTCGCATCCAGACACGCCATAAAGGTCATGACGAGCACGGTGAACAGAATCGCCCATTTATTCTTACCGTGGGTGTCGCCCTCCAGGGCAATGTGCTCGCGGCGCAGCTGCTCTGCGGTTTTCTCCATATCCATCCTTTCGAGTGGCCCAACGCAAAAACGGGGCCCCAATCGCCTACAAACGGACACGATCGGGGTCCCGCCTACGGAATCGGAACTATGAGGACGTCGTCAGCCGAAAAGCCGTCCCACGCCTAGCACGCACGCTAGCCTAGCACTGCTCGAGCGCCTGCTCAAGGTCGGCAATCAGATCGGCCGTGTCCTCGAGGCCGCACGACAGGCGCACCATGTCGGCGGAGATACCGCAGGCGATGAGCTCCTCATCGTTCATCTGGCGATGGGTGGCGTTTGCCGGATGCAAGCAGCAGGTGCGGGCGTCGGCCACGTGCGTAGCGATCTGGGCGAGCTTGAGGCTCTTCATAAAGGTCTCGGCCGCCGCGCGACCACCGTTAAAGCCAAAGCTCACAACGCCGCAGGTACCGTTGGGCATGTACTTCTGAGCCATGTCATAGTACTTATCGCCCTCCAGACCCGGATAGCTCACGAAGCGCACCTTGGGATGGCTCTGCAGGAACTTGGCAACGGCCAGGCCGTTCTCACAATGACGCGGCATGCGCACGTGCAGGCTCTCGAGCGAGCTGTTCAGGAAGAATGCCGCCTGCGGGTTCTGCATGGGACCAAGATCGCGCATGAGCTGCGCGGTGGCCTTGGTAATGAAGGCGCCCTCGCGACCGAACTTCTCGGCATACGTCACGCCGTGATAGCTCTCGTCAGGCGTGGTGAGACCCGGGAACTTGTCCGCATGGGCCATCCAGTCAAACTGGCCGTGGTCGACGATCACGCCGCCCAGGTAGGCCGCATGTCCATCCATGTACTTGGTGGTGGAGTGCGTAACGATGTCGGCGCCCCACTCAAAAGGACGGCACATCACGGGCGTCGGGAAGGTGTTGTCGACCATCAGCGGTACGCCGTGGTCGTGCGCGGCCTTGGCAAAGCGCTCAATATCGAGCACGGCAAGGGCGGGATTGGCGATCGTCTCGCCAAAGACGAGCTTGGTGTTGGGTTGGAAGGCTGCCTCGAGCTCTTCGTCGGTGCAGTCGGGGGCAACGAACGTGCAGGTCAAGCCCATACGACCCATGGTATGGGCAAGCAGGTTGTAGGTACCGCCGTAGATGGCAGAGCTTGCGACCACGTGATCGCCGGCACCGGCCACGTTAAAAATCGCGAGGAAGTTCGCAGCCATGCCCGAGCTCGTGAGCATCGCAGCGGTACCGCCCTCCATCTCGCAGATCTTGGCGGCAACCAAATCGCACGTGGGGTTCTGCAGACGGCTGTAGAAATAGCCCGACTCCTCTAGGTCAAACAGCTTGCCCATGTGCTCCGACGTGTCGTACTTCCACGTGGTGGACTGGTAGATGGGCACCTGGCGCGGCTCCGCATCTCCCGGGTGATAGCCGCCCTGAACACATGTGGTACCGATGGTCTGCTCGCTCATATCTTGCTCCCTTGCCTGGGTTTTGATTTATTCGGTTCACGATACCGCTACCCCGCAGCCCTCTCAACCCATCCCCAAGGTAGGTTATGGGACAAATCGATCAGGGGTATTTATCTCAAGCCTTGGGCATTTGCTCGACAGAGAAAAATGAGGCATCCATGAAGCTCTCGATGATTACACGCACCGTCACGGGTACCATAAGCGGGTACACCGTGACCAAGGAGACAACGATGAAGCAAATCGATACGGCCCAGCTCGACATCACCGCCTGTCAGGCTCAAGCTGCCGAATATCACGCCCGTGGCTTTAACTGCGCCCAGGCCGTCGCCTGCACGCTCGCACCCGCCGTCGGGCTCGACCCCCAGGTCGCCTTTACCCTCACCGAGGGCTTTGGCGCCGGCATGGGCGGCATGACCGAAACCTGCGGCGCCATCTCGGGCGCCGTGGCCATCATGGGCTTTGTAATGAGCGACGGCATGGAAAACCCCAAGACCAAGGGCCAGACCTACAAGCTGTCGCGCGAAATCGCCAAGCGCTTTGGCGAGAAGAACACGACGACCGTCTGCGGCACGCTCAAGGGTATCGGATCGGACAAGGGTCCGCTTCGCAGCTGCCCCGGCTGCATCGACGATGCCGTCGAGATCGCCTGCGATGTGCTAAAGCAGCTCGCCGAGTAATCGACAGCAACAGCAAAACGACGGCCGGCGCGCTTTGGATCCATCCAAAAGCACGCCGGCCGTCGCCGTTAGAACTCGGCAAATTCGGGAGCTCCGACCTCAATCTCCTCACGCCCCGCCATAAGCTCGCGCATCTTAGCGCAAAACGGCTCCTGCTCCCCCGCCTTAAACACCAAATGAAGTGTCACGGCATCCGCGTAATCGGTATCCGAAACCTTGGCACCCGAATCCTGCGCCAAACGAAGCACCTGTTCATACTGCGGATAGGCCACATGCACGTCAACCGGCACGACGCTCGTCATCTCTACGACCTGCCCAGCCGCCTGAGCAGCTGCCACCGCCGCCTGCGTCGCCGCGGTATAGGCGCGCACCAAGCCACCAGGCCCCAACAGCGTGCCACCAAAATAGCGCGTCACTACGCAGCAAACATTTTTGAGCCCCGCGCCACGCAGCACCTCGAGCGTCGGCATACCGCTCGTGCGGCTCGGCTCACCATCATCGCTCTGGCGCTCGCGTCCATCGACCAAAATCCACGCGGGAACATTATGCCGAGCGTCATAATGACGCTTGCGAACCATCTCGATAAAGGCATTCGCCTCATCCTCGGACTCAATATGGACCAGCTGAGCAATAAACCGACTCTTGCGGTCCACAAACTCGCCCGAAGCCTCAATATTCGATTGCAGAGTAAAATAGCTGTCCAACAAAGCCCCTCAAACACAAGCAAAGCAACAAACAGCCTCAATAATACGGCAAAGGCAGTACCATTGCCCTCGCCAACAAGAACGGAAACGCCAATGATGCCGTCGCCAACAGCGAGAACCCGTCAGCGCGAGCAAGGTGCCTTGAAAGACGAGGGCATTGACCTTATGGTCATGCCCGAAGGCTTGAAAGGCAGATTGCCGCGCTGACGGGTTCGCAGCGTCAACACAGTGCCGAGTGGGCCTATAAGCCGGGTTCTGTCGTGAACGGTCATTTATCTTGTCTGCACGTTACCATGCAGCTCCACGCACGCTACCCGAACGCGGACCGGGCCGGCCCATAGCGTTCCTATTCGCGCTTGCTCCGGATGGGGCTTGCCAAGCCGCCGTGTTGCCACGACGCTGGTGGTCTCTTACGCCACCGTTTCAGCTTTTCCCTTTACGCCTTGCGGCGCAGGTGGGAGTCTTCTTTTCTGCGGCGCTTTCCGTCGGATCACTCCGCCCGGCCGTTAGCCGGCATCCCGCCCTCTGGAGCCCGGACTTTCCTCACGCGTGCTGCAAGCAGCACATCGCGCGACCGTCTGGCCCACTCAGCAGTGCAAGAGTGTAGCACACCGTTGCCGCAGGCAATGGCACAACGCAAGCGTTCGACACGATAAACCAAGAACCGCCCATGCGCTACAATGGTCCTGTCGATGGGCAACGTCGTCAGTCGAGACACGACCGCGCTCCGCACCCCTCCGTCTACTCGGTGTGTTCCCGCCTCCTCCCCGAGGCGGGATGTCGGCATTTTTTCATGCACCGACAACCCAATATCCTGTGGACAGCCCGGGTAGCATCGCGTGCATCAGCAGCGAAAGCAAAAAGGGACCCGTCCCTCGCGGACGGACCCCTTAAAACAAGTGATCGTCAAACCGATTTACTCGGCGTCGGTCTCCTCGTCCTTCTTCTCGGAAGGAAGCGGGGTAACCTCGATCTCGACGCCCAGAGTCTCAGCAGCGGACTTCATGGACAGAGAGATACGACGACGGTCGAGGTCGATCTCCATGACCTTGACCTGAACCTTGTCGCCCACGTGGGTGACCTGAGAAGGCTGATCGACGTGCTTGTTGGCCATCTCGGAGATGTGCACCAGGCCCTCGATGCCCTCGCCCAGATCGACGAAAGCGCCGAACGGGACAAGCTTGGTCACAGTGCCCTCGACAATAGCGCCGACGGGGTACTTCTTGACCAGTGCGCGCCACGGATCCTCGGTGGTCTGCTTGAGACCCAGGGAGATGCGCTCGCGGTTGAGATCGACGTCGAGAACCTCGACCTCGACCTCCTGGCCGACCTTGACAACCTCGGAAGGATGGTTGACGTGGTTCCAAGAGAGCTCGGAGATGTGGATGAGGCCGTCGATACCGCCGAGGTCGACGAAGGCGCCGAAGTCGACGATGGAGGAAACGGTGCCCTGGAGACGCATGCCAGACTTGAGCTTGGACAGGATCTCGGAGCGCTCGGCCTTACGGGACTCCTCGAGCACGACGCGACGGGAGAGGACAACGTTGTTGCGGTTGCGGTCCATCTCGATGACGCGGGCCTCGATGCGGGTGCCCATGTAGGAGGTGAGGTCCTTGACACGACGGAGGTCGACGAGGGAAGCGGGCAGGAAGCCACGCAGGCCGATGTCGAGGATCAGGCCGCCCTTGACAACCTCGATAACCTCGCCCTCGACGTTCTCGCCGGAGTTGAACTTCTCCTCGATGCGGTTCCAAGCACGCTCGTACTCGGCACGCTTCTTGGACAGGACCAGACGACCGTCCTTGTCCTCCTTCTGGAGAACCAGGGCCTCGATAGGATCACCAAGTGCAACGATGTCTGCAGGGTTAGCGTCCTTACGGATGGACAGCTCGCGGACCGGGATAACGCCCTCGGACTTGAATCCGATGTCAACGAGCACCTCGTCATGCTCGATCTTAACGACAGTGCCGTTAACGAGATCGCCCTCATCAAAGTCGGTAATCGTACCGTCGATGAGGTTGTTCATCTCCTCCTCGTTGACATCGTCAAGAGAGAAAATGGACGAGTTCTGAATCTCACTCAAAGGTGGACCCCTTTCGAACTACGGGGCCCCGATTGCTAGGACCTACAGAAGGGTGCGA
>ERZ1032549.213-NODE-213-length-17427-cov-7.452798_pt1 | contig 17427 bp, 20 predicted proteins | sample MGYA00516696_ERZ1032549 | MGnify/ENA primary metagenome ERZ1032549 (study PRJEB33719, sample SAMN04261356) | wastewater metagenome | biome: periurban shantytown; feature: human; material: feces | host: Homo sapiens | place: Peru: Lima | collected 2013-01-22 ... | reverse complement strand
TGAGCAGGGCAACGTTCCCCGACAAGTTGAGGATGCAGATGCGGATGGCTCTCCCGATGATCGATAAGAACATCAGGTGCAAGGCCAACACCTCGCGGCAGTCTTTGATGCAGGCGTCCGGATTGAACGACAACCAGCTACAGGCCGCTCTAAGAATGGCCTACGGGGAGAAGGGCGTGCCGAGTCCCGTCTACCGCTCACCCACCGCAGGCAAGATGTACGATTCCGAGTCGCTGCTCCGGGTGCTGGCGAAATGGTGCGGGATGTGGGCCTATGTCATCGAGGATTGAACCATCTCTGCACGAGGTGCTGAACTATCCGGACGAATCACGCAGGATGCTCATGCAGGGCTTCGCCGACAAGGTTGACCGGATCGCAAGCAACAACCGGCGCACCGACATCGAACTGTTCCAGGTCTGCCGGGCGCTCAACGAGCCGAACGTGCCCACCCTGCTCAGTCTTCGTGAGAAAGGCTTGCCGGCATACAAGGCCGGAGAATGGCGCATCGACTGCCGCAGCTTTCGCAAATGGGCCACGACGTACACGCCATACCACCCGAACCGCAAACCGCAAGCCATCTATAAAGAGGAGCAGCTGTTTTGAAACCGCAGATCCGCATATCGCTCGCCGTCGAGGACCACGACCGGCCACAGCCCGGCGACGTGGAGATAGGCCAGAGCATCATCAACCCGGACGGGCCGAGCATGATCTGGCACGACATCTCGAAGGCCGACTGGCCGCTGCTCGCCGCGAAACTGGAACAGATCGCGCTTCTGCTCAGGGAGAAGGCGAGATCGTGACGTGCATCAGGATGTTGAGCACTGCTGAGGCGTCTGAACGGTTGGGCGTCAGTCAGCGCACGCTGATCCGGTGGCGGCAGTCGGTCCCGATCATCGGCCCTCCGCCCATCCGTATCGGCAACGCCATCCGATACGCGGAACAGGACGTGAACTGTTGGATACTCACCCAACGAGAGAAAGGCAAGAAGGCATGAGAAGGCAAACGGTAGACCCGCGCATCAGATCGAAGGTCATCGCGACATGGGGCAACTGCTGCTGGCTCGGCATGCCCGGCTGCTCCATCACGGCGACGGAGGATGACCACATCATCCCGTTCAGCCATGGCGGAAAGGACACCGTGGCGAACCTGCGCCGCGCCTGCAAGCACTGCAACGCGATGCGCCAGGACCGCGTGCTGTCAGGATACGGCGCGACGATGCATGTCGTCATCGGACCGCCACGAGCCGACTTCGGCATGGCCATGCAGTCCATGCTCCGCCGTGACAGCATCGTGGTCAGCTTCGACAGCCTGCTGCGCGACCTGTGCCCGACGCAATCCAAAGCAAGCGATGGGCTCCGCCTCGCCGCCGCGATGGCATGGGACGGTGCGGCACGCACATTGGCCAAAAGCTCCGAGCCGTTGGATGTGTGGCTGGTGCGCACACTGCCACGCTCCCGCCGCCATCCCGACATGCTATCGGAATGGATAGCACTGGACTACGATGTGCATGTCATCGAGACGCCGGCATCCGAAACGTTCGCGCTCGACCTCTCGCACCAGGAGTATCGGACGGCGCAGCAATGGTACTCGCTGCACCTCACGCAGCAGGCGGTGGATGCCCGCATGGCCGCGAGACGGCAAAGGCTCGCCGCTCTCGGCCTGAGGCACGGCGACGACACGGCTCGGCCACGCTGGTAGCGGTTTTTTAAACAGTCGACCGCCCGAAGACCCCGCGCCAAGTCTTTTCTCCCCCCAGAACCATGCAAAAAAGTGGAAAAACGTTGGAAAACCAAGGAAAAACAAACATGAATCAAGGAATATTGGAAGGTTTCGAGGAATACACGCATCCCTACGGCATCATCGGCCTTCAGGAGCAGGCGACCCTGAATCTCATCAAAAGCTTCATGGACGGCAAGACGTTGACGCCGGAAGCCACCTACATCTGCAAGTCGATGCTCTCGATCGCCAGGAACATCGACCTCCAGAACAACAAGGGACGCGAAATCAGCCGTAACATGACCTCGCTGCTCACATGGTTCCAGGAACTCAAGTCGATGTATCCGGACCAGCCGCAGCTCGACCCGACGCTGGCCGACTTCATCGCCGACGCGAAGGCCGGACTGTGACCATGCTCATGCGCGGCGGCACGAAACGCGACGAATCACGGCCGACAGACGGCGCGATCGTGGCCAGGACGGCCGAGATGCTCGGCAAGCCGCTGCTGCCATGGCAACGATACGTGGCCGACGTGGCCGGGGAAATCGACCCGGACACCGGCACGTACTTCTACGACCGCGTGGTTTTGAGCACGCCGCGCCAGTGCGGCAAGAGCACGCTGATCGATACCGAGGACACGAGAAACGCGCTGCTCGGACCTGACAGGAAGATCTACTACCTCGCGCAGACCGGCAAGGACGCCGAGAAACACTTCAAGGACTTCGTGCAGCAGCTCTCAAAATCGAAGCTCGCGCCGTTCGCCCTCAAGCCGCGGCTTTCCAACGGCGGGATGGAGCAACGTTTCGGAAACGGCAGCTTCATCTGCCCGCTGGCCGTGACCAAAGTGGCCGGCCATGGCACGCAGATGGACAAGTTCACCATCGATGAGGCGTTCAGTCTGGACGACGAGACCGGCAAACTGATCCTCGACGGCATGGCACCGACCATGAACACAAGACTTCATTTCACCGGCGTCCAGCCGCAGATCTGGATCACCTCGACCGAAGGCACGGCAGATTCCACGTTCCTCAACGGCCTGCTCGACTCCTTCCGCGCCGGAAACGTGCCGACACGCACCTGCTGGTTCGATTTCGGCATCCCCGACGACGCCGACCCCGATGACTTCCAGACGATCCTGAAATGGCATCCGGCCGCCGGCCTGCTCTGGGACGTCCGGCAATTGCGCGACTTCCGTGAGCAGTTCGCCGGCAACGAGGCCGGTTGGGCGCGCGCCTTCGGCAACCGGCGAGACAACGGCGTGGCCGAGCGCGTCATCCCCGACCAGCTGTGGCAATCGACGTTGGCCACACCAATCACACCGGACCGGATCGACGGCCGACCCGTGGTGATCGCCGCGGCCGTCGATGTGGATGCCACGAACACGTCGATCTCGGCCGCGATTCTCAACCATGACGACACCGTGACCGTGCAATTGCTCGAAGTCCTGGACGGCACCGGCATGGCACCCGCCGAGATCATGAGAATCTGCGGCACCTACCACGCGCCGCTGGTCATGGACGGCAAAGGGCCTAACGCCGACCTGCACGACCGGCTCGTATCCATGACCGATGAAGCCGGCGACCCACTGATTGACTTCATCGCCATGCAATCAGCCGACTATCTCGCGGTCGGCCAGGCATTCGTCAGTGGTTTGCAGAACAAGCTGATACGCCACGCCGCCGATGCCGAGCTCGACGCAAGCGCGGCCAACTGCGCAAGGACGTGGAGCGGCGACGCGTGGCGCGTCACACGGCGTGGCAGCACAGGGCTGACCTCGCCGATTGAATCATGCATGCTGGCCTCGTGGGGCGCGCATCACCTGCCCTCGGACGGCGCGCTGCAAATCTTCTGACGTGTCACCGTTTGTCACCGTTTGTCACCGAATGTCACCGTTTTTTTGGCCGTGACGTAACCGCGGCCATATTCTCGGCGGCATGAACCTTTGGAAACGAATGAAGCTCGCCGGCCGCGTGCTCACGCGTGGCGCGGAAGGCACGGACATGCCGGAAGGCGTCAAGCCGCCGGCACGGCGTTCGGACACCGAACCGCTTCAACTGTCCACGGTGTTCCGTGGCGTGCAGGTGTTGCAGACGGCCATCACCGGGCTCCCGGTCGTGGAGCAGCGAGGCGGCCGTGATCTGCCGGACGTGAGCCCGTTGGTGTTGCAGCCGGACGTGTCCCGTTCACGACGTGATTTCATCGCCGACATCGTGGCCTCGCTCGTGCTCGACGGCAACGCGTTCACCCGCATCGTGCGCGACTGGCAGGGCGAGATCGTGACATGCGAGGTGCTGCCGCCGCAATACGTGACCGTCACGGACGAAAGCGATGACCCCGCGCGGCCTGACCTGCGGTTCTCCTATCTCGGCCGCGACTACACGACGGAGGACATCGTGCACAGCAAGTTCCTCAACGTGCCCGGACGTCTTCGCGGCCTCGGCCCCATCTCGGCGGCGCGCGAGGAAATCGAGGGCGCGCAGCTCGCGCGCGACTACAAGACGAAGTTCTTCACCGATGGCTCGAACCTCAAGGGCTATCTGCGCACGAGCGAGAACGTCACGAAGGAGACCGCGCAGCAGGCGAAGGAAGCGTGGAAGAGCGACGGCACCGCAGGTGACATCAAGGTGCTAGGCAAAGCCCTGGAATACGTGCCGCTCGACATGAAGCCGGCGGACCTGCAATTTCTGGAGACGCAGAAGTTCGACACCACGCAGATCGCCCGTCTGCTCGGCATCCCGGCAAGCATCATGCTCGCCGCCGTCGATGGCTCGAACCTCACCTACAGCAACATCGAACAGTCCTGGATCGAGTTCGCGGACTACACGCTGGCGGCCTACACCGGCGAGATCGAGGAGATCTTCAACCGCCTGCTGCCGCGCGGCCGAACCGCGAAGTTCGACTGGGACAGCTCGCAGCGCGCGAACATGAGCGACCGATACACGGCTTACAAGACCGCCATCGAGGCCGGTTTCCTCACCGTCGATGACGTGAGGCGCAAGGAAGGGCTGCCGGCACTCGTGAAGGGAGAAGACCAATGAACATCGAGAAACGTGAAATCGCCTGGAAGGGGCTGACGCTCCGCTCGGCCGACGACGCCGGGGCATCGACGGTGGAGGGCGTCGCCGTGCCGTTCGGCGACATCATCGACACGTGGGACGGCGCGGAGACCTTCGACCGCGATTGCTCGTTCGACGGGCTTGACGAGGCGAAACTGTGCTTCGAGCACGGCGAGACCATCGGACGGATCACCAACGCGGAAAGCACCGACGACGGCCTGCACATCACCGCGCGGATCAGCGACACGGCACGCGGCCGCGACGCGATGACCCTGATCCGTGACGGCGTGCTCGACAGCTTCTCGGTCGGCTTCGTCCCGATCGAATCGCAGAAGGACCGCGACGGCATCACCCACCGCCGCAAGGTCAGGCTGCTTGAGACCAGCATCGTGAGCTGGCCGGCCTACCAGAACGCGAAAATGACCAAATCAGCGGCACCAGCCGTCGAACACAGGAAGGAAACCATGGAAAACAACAACGAACTGATGGACCTGATCCAGTCCGTCCAGGAGGAACAGCGCGGCATCAAAGCCGAAATCACCAAGATGGGCGCGAAACCAGAGCCGGCGGCCATCGGCGCGGCCTACCGAAGCCACGGCGAATACATGCAGGCACTCGCGCGTGGCGACGAGCAGGCCATGACCGTGATGAAGGAATGCCGTGACCTGATCTCGACCAAGGACACCGGCAACACCGCCACCTGGATCGCCGATGACCTCAAACTGATCGAGGAACGCCGCAAAGTCTCCCAGCTTCTGACCCATGACACGCTCCCGGCCACAGGCATGAGCATGGAATACCATGTCGTGACCTCCGACGGCACCGCAGCCGGCAAGCAGACCGAGGAAGGCGCCGATCTTTCCTTCGGAAAAATCAGCTTCGGCACCAAGACGGCCGACATCAACACCTACGGCGGCTACACCACCCTATCCCGCCAGACCATCGAACGCAGCACCACGCCGATGCTCAACACCGCGATCACCGCGTTGCAGAACGCTTACGCGAAGGCCACCGAGAAAGCCGTGCGCGACCACCTGTATGCGGAGATCAAGGCTCAGCGCGACGCGTCCAAGGACGCCAACAAGATCGACGCCCCGCAGCTCGCGAACATGACCATCGACGATTGGGTGTCCCTGATCATCGACGCGTCCGAGCTGGCCGACGACCGCAACGTGTCGCTGACCCGCCTCGCGGTCTCCAAGGACGTGCTCAAGGCGCTGGTGGGGCTCAAGGACACCGGCGACCGTTTCTTCAACCTCAGCGGCGACGGGTCGGACACCATCGGAAGTTTCGACCTGACCGGCGTGGCCGGCACGTTCATGCGCGTCCCTGTCGTGCTGCTGCCGAACGCCGATGCCGGGCTGGCCAGCTTCATCGACCCGGCCGCCGTGACCGTCTGGGAGTCCGGCGGCCCCGCACAGCTGACGGACGGGAACGTGACCGGCCTGACAAACTCCTACAGCGTCTACGGATACATGGCCGTGGCCACGACCTATGCCGACGGCCTGATTCCGGTGAAGTTCGCCACGGCATGATGATCGCTGACAACATCCTGCTGCAACGACTCCGCGACGAGGTGGGTGTCCCGGCCGGAGAGGACGAACGGCTCACGGTCAAACTCGCGGCGGCGAAGCGATACGTCGCGCACGCGGTCGGCACCGCCACCGTGGACGACGATCTGCTGGCCGACTGCATCGTCTCCTGCGCCGCCGACCTGTTCAACATGCGTGACGCGCGCCTCGGCGTGATGGACGTGGGAGACTCGACCATTGAACCGTTCAGGATCTCAACAGACCCGCTCCGCTCGGTCTGGCCGAAACTCCGCGCCGCCGGCGTGCTCACCGGGGGCATGGTGATCGCATGAACATCCAGGAACAACGCGCCGCGCTGATGAACACGCTCACCGACATGCTCGATGGACTGGTCAGCAGCGTCAGCATCGACGCCCAACTGATCCGTCCGACAGCCGGCAAAGTCGCGGTGTTCATCGAACCGCCAACCGTGGAATGGCCATCATGGGGCCCGCCAGAACCGGTCTGGACGTTGGACGTCATCGCCGGCACGCCGGCCACGCAGCCATCGGCCGTCGATGACATCCTCGCCGCGCTCGACCGGCTCGCCGACAAGGGCCTGAACCTGCAGAAGGCCACGCCGGCAAGCTGGAGCCTGGCCGGCGCCGGCACGCTCGCGGCCTACCAGGTCACATTGAACGCTTTGGAAATCGAAGAAACAGAATAGGAAGGAAACAATCATGGCTGGAAAGATCCGCACGCTCGGCCCAGGCATCTTCAAGATCACGGACACGTCCGACGGCAGGGACTTCAGCGCCGACCTGACCAAGGCGCAGCTGAACCCGTCGAACAGCAGCGACGACCCGACCACCTACCTCGACGGATCAGAGGAGACGAACACCACGACCACATGGACGTTCGAGGGCACCATAGGCGACGACTTCAGCGAGGACGGTCTGGCCGTCTGGCTCTTCGACCACAAGGGCGAAACACTGCCGGCCCAGTTCGTACCAAACAAGAACGGCAAGATCCAGTGGACCTTCAACGTCACCATCGCGCCAATCGCCATCGGCGGCGACGTCAAGTCCAAGAACACGAACGATCTGAGTTTCGCCGTCACGAACGTCGCCCACGCCGCATACGAGGGCAAGTGATGGCGGACAAGGCGCTGATGGTCGTCGGCCAGAGACGCTTCGTGCAGACGATGCGCAAGGCCGGCGCGGACATGGACGACCTGAAGGAAGTGAACCGCGAAGCCGCGCAGATAGCACTGCCCGCCGTCCGCAACCTCGCGCCGCGCGGCAAGACCGGCCGGCTGGCCGGAAGTCTGCGTGTCGGTGCGACGAAACGCGCCGGCGTCATCCGCGCCGGCCGCAAGGCCGTGCCCTACGCAGGACCAACCAACTACGGGTGGCCAGCCCGCCGCATCAAGCCCCGGCTCTTCGTCAACAACGGCGTCGCCTCCACCGAGAGCCAATGGCAAAAGGTCTACAAAGACTTCATCGACAAGACACTGAACCAAGTGAAAGGAAAATAATGGCAACTACCCGCATCACCTACACGGACGGGACCAGCGAACTAGTGCCGATCACCATGCGCGCCACCTGCAAAGCCGAGGCGCACGCCATCGACGCGGGCTGGGGGCCCATCACCCAGTCCCCCGTCCGTTCCGGCGCGTACGCGGCCTACGCGGCCCTGCGCATGGCCGGCCGCAGCATGCCTGATTTCGAGCATTGGCTGGACACCGTGGCGTCCTTCGACCTTGCGGCAGCGAAGGAGGAGCCGGAAGAGGGAAACCCTACGGACTAGCCGCGTGGCCTCAAGGCTCGCTCGGCCGTCTCTCGTTCCTCCTGGCAAGCCGTTTCGGCGGCACGCCATGGCAATGGAGGAACGAGGCCGACGAGCTGGATTGGGGCACCGGACTGGCCGAACTGCTCAAGGAAGCGGAAGAAACACGGAAGGAGTGAACCGTGGCGCACAGCGCGATCATGAGCGTGCGCATCACCGGCAACGCCGATGATGCCGTCAAGGCGTTCGAGAAGACCACCACGAAGGCCGCCGCTTTCGGCAGCGCCATCGGCGGACTCGCCGTCAAGGGCGTGACCGCGCTGTGGGACACGGTGAAGGGCTTCGCCAGCGACGTGGTGAACATGTCGGACAGCACCGACAAGTTCATGAACACCATGAGCTTCGCCGGCATCGACACGAAGGCCGTGCAGGCCGCCGCCAAGGAAACCCGCAAATACGCGGACGACACCGTGTACGGGCTCGATGACATCCAGAACACCACCGCGCAGCTGGCCGCCAACGGCATCGGCAACTACATGGAACTGACCGAGGCGGCCGGCAACCTGAACGCAGTGGCCGGCGGCAACGCCGACACGTTCAAAAGCGTCGCGATGATGCTCACGCAGACCGCAGGCGCGGGCAAGCTCACCACCGAGAACTGGAACCAGCTGACCGACGCCATCCCGGGCGCGTCCGGCAAACTCCAGGAGGCCCTGCTGAAGAACGGCGCGTACACGGGCAACTTCCGTGACGCCATGGCCAAGGGCGAGATCACGGCCGACGAGTTCAACCAGGCGCTGCTGGACCTCGGCATGACCGACGTGGCGAAACAGGCCGCGACATCGACCAGCACCATCGAGGGAGCCATGGGCAACCTCGAAGCCGCCGTGGTCGGTGGTCTGACCGACGCGTTCAACCTGTTCAAACCTGCCGTGACCGGCGGCATCAACGCGGCATCAACTGCCGTGACCAGTCTGGCCACCACCGGCGTGCAGGGATTGCAGACGTTCTTCGGCCAGGTCAAGGACACCGGAGCGTTCACCGCCTTGCAGTCGGCCGCGCAGTCGGTCGGCGGCGGCCTGCAATCATTGTGGAACGGCATCATGGCGGTCGTGAATGCGATGACCGGAGGACAGCCGGCGGGAACCGCGTTCGGCAACGTGCTCAACACCGTCGCCACGGCCGCGCAGACGGTCGGCGGCTGGCTGAAGACCGCCGGCGGCTGGATCAGTCGAAACACGGATCTCGTGACCCCCCTCGTGGCCGCGATCGGCGGAGCCGTGGCGGCCGTCACCGCCGTCACCACCGCCATGCGGATTGCCGCCGTCGCTCAAGCGCTGCTCAACGCGGTCATGGCCGCGAACCCGATCATGCTGGTCATCACGCTCATCGCCGCGCTCGTGGCCGGACTCACCTACTTCTTCACCTGCACCAACACCGGCAAGGCCGTGTGGTCGAGCTTCACGGGTTTCCTCTCCGGCTGTGTGCAGGGCATCATCGGCTTCTTCTCCGGTCTCGGCTCCACCATCATCGGCATCTTCAGCTCGGCCGCGAACGGTGCCAGGAACGCGTGGAACGGCGTGGTCGGCTGGTTCCGTGGACTGCCGGGCTCCATCGCCGGGTTCTTCGGCAACGCCGGCAGCATCCTGTACAACGCCGGCGCAAGCATCATCAGCGGTTTCCTCAACGGCCTGAAATCGATGTGGAGCAACGTGACCGGCTGGATCAGCGGCATCGGCGACTGGATCAAGGCCCACAAGGGCCCGATCAGCTACGACCGTCGCCTGCTCATCCCCGCCGGCCAGGCCATCATGACCGGTTTCGCACAGGGCCTCAACAACGGGTTCGACAACCACGTCGAGACCGCTATCAGCCGCGCCAACCGCAGACTAGCGGCCATGCCCCTCAACGTCTCCGCCCAGGGCAACACGACCACGCCAGTGGTCAACACCTGGAACGTGGAGATCAACGGCGAGGTCATCGACAAGGACGGCACCGCCAAGGCCATCAAACGGCTTCTGGCCGACTACGACGCAAGGAGGTCGTGATGCAGCAATGCTTCATGTTCATCGACACCGGCAGCGGCTGGACGCCGGTGAACGATTCCGCCAAGGACATCGCGGCCCTAGACTCGTTCACCATCGATTGGGGCAGCGACAGCATCGACGAACAACCGGAACCCACCGTGATGTCGTTCACCCTGCGCGACCGGACCGGACGGCTGGCCGGCCAGGCATTGACATTGGCCGGCATGAAAGTGGTCGTGCAGTTCTCCAACCAGCCGCGATGGATGGACCTGACGCCAGCGATGGGCAGCTGGCAAGATCTGCGCATCCCCATCGACTCGCTACACAGGGCGTATTCCCCAGTCTCTCCGGACTCGCCGGACTCGCAGGCCATGACGATGTTCGCCGGCACCGTCTCCACCGGCGGCAGCGTCGAACCGGCCAGCGGCGGCGGGTGGCTGCTCAAACTCTCCGCCACATCGAGGATGGCCGTGTGGAAGCGCCTGCAATCCCAAGGACCGACAGACACGGCCGCGAAATGGAACGGCGCGCACTGGATAGGCACGCCGGCCGCACGCCTCGCGGAGATGAACCGCCGGGCATCGGCGCAGGGAGCTCCGGAAGCACAACTGGACGGCCTCGCCCTGCCATCAAGCGTCGCGCCATACACGCCATCCGACCATCCATCGCAGCTCGACCTGCTGCACCGGCTCACCGCCGGCCCACGACTCCCGCAATGGCACGAAGTCTACAACGGCGCTACATCAAGCCTCCGGCCATTGTTCCTCGCCGACCCGATAGCCGTGCACCTGTCGTCGGACGGCCGTCTCAGCATCCTCACCGGCGGAGAGACACGTCACGCGCTCTCGGCCTCCGACATCGAGGCATCGACCGATCTGAGCATCCCCGAACCATTGACTCAGGTGGTCATCAACGCGAAACGCGTCAAATCGGACAACGGCAAGCTCTCGTTCGATGACGTCGAGATCACGATGGGAGACCAGCACCGTCTGCCCTCCCAATTGACCGCCACGCAGAAGAGCCTCACCCTCGATTCCGACATGCTCGCAATCGATGACTCAGGCGGCGTGTGGAACAGCGGGGCCACATCGAACGTCAGCGACACCGACCGCGCGAACGTCGCGCAATGGCTCGAATCGCACGACCTGCGCATGGTCCCGGACCCCGTGACGTTCAACAGCACGCGCATCGACCCGGCGCGCCTGCCATGGCTGTACAAGGCGAGCCCGTCCGGCCCGTTCATCATCGTCAAGGCCAAGGCGTCGGCACTGACCGGCTCAGATGGCCGACCGGCCTTCACCGGCCCCATCACGACCATCGGCGGGACGCTCTCATACCGGTGGCGCAACGGCAAGCCGACGCTCACCCAGGAAGCGACGCTGGCCGCGCTCCGGCCGCTGCTGACGAAACAGATCACATGGACCGACCTGCCCACCCTCAGCTGGCAGCAGCTCGACCTGCACATCTGCGACCTCTCGATGATCCAGATCATCGACACTTCTTCGCCCACCGCCGAAAAGGAAGGAACACAATGACAGCAACAACACCAATCTACGGCCTCTCGTATCCCGAAGGCTCCGACCTCGTATCAACCGCGCCGGACTCGTTCAAGAGCATGGCCGACACGTTCGAGAAGGCGCTTGACCAAGTGGACCGGAGGACCACGCCGGAAGGCGTCAAACCGGCCGTCGCGACCACCCTCGAAGCCCTTCGGCAGATCACCGGCGTCATCGGCCAAACAGGTTTCGTCACCGGCGGCAACGACGACAACGGCCCATATGTGTGGGACGGCGCGCAATGGGTCAAGACCAGAACCGCCGACATGCCATGGAACGGCACTTGGAGACTCAACTCGCGGATTTACACCGGACGCAAATGGGTGGACGGCCGCCGCATCTGCATGCAGGTCCGAGAATACAAGAACCTGACCAACAACTCGCGCACCCCACCGGGCTTCAGCATCTACAGCCTACTGGACTACCGCGTCATCACCCAAGGAAAAGGCGGCTCGCTCCAACCGTACCTCGCCACCGACACCTACTGGCATTCAGAAGTCACGGTCACACCATCCGAGATCATCGTACGCAAAGGCGCATCGAACACGAGCGCGCTCAACGTCTGGATCGTCTACATCTACACGGAGCCCGACGCGTGACGGATCTCATCATCGCCATCGTCGGCGCAGTCGGCGCGGTCGTCGGCGCACTGGTCTCCACCCTCTCGGCCGCCGCGAAGAACAAGATGGAAGCCTACCGGCTCGCGCAGAAGATGCAGGCCGACAACCAACGCCTCTGGCAATGGAACCGGCAACTCATCGACCACATCTACAGGCGCGCCCCACCACCGCCGCCGGAGCCGCCGGAAGACCTGTTCGACTAAAGGAAGGAAAGGAACCACATGAGCGGCATCATCTGGAAAGGAAGCCCGAACCATTACGTTGGCCGCAACGGCTACGGCGTCACGCACATCACGCTGCACATCATGGTTGGATACCTCGCCGGCACCGATTCCACGTTCGCCAACCAGTCGAGCCGAGCATCGGCCCACTACGGCGTCGGCGCGACCGGAGAGATCCACCAATACGTGTCGGAACTCGACGGCAGCTATTCGGACGCGAACTACGCATCGAATAATTCGACCATCAGCATCGAGCACGAGGGCGGCATGGCCGACGGCGCGGTATGCACCCAGGAGTGCATCGACGCAAGCGCCAGACTGTGCGCCGACATCGCGAGAAGGTACGGATGGAAAAAACTGTGGCACGACGGCCTGAAAGGCAATGTGTGGCTGCACAGGGAGATTCCAGGCACCGACCACCTCGCCTGCCCCGATCTCGCGCCCAACGGACTGCCATACAAGCAGATCATCGACCAAGCAAACCGAATCCTTGAAGGAGGAACCATGTCCAACGCAGGCGACGAAGTATGGAACTGGGCATACAAGCCCAACGGAAAGAACGCCACACCGGGCGGCAACATGTACAATCTGCTCACCTACGAGCTGCCGCAGCGCATCCGCGACAGCATCATGCAATACAGCTACAAGGGCTCGGCACCGGGCGGCAACATCTACAACACCATCTGCTTCGAGATCCCCGGAATGCTGAAACAGCTCACCAAGACCCTTGAAGCGCAGCAGAAGCAGATCAGCGAATTGTCCGAAAAAATCAGCAAGCTGGAAGGGACCGCGAAATGACCGACACGACGGAAAACCGACTCCCGACGGCCAACACAACGGAGGATGACGCAATGCCCGTCTCGGCGCAGATCATGGCCGCCGCCGATGGCAACGCCGAGGCAACGACGCCGAGAATCGACAGCGGCACAATATCCAGATTCCTCGTGCTGCTCCTTGCGCTTGTCAACCAGGGACTGACCATGTTCGGCCATCCGGTGCTCAACATCGATGACACGACCATCACGCAGCTCGTGAGCCTCGCATGGACAGCCGGCAGCGCCATCTGGTGCTACTGGAAGGACAACGACGTGACCGCGAAAGCCCGCGTCAAAAAGGCGAGGCTGTCGGCACGTCACGCGGCCTAGATAAGCCGGACGGCCGCCGTGGCTTCTCTCAGACGGCCGTCCGGCATCGCAACGTAATGCTCCGTGGTCTCAACCGATTCATGGCCGAGCAGTTCGGCGACCACGAACAGGTCGTGTGTGGCGGCGTAGGCCGTGGTGGCGAACCGGTGGCGCAGCGTGTGCGCGGCGTATCCGTCCGGCAGCAGATGACTGATGTGGTCCCCGATATAGGACTCCTCCACATGGCCGACGAACCGGCCAGGGAACAGGTAGCCCCGAGCGTCCATGATGATGTCGGCCAGATCATCCGGCAACGGCACTATGCGCTGCTTGTCGCCTTTGCCGCGCACGATCAATGACCGGCCGGCGCTGTCGGCCACGACGTCATCGCTGTGGACCCGCGCGATCTCGCCACGCCGCAGTCCGCACTCCGCACCGAGCCGGATCATGAGTTTTTCCGACGACGTGGCCTTCTCCATCGCCGCAGCGATGTAACGGTCCGGGCATGGTCTGGGATGCGCGTGCGGCTTCTTCACGCGTGGCACGTCCAGGCTCGGGTCGTCGCTTCTCCGGCCGCTTTTGTGCAACCATCGGAAGAACGACGAAATGGTGTTCCGGTACGCTTTGCGCGTCTCGGGTTTCCATTGCTGCCGTGCGAACGCCTGCACGATCTGCTCCGTGGTCACGTCTTTGGGGCCTGACGGCATGAGCAGCGCCGCGAGATGCACCATCTTGTATCGTCGGCTTTTGATTGTCTGTGCTGATAGGCCGGCCGCCTTGAGGGTGTCAGTCCACCCTTCGATGCTTCTGCGCCATGGGACCGGTGCGCTGATCTTGTTTCTCATGATCCATCATGCACCCCATCATGCACCCCTGGCTTTAAGCGGTTAAAATGAGCTCGGATAAGCTCAGAAGCCCCATGGATTTGAACCTTGGACCTCTGGTATCCCCAGAGGTCCAAGGTTCAAATCCATGCCCCGCTACCAATTGAAACCGGAAACCTTTTGGTTTCCGGTTTTTTGTTTTCCCCAGGACGTTTCGCTCCTTTTATATAAAGTCCCCATACATATCGAACGCAACCGGCACACACAACGTATGGTCATGCCGCCGCAGCCTTCATAATCGAACATAATCGCAAACCATGTATTAAAACGCTTTACCAAAAGTATTTGAAGAAAGTACTTGTAGCCGCATCGCCGTAATCGTTACGAAAAAGGGAAATCACAAAAAGAACACAACTACCTCTATAATCGGCTATATGAATGAAGCAACATCATCAAGCGCGACACCGCGCACAAAGGCAACAGCAAAGACAACAGCCAAGGCAGCGGCCACAAAGACAACGAGGACAGCCGCGAAATCAACCGCAAAGACGACAACCAAAAAACCAACCACCAAGCGCACTTCCAAGCCGAAAACCGCAACGAAGCGAACCGTCGGCGAAACTCCAGCACCTATCATCAACCGCACCAGCCCGGAACAGTTCGGCCGCGTAAACGTTCTTGACATCACTCCGTCCGCCGAAAACGGCCTGTACCCGGCTCGCGTGGAGCTTGGCGAGGCATTCAAGGTCACCGCGCAGGTGTTCATCGAAGGCCGCACCAAGGCTGGTGCCACCGTGTCCGTACGCAACACGCGCGGCACCGAGAAGGCCCGCTTCCCGATGACCTGCACCAATCCGGGCCTGGACCGCTGGGAAGCGATGGTCAAGATCGGCGACCACAGCGACCTGAAGCCGTGGGAAGATGGCTACGCCGACGTCAAGAAGCAGCTCGGCGAATGGCACATCGTGGTCGAAGGCTGGGAAGATACGTACGCTTCCTGGCTGCACGACGCGCAAATCAAGGTCGAGGTCGGCGACGATGTGGAGAACGCGCTGGAATCCGGCGCGCAGCTGCTGGAACGTTGGGCTGGCGCACGCGATTCCAAGCTGACCGCCGATGACAAGAAGACGCTGCGCGAAGCCGCGAAGACCGTTGCCGACAAGTCGCTCGACGCGACCGCGCGTCTTGCCGCAGCGACCACCGACGCAATCGCAAGCCTGCATGAAACCAATCCGCTGCGCGACGGCCTGAGCGCGTCGAATCCGCAGCGCTTCCGCGTGGAGCGTCCGAAGTCGAGCTTCGCCGCATGGTACCAGTTCTTCCCGCGTTCCGAAGGCGCGTATTTCGACGCCGACGGCAAGATCGTGCAGGGCACGCTGAAGACGGCGCTGTCCGGCCTCGACCGCGCGAAGGCCGAAGGCTTCGACATCGTGTACCTGCCGCCGATCTTCCCGATTGGCGTGACCAACCGCAAGGGCCGCAACAACACGCTGATTGCCGGACCGCACGATCCGGGCTCCCCGTTCGGCATCGGCTCCGAGCTGGGCGGCCACGACACCGTCGACCCGCTGCTCGGCACCATGGACGATTTCAAGGCGTTCTGCGCGCACGCGCATGAGCTGGGGCTGGAAGTGGCACTCGACTTCGCGCTGCAGTGCTCGCCTGACCACCCGTGGGTCAAGCAGCATCCGAACTGGTTCCGCACCAAGCCGGACGGAACGATCGCATTCGCCGAGAATCCGCCGAAGAAGTACCAGGACATCTATCCGATCGATTTCAACGCCGACATGGAAGGCATCGAAGCGGAAACCGAACGCATCATGGACCTGTGGATCAAGGCCGGCGTGACGATCTTCCGCGTGGACAACCCGCATACCAAGCCGGTGCGTTTCTGGCAGGACGTGATCGCCGCCGTGACGAAGAAGCATCCGGAGACGCTGTTCCTGGCCGAGGCGTTCACCCGTCCGGGCATGATGCGCGCGCTGAGCTATGCCGGCTTCACGCAGTCGCACTGCTACTTCCCGTGGCGCAATACCAAGGAAGAGCTTGAGGAGTACTTGGAGGAGACCAACGGCGACGGTGGTTTCTACCAGCACAACACCTTCTGGCCGTCCACGCCGGACATCATGACCGCCTACCTGCGCGACAACGGTATCGCCGGTCACGCGGTGCGCGCGGTGCTCGCCGCGATGGGCTCTCCGAGCTGGGGCATCTACAACGGCTATGAGCTGATCGAGAACAAGCAGCGTCCGGGCTTCGAAGAGCAGATCGACAACGAGAAGTACGAAGTCAAGGTGCGCGATTGGGACGAGGCCGACAAGTACGGCATCTCCGAGCTGCTCACCTCGCTCAACAAAATCCGTTCCGAGCATCCGGCATGCCGCAGCTACCACAACCTGCACGTCCTGCCGAGCGACGATGCGGGCGTGGTGGCGTTCCTGCGCCAGACCCCGGCCGAGCTTACCGGTACCGGCAAGCCGGATACGGTGATCGTGGTGGTGAACCTCGACGGCCACAACACGCACCAGTCCATCGTGCACATCGAACTGCCCGACTTCGGTTTCGCCACCGACAAGCCGCTCAAGGTGCGCGACGAGCTGACCGAACGCGAGTTCGATTGGGGCTGGGACAACTACGTCTCACTGGCACCGTGGGCCGACGTGGCGCACGTGCTGACGGTGGTCGAGGACTGAGTGAGTTTGGGTGCTAGGCACTCTGCCTAGCACCCAGCCAGCACAAAACACATAGATCAAGGGCGGGTTGAAGACGTTTCTCACGTTTTCAACCCGGCTTTGTGCACTCCGTAGGTGGTTTTTTTGATTCCGTAGGTGCTCTCCGGTCAATCCACGCAAACAGAATGGCTGAAATCAAGCCTTTTTGCCGCAGGGATACCAGAGCCAACCACCTACGGAAGAGCAAAACCACCTACGGAATTGTTCTTCCAACGTTCCAAGGCAGGATAGTCAATCACAATCGGCCAAAAA
>ERZ1032549.183-NODE-183-length-18505-cov-9.842547_pt1 | contig 18505 bp, 17 predicted proteins | sample MGYA00516696_ERZ1032549 | MGnify/ENA primary metagenome ERZ1032549 (study PRJEB33719, sample SAMN04261356) | wastewater metagenome | biome: periurban shantytown; feature: human; material: feces | host: Homo sapiens | place: Peru: Lima | collected 2013-01-22 ... | reverse complement strand
AACGCCCAATAGGCTGGAGATTGTCATGAAGAACGATGGCGACAACAGAAAATCGAAAAATCAGAAACATACGCCATCTGAACGTTGACAGAGGGAAAAGAATAATGCGTAACTCCATTCTCGTACGCTCCATCGCCGCTGTGTCCGGCATTGTGATGCTGGCTTCCGTCGCGGCTTGCGGTGACAACACCACCGCTTCCACCGATTCTTCGGCCAAGTCCGATACCAAGACCGAAACCGTTTCCGGCAACTTCTCCGGCGCTGGCGCTTCTTCCCAGCAGGCCGCCGTCGAAGCTTGGATCGCCGGCTTCCAGGGCACCAACCCGGACGCCAAGGTCGCTTACAACCCGTCCGGTTCCGGCGCTGGCGTGTCCACCTTCCTGACCGGTGCAACCGCATGGGCCGGCTCCGACGCTGCTCTCGCCGATAACGAGGTCGAGCAGTCCAAGAGCGTGTGCGCTTCCGGCACCGCCTTCGACATCCCGGTCTACATTTCCCCGATCGCCGTCGTCTTCAACCTGCAGGGCGTGTCCGGCAAGGGCAAGACCCTGAACATGGACGCCGAGACCATCGCCAAGATCTTCGACGGCAAGATCACCAAGTGGAACGATGACGCCATCAAGAAGCAGAACCCGAAGGTCGATCTGCCTGACCTCGACATCACCGTGGTGCACCGTTCCGACAAGTCCGGCACCACCAAGAACTTCCTGAGCTACGTCAAGGACGCCGCTGGCGACGCATGGAGCTACGACCTCGGCGAGAACTGGCCGAACGAGGTCGGCCAGGGCGCCAAGGGCACTTCCGGCGTGATCTCCACCGTGCAGCAGGCTGACGGCACCATCGGTTACGCCGATGCCTCCCAGGCCGGCGATCTGGGCACCGTGGCCGTGAAGGTCGGCGACGATTACGTCCCGTTCTCCGCTGAAGCCGCCGCCAAGGTCGTGGACGCCTCCCCGCTCGACGATTCCGCCAAGGGTGACAACCGCGTGGTCGTCAAGCTCGACCACAACACCACCGAGAAGGGCGCCTACCCGATCGTGCTGGTCTCCTACGACGTCGCCTGCCCGGCATACAAGGACGCCAACACCGCCAAGTTCGTCAAGTCCTGGCTCACCTACGTGACCAGCGACGAAGGCCAGCAGACCGCCGCTTCCGCAGCCGGCTCCGCTCCGATGTCCAACACCCTGCGTCAGAAGGTCGTCAAGTCCATCGACGCCATCAAAACCAAGTGAGCCCATCACAGTGGGGCGATCGCTTTCGGTGATCGGTGACTGACCGTAGGTTTCAGGCCGCAGCCGCGTAAAAAACGGCTGCGGCCTGAAACGATACCTACGGACGATACGCAAAACCAGAAAAATCGAAAGCAATCGCAAGCAAACCAAAAGGAGAACCCGTGAGTTCGCAAAGCAAAACGGCACAGCAGCCGGTGAGCGGCAAGAACGCGGATAAGGTGTTCAAGGGCGTGGCCTACGCCTGCGGCATCCTGATCCTCGTTGTGCTCGCCGCGGTCGCGCTGTTCCTGCTGTTCCGCGCGTGGCCGTTGATCGGCGGTGACCAGAAGGCCAACAGCGCGACCATCAGCAACTTCACCGGCGGCAAGGCTTCCAGCTTCTGGGGCTACGTCGGACCGCTGCTGTTCGGTACCGTGCTGATTTCCGCCCTGGCACTGCTGATTTCCTTCTTCGTGTCGGTCGGCATCGCACTGTTCATCTCGCATTACGCGCCGAAGAAGCTCGCCACCGCCCTGAGCTATGTGGTCGATCTGCTCGCCGCCATCCCGTCTGTTATCTACGGTCTGTGGGGCGGTCTGGTGCTGGTGCCCGCCATCTACCCGTTCTGGAATTGGGTGGCCAAATACCTTGGCTGGATTCCGATTTTCGCCGGTCCCGCCGCCAATCCCTCCCGTACCGTGGCCACCGTGTCCGTGGTGCTGGCCGTCATGATCCTGCCGATCATCACCTCCATGTCCCGCGACATCTTCCTGCAGACCCCTCGCCTTCAGGAAGAGGCGGCTCTGGCCCTCGGCGCCACGAAGTGGGAAATGGTCAAGCTCGCGGTCCTGCCGTTCGGCAAGTCCGGCGTCGTGTCCGCCTCCATGCTCGGCCTCGGTCGTGCGCTCGGCGAGACGATGGCCGTGCTCATGATCCTGTCCCCGGGCCTCAACTACTCCGTCAAGCTGCTGCAGGCCTCGCAGAACCAGACCATCGCCGCGAACATCGCCGCGCAGTATCCGGAAGCCAACGATCTGGGTGTTTCCGTGCTGATCGGCACCGGCCTGGTCCTGTTCCTGATTACCTTCGTGGTGAACTTCATCGCTCGTAAGCTCACCGAGAAAGCGAGTGTGTGATGACCGCCGCAAATAACGACGCTTCGCCGATGGACGGCGCTCCCGTCATCGACTTCGACAAGTTCAAGCCGACCCGTTCCTTCACCTCAGCGCGCAAGCGCAAGGACTTCGCCATGAAGGCGCTCATCTCGTGCGCGTTCATCGTGGCGTTGATCCCGCTGTTCTCGGTGCTGCTCACCACCATCATCAACGGCGTCAAGAGGCTGAACCTCAACTTCCTGAGCTACAACATGACCGGCGTGGTCGGCGGCAACCCGACCCCGTCCGGCGGCTACGGCGGCATCCTGCACGCCATCATCGGCACGCTGGAAATCACCTTCGGCGCCATGCTCATCTCCATCCCGATCGGCCTGATGTGCGCCGTGTACCTGGTGGAATATTCCAACCGTGGCAAGCTGGCACAGGTCATCACCCTGCTGGTCGACGTGATGAGCGGCATCCCGTCCATCGTCGCAGGCCTGTTCGCCTTCTCGATGTTCACGATTCTGATCGGCCCCGGCACCATCAACGGTTTCGAAGGCTCCGTCGCGCTTTCCCTGCTGATGCTGCCGACCGTGGTCAAGTCGTCCGAGGAAATGCTCAAGATCGTGCCGCACGATTTGCGCGAGGCCTCGTACGCCCTGGGCGTCACGAAGCAGCGCACGATCACGAAGATCGTGCTGCGCACCGCCCTGCCGGGCATCGTTTCGGGTGCGATTCTCGCCGTCGCCCGCGTGATCGGTGAAACCGCTCCGTTGCTGATGACCGCAGGCTACATCGCCTCCACGAACGTCAACCTCTTCTCCGGCCAGATGACCACGCTTCCGGTGTACGTCTACCAGGAGTATTCCAAGCTCAACGCGAACTGCCCGGCCAACGCTTCCGCGGCCTGCGTCACCACCATCCCGATGGAACGCGCCTGGGCCGCAGCCCTTGTGCTGATTCTCATCGTGCTGATCCTCAACCTCATCGGCCGTCTCGTGGCGAAGGTCTTCGCCGTCAAGTCGGAACGCTGAGCGCGGTCGAATAGTCGAAAACATAAGAACAATAAGGAAAACAAATGGGACAACGTATTGATGTCAACCATCTGAACATCTTCTACGGCGACTTCCTGGCCGTGGAGGATGTGAACATCAACATCGAAGCCAACAAGGTCACCGCGTTCATCGGACCTTCCGGCTGTGGCAAGTCCACCGTGCTGCGCACCCTCGATCGCATGCACGAGATCATTCCGGGCGCCCACTGCGAAGGCGAGGTGCTGCTGGAAGGCAAGAACCTGTACGACAAGGATGTGGATCCGGTCGCCGTCCGTCGTGACGTCGGCATGGTGTTCCAACGTCCGAACCCGTTCCCGACCATGTCCATTCGCGAGAACGTGCTGGCCGGTGTGAAGCTCAACAACCGCAAGATCTCCAAGTCCGACGCGGATGATCTGGTCGAGTGGGCCCTGCGTGGCGCCAACCTGTGGAACGAGGTCAAGGATCGTCTGGACAATCCGGGCATCGGCCTGTCCGGCGGCCAGCAGCAGCGTCTGTGCATCGCACGCGCCGTGGCCGTGCACCCGCAGGTGCTGCTCATGGACGAACCGTGCTCCGCCCTCGACCCGATCTCCACCCTGGCCGTGGAGGATCTGATCAACGAGCTGAAGAACGAGTACACCATCGTGATCGTGACGCACAACATGCAGCAGGCCGCTCGTATCGCCGACTACACCGCCTTCTTCAACCTGAAGGCCGTTGGCCAGCCGGGTCACCTCGAGTACTTCACCGACACCACCACGATGTTCAACAACCCGCAGAACGAAGAAGCCGAACGCTACGTCTCCGGACGTTTTGGCTGATCGATAAGGCCGATTCGCCAAAACGTAGTGCCAGCCCGGTGGGTTGGTGCGAGTCAGCTTCAGCTGGCCAGTTAATAGCGCTTCGCTGTGCGAAACTCTGTAATTGTACGTTTTGGCTGATCGGCAGCTCCTTTTCCCCGCAAACCGACGTTGAGATTGCTCTCGGCGTCGGTTCGTTGTTTTTCTTGTGGAGGCGACACGCACTGTTGAGAATCATTCTCAGTTACGGTTATGATGGATTCACCGAAGCATGAAGCGTATGAAAATGGAGGAACCATCGTGAACCGTTATGCAAGAATTGCGATTGCCGTACTCGCTTCCGTCGGCCTTCTCGCTTCCGCGTCTGCCTGCGGAACGTCGCAGGACGGTGCCGGTTCCGCGCATGGCGCGATTCCCGTCGTCTCCTCCATCAACCAATGGGGCACCCTCGCCGAGCAGCTCGGCGGAAGCGGCGTGCGGGTGACCAGCATCATCAACTCCACCAACGTGGACGCGCACGACTATGAGCCGACCACGTCCGACATCGCCAAACTGCAGAAGGCACGAATCGTCATCGTCAACGGCGCCGGGTACGACTCATGGGCCGTCAAAGCCACGCAATCCGCCAAATCGCAAGTCATCAACGCGGCGGAGATCGGTGGCGTCAAGGATGGCGGCAACCCGCACGTCTGGTTCTCGGCGGCGGTGCGCAAAGCGGTCGCACAGGCCATCACCAGGGCATACGAGGGCACAAGGCCCGACGGCAAGGCCGATTTCGACAAGCTGAACCAGCAATGGCGTTCCAAGGAAGACGAGGTCGCCCGAAAAATCACGGAGACCAAACGTAAGGCGGATGGCGAAGCCTATGCCGCCACGGAATCGGTCGCCGAATATCTGGCCGGGGACCTGGGCCTCAAAGACGCGACGCCGACCGGCTACACGCGTGCCACGGCCAACGAAAGCGAGCCAACGCCGACCGACATCAAACAGTTCACCGACATGCTGGAGGCCGGCAAGGTCGGCCTGCTGGTGGTCAACATTCAGGAGGAGACCGAGCTGACCGGCAAGATCGTCACCGCCGCCAAATCGTCCAATATTCCGATCGTGGAGCTGACCGAGCAGATGCCGGAGCAGTACGATTCCCTGACGGACTGGATGGCCGCGCTCGTCGACGCGTTCTCCCAAGCCATCTGATGCGGACCGATAAAAAAGACGCGAAAGTCGATAAAAAAAGGGCGATTCCACTGAAGGAACCGCCCATTTTCCGTATGAAAAGGACTGTTACAGCACTGCGGTGATGATGAAGTCCAGAATGAACAGCACGGCCACGACCCAGATCACCGGATGCACGTCCTTGGCCTGCTTCTTGCAGGTCTTGACGATGCAGTAGGTGATGAAGCCGCCGGCGATGCCGTAGGAGATGGAGTAGCTGAACGCCATGAACACGGACGCGAAGAACGCCGGAATGGCTTCGGAGATGTCGCCCCACTCGATTTCCTTCAAGGAGGAAGCCATCATGCAGCCGACCACGACCAGCACGCCTGCGGTCGCGGCGGACGGCACGGCGGAGATGACCGGGGAGAGGAAGGCGGACAGCGCGAAGCAGATCGCCACGACCACGGAGGTCAGGCCGGTGCGGCCGCCGGCGGCGATACCCGCGGAGGACTCCACGTAGGTGGTGGTGTTCGAGGTGCCGCAGATGGCGCCGATGGAGGTGGCGATGGAGTCGGCGAACAGGGCCTTGTCCATCTTGGAGGAGAAGCCGTGGCCGTTCTCCAGAGCCTTCTCATCCTCGGCGGAGAAGATGCCGGTGCGGCGGCCGGTGCCGATGAAAGTGCCCAGGGTGTCGAACGTATCGGACATGGAGAAGGCGAAGATGGTCACGATGACCAGCGGCAGCTTGGTCGGATCAGAGAACAGTGCCGGGAAGCCCTCGGCGGAGAAGATCGCGCCGAAGGTCTGCGGCAGCTGGGAGAAGGTCTCGCTGATGGACTGCGAGTTGGACCAGGTGGTCACGCCGAACGGGATGCCGATTACGGTGGTGATGGCGATGGCCAGCAGCATGCCGCCCTTAACCTTCATCACGGTGAACACAATGGCCAGTACGAGGCCGATCAGGAAGACCCACAGCACCTTGTCGTTAAAGTTGGCCAGACCCGGGGTAGCCGCAACGGCACCGCCCTTGGCGGCGGCCTTCGGATCGCCGGGAGTGAACTTGATCAGGCCGACGTTCAGCATGCCCACGTAGGCCACGAACAGGCCGATGCCGCCGCCGATGGCGTGTTGCAGGGACTCCGGGATGGCCAGGATGATCATCTTGCGGATCTTGGTGACGGTGATGAGGATGTTGATCAGGCCGCACAGGAACACCATGCACATGGTCTGCTGCCAGCTGAAGCCGAGGCCGAAGCACACGGTGTAGGTGAAGAACGCGTTGAGGCCCATGCCGGCGGCCTGCGCGTACGGAACATTGGCGAACAGGCCCATCACGAGCGTGCCGATGATGGCCGCGATGATGGTGGCGAGGAACACGCCGCCCCACGGCATACCGGTCGAAGACAGGATCTGCGGGTTGACGATGATGATGTAGGACATGGCGAAGAACGTGGTCAGGCCGGCCATGATCTCCGTGGAGACGGTGGTGCCGTTCTCCTTGAGATGGAAGAATTTCTCCATTTTCTCTTTTCTCATCTTTCTTGGGTTGGTAGGCGCGTGCCATATGGTGGCGTGCGCCGGCGAGAATCGCGACTCGCCTGGGACATGCGTCCCTGAACAAAGCAAACGTAGCACCTATGTAAGTCATGGAAATTTCGTGCGATTGGTAAGGGGTTGCTTTTGCGGCGGCGCGACACGCCGGTCTGGATTAGTCCAAACGGGTCAGTAAATTACCTATTTGTAAACCACAGACCGTTGGTTGGAGCGTGCAAGCGCTCACGAAGTTTGGTTCGCCAAGCCAGCGCAGGTTGAAGAACATACGCCCACCAAGGGCTTTCCGCTTAGCGGTCGAATGTTGCTCTGCCTGCGTGCAGGGCTTTTTTATTGCCCTGCGAGGTGTTCCGAATCTCACAGTCAACGGTTGACTAAGGAAGGAACGCCATGAAGAGGCCCGAAAAGGAAGCGGTGGTCGCTCAGCTTACGGACAAGTTCCGTAACGCCGACGCTATCTACCTGACCGAGTACCGCGGGCTTACCGTTCCGCAGATCTCTGAACTGCGCGAAAAGCTAGGCCGCGATACTTCCTACACTGTGGCAAAGAACACGCTCGTTCGCATTGCAGCCAAGGAAGCTGGCATCGAAGGTCTTGATGAACTTCTCGCCGGCCCGACCGCTGTGACCTTCGTGAAGGGTGACTTCATCGAAGCTGCGAAGACCCTGCGTGACTTCGCCAAGACCAACAAGGCACTGATCATCAAGGGCGGCTTCGCTGATGGCACCGTCTACGATGCTGAAGGCGCCAAGAAGCTGGCAGACCTCAAGTCTCGCCCGCAGCTGCTCGCCGAGTTCGCCGGCGACATCAAGGCTACGATGTCCAAGGCCGCGTACCTGTTCAACGCTCTGCCGACCAAGGCCGTGCGTACGATCGATGCGCTGCGCGAGAAGCAGGAAAAGGCTGCCTGATTTCGCTGCGGCTCGCCGCATGAATGAAGCAACCACAAAAAAGAAAAACAATTGTTTTAGGTGACGGCCACCTCTTCAATTCAGTCCGTCGCCAAGAATGAAAGGAAGCCATTATGGCTAAGTACACCAACGATGAGCTGCTCGAAGCTTTCGGTGAGATGACCCTGGTTGAGCTCTCCGAGTTCGTCAAGGCCTTCGAAGAGAAGTTCGACGTCGAGGCTGCTGCCCCGGTCGCCGCTGTTGCCGCCGCTCCGGCTGCTGGCGCTGCTGCTGAGGAAGAGAAGGACGAGTTCGACGTCATCCTCTCCGCCGTTGGCGACAAGAAGATCCAGGTCATCAAGGCCGTCCGCGCTATCACCAACCTGGGCCTGGCTGAGGCCAAGGCTCTCGTCGACGGCGCTCCGAAGGCTGTCCTGGAGAAGGCCAAGAAGGAAGACGCCGAGAAGGCCAAGTCCCAGCTCGAAGAAGCCGGCGCCACCGTCGAGCTCAAGTGATTCGCGCGGCTTCAAGCCGCAATCACCAAGCTGTAATGGAAACCCCGTTTGCCGTAAGGCAGCGGGGTTTTCCGCATATGGAGCATGACTCAGGCATGTTCTAAAATGGGGGAATTAGGCGAAAGTTGTCAATTTATCGGTTCGGAATCCTTACTTTCGCGATGAATCATGACACAATGGCAGATAGTGTAGTGCGAAAGGAAGGCCGACAACGGTGAGCGAGGATCGACGAATGACGCGGCAGTGGACCGTCAAAGTTGACGGAAACAACGTGAAAACGCTTCATGACGGCGAAAGCGTGGAAATCGGGCGCAAACCGTTGCGCCCGCTGTCGGATGACGGGTTCGCTCGTCTCGACATCATGGATCCGGGCAAGTCCATGTCGAAAAGACACGCGGTCCTCTCCGTCGACAAGCAGGGCAATTGCTCCGTACGAGATCTGCATTCCACCAACGGCTCGTTCGTGGTGACGAACAACGGCCAACTGATGCGCCTGCCCGCAGGCGAGGACATCAAGCTGCCCATCGACTCGATGACCCTGCAGTTCGGCGACGTGCGTCTTACGCTCGAATCCGCATTCGAACACGATGACGAGGATGACGACGCCACCTCCGGTGTCTCGGATGATACAAGCCAGCCGGTTTCGAACCTGTTCGAATACGCGGTCTCCGACGAGGCTCCGCAGGAACCGGATGCAGCCGACATGTCCGTGGACGACATCCTCAATCTGCGTGCCGGCGAGCCGACGACGTTCTTCCACGCGCGCAATGTCACCGACCGTGCCGATGCTCTGCACCAGGCGGAACGTCAGACCTTCACGCCGGAGCATGCCGACAAGCCGGAACTCGAAGATGCATTCCCCTCGGTCTCCTTGGTTCAGGAAACCGTCGTGGCCGCGGACAAGCCCCGCGACCTGTTCGCCGACGCCGCAGCGCAGGCCGAGGCTGAAGCTGAGATCGAGGCCGATGCGGCCGATTCCGCTGATGCGGCTGCGACCGATGCCGAGGTGGCTGCCGTCTCAACCGAGACAGCCGCTCGGCCCTTGGAAGCATCCCATGACGGTAACAAGAACAACCTGATTCCGGTGGACAAGCTGTTCAGCGCGCGCCCCAACACGCCAATCGCCGTCGCTCTGCCCGACAGGAACGACACTGGCGATAACACAGGCAACGTTGACAAGGCTGACAATGCGGCTGACGCGTCCGCCCAGGAACAGACGCAGTCCGCCGAACAATCGCAGATGGCGGAACAGCCCACATCGGAAACTGCCGAACAGCAGCCCGCCGAACAGCAGTCGAAGCCGATGCACGCTACGCAGCCGCAGACGGAACAGCCGGGAACGGTGGCCGCGGAAGACGACGACGAGCGGTTCCGCCCGCAAAACAGCCAATCGCAGCCCGCGCCGGACGAAACCGCCGCATTCAAGCCGATCTTCGAACCGGGATCGGTATTCGACCGTGTGTCCAAAGGCGGCCTCGCCAAGCAGGAGCAGACCATCGAGGTCGACGGCCTGACCTCCGATGACGCCAAACGCACGGATGATTTCACAGTGCAGTTCCAGATGGCGCGTCATCCGAAACTGTTGCCGTTCCTCGCCATGAACCCATCCCTATACGATGACCTGTACGCGTGGTTGGGCGCATTGGGCAACCAAGACATCGATGCGGCTTTGGCACACAATCCGGGATATGAGGAATACCGCAAGGCAGTAGGGAAGTGAGTCGGTATATGAGCGAAAACGAAGAGACGGCCACCGCGTTGGACCGTATCCGCGGATGGCGTGAGGAGTATCGCCTTGGTCTGGCACCATCCCCGCTTGAGGATGTGACGCAACTGAGCGCCCAGCTTGACCTGACGCATGCGCACCCATCGGGCATCGCGCAGCTGTTCGCCAAAGGACACGTCACCTTGGACTCGTTGTTCCGAGACAACGGCATGCTGCGCGCCGCGGGCAGGCGTGTGGAACGCGTGCTCGACGACCGTGACGCGAAAAGCCGTGTCAGCGGCGTCGGCGAACTCTCCTTGGTGGTCGGCGTGGCCATTTGGAAAGGCAACCAGATGCCGGTGCTCATGTATCCGGTCGAAGTGCGCAAGGAAGGCCGCAACATCGAGAACGGCACCGTCATCGCGTTCACCGGACGAGTGCGTCTGAACGCGGCCTTCGCCGCCGTGATGCGTGAAAACAACGTGACATTGGACGAGACCAAGCTCTTCGATGGTTCGAATTACGAAAGCGGCACCCCCGAAACGTCCGCGGTGTTCGCGGCCATCACAGCGCGCGCGTCCAGCGTTTTCCCCGATTTCGAAATCGAACGTCACATCATCCTCGGCTGCTTCATGGACCCGTCCTCGCAGATGCTGGTGGAAAGTCGCCAGATCATCAACCAGCTGTCCCAAGGCCCGACAGGCAACACCGTCCTGGACGCGCTCGCCGGGAACAAGGAAGCCGCGGACGCGCTGAAAGACGCGCAGATTCCCGAATACAGTCCGTTCGACGCCGATCCCCATGGCGAATACGAGATTGGCGACGTTGACAACACCGTCCGATACGCGGCGCAGCTGGCCGCATCCGGGCATTCGATTTTCGTGGACAGCGCGATCAGCGGCAACACGGCCGAACAGGCCGCGGCAATCGCCTCCCGTTGCGTGATGGGCGGACACAGCGTGTTGTACGTGCCGTGCGTCACCGACCAAAAGCGCCGTTTCATGCAGACGATCGCGGCCAACGAGATGAGCGGCCAATTGCTGGACATCGCCGATGACGGCGCCAATGCGGCAATCGACCGTCAGCTGATAGCCGCAGTCGGTTTCCAATCCGGCGTCGCGACTTCGCGTTTCGACCAGATCTCCGACGAACTGGTGGGCGTACGCTCCCGCCTGGCCCGCTATCTGGGCGACCTGCACGGCGTCAGCCAGGAATGGGGTGTGTCCGCATACCAGACCATCCAGAATCTCGCACAAATCGCCGTCCTGCCCACGCATCCGACCACGCATGTGCGTCTGGCCAAGCAGTCCGCCCATTCCATCGCGGACAAGATGGAGGAATGGGCTCAGAAGCTGTATCGCGCGGGAGAACTCGGCGAATACACCATCGGCGCGCAGGACACCGCCTGGTACAAAGCCTCCCTGTATTCCGAAGAGGAAGCGGTCAGCGCATACCAGCGTGTGGTCGAGCTGCTGCGCAAGGTGCTGCCCGCCACCCGCAAACAGGTGTCCAGCACCGTGCAGACCTGCGGCTTCCCGATTCCCACCACCGCGCAGGAGTGGGGACGCCAGGTCATGGTGCTCAAGAACCTGCGCCGCGTGCTCGACGTCTTTCAGCCGGAAATCTTCGAACGCGACATCGATTCCATGATCGAGGCCACCAAGCCCAAGGCCCAGCGCAAGGCCGAAGGCAGCTCCATGGGATTCTGGGAACGTCGCCGCCATATCAAGGAGGCCAAGTCGATGCTGCGCGTCGGCGCGCAGGTGGAGAACCTGCATGAGGCGCTGCTCGTGGTGGCCAAGCAGGCCGAACAGTGGCACATGTTCGTTCCTCACGGCGGATGGCCGGTGCTGCCCGCCAAACTCGACGACATCATCAACACGCAGGACCAGCTGACGAACGATATGACCGCGTTGAACGTGGCGCTCGCCACCACACCGCAGGGCGGCAATCTGGACACCGTCGACCTCAACCAGGTGGAAGAGCGTCTGAAGGCCCTGTATGACGACAAGCAGGCGTTGGATACGCTGCCGGAACGCGCCCGTCTGGAACGTGAGTTCCATTCGGCCGGTCTGGATGAGCTTGTGGCGGACCTGAGCAACCGCGGCGTGCCGAACGACGCCGTGGCCGGAGAACTGCAGCTGGCGTGGTGGACCACGGCTTTCGAAGACATCGTGAAGTCCTCCGCCATCATTTCCAACCAGGATGGCTCCGCCATGCAAAGCGCCGCCGACCGATTCACCCAGGTGGATGTCGAACACGTGCGTTCCATCGGACCGATGGTCGCCCAAGAGTCCGTACGCCGTCTGTGCGACATGCTTTTCTCCCGCACGCAGGAAGCCAATCTGCTGCATACCACGCTTGCCGGTTCCCGAAACGTGCCGTTGAACAGGCTGCGTAGGGAGCATCCGCAGATTTTGGCCGCGGCAAAGCCGATTCTGGTGGCAACGCCAGCCACGCTCGCTGCCATCACCGACCCGGCGCCGCTTGCCGATACCGTCATCATCGATACGGCCGCGCATATTCCGTCCATCGAGCTGCTCAGCATCATCGCCCGCGCGAAGCAGGTCGTGGTGATCGCGCACCGCAAGACCGTCACATCCGATGGCCTGCAGCGACTGATCGCACTGCTGCCAAGCGTGAAGATAACCGACAGGCCGGTTCGCCGTGCGCCGAAGCTCAACGCCTTCCTTGAATCGGAAGGATACGGCTCCGTGCCGTGCGATGTGGCGCGTGAAGGATACCAAGGCGAAGTCGCGTACCATTTCGTGCCGGACGCCAACGGTGTGCCGGTCATCAATTCCGGTCTGGTCGAATCAAGCCAGCAGGAGATCGACGAAGTGGTGAGCATCATCCGCAAGCGCGCGGCCGGTTTCACCATCGTTCCCGCATCGTATGTGCTTACCGTGGTGGCGCTCACGCACACGTTCCGCATCCGTCTGGGTGCTGAGCTCAAGTCGCTTGCCAACAAAGACAAGGCCATGGGCATGTTCCTGCGCCACGTGCGCATCGTGGACATCGTCGATGTGGCCGGCGCCCACGCCACCGACGCGATTCTTGCGATGTGCTACGCCAAGACCTCGCACGGCAGGCTGCTGCAGCAGTTCGGCGCGCTGGAATCCGACGGCGGTCGAGGCATGCTGCTGGACGCTTTGGCGGTACCGGACCGTCATCTCGACATCGTCTCGTCCTTCGCATCCGACGATATGGACGACGAGCGACTGCATCAGGATGGTCCGAAGGCGCTCAAAACCGTGCTGCGTTGGGCCGAACAGCTTGATGACAGCATGGTCCGCCCGGCGATCAAGGAGTCTGGAGAGAACGTGCTCTTCAACGATCTCGCCGAGAGGATCCGCGAACGCGGCTTGGACGTGGCCGTCGATTACGGTTTCGATGACGGACTCAAACTGCCGTTGGTGGTTGGTCTGAAAGGCGAGCCGTTCGCTTTGGCCGTGCTCACCGATGACGCGCAGTTCATGGGATTGCAATCCACCAGGGAACGCCATCGCGTGCTGCTGCAGGACATCGAATCGCTTGGCTGGTCGGTGATGACGGTATGGAGCGTCGGCGCGTTCGTGAACCCCGATAAGGAAGTCGACCGCATCGTGGCACGACTGGGAAGCCTGTACCGGGAGGAACGGTGAGCGCCGAGCATATCGAAAACGTCATGGAGCATGACGATTCGCAGACCCAGTCCGAGACGCACTCCACACCCAGTTATTCCGCCACGCGGCGGACCGCACGCAAGCATAAGCGCGTGGTCCGCCAAGGTACGGAACTGTTCGATGCCGATGGCGTCAAACTCGAACCTTCGGACGTGCTCACCAAGCGCCAACGCGAGGCGGATGACGACAAGCGCATCCTAAACGAGCTTCCGCCACATTGGGCGGTCTTCTCCGAACGTGGCCGCTGATACGTCCAGCCGGGGCCAGCTATCGATTAGGATTATCAGCCATTAATTGATGGTGGCGATGACCGCACTGTATTCCTGAACCCGCAACACGACGGCCGCCTCATTGGGCGGCATGGCGAACACCGCGATGGTATTGCCTTGCGCATCCTTAGCCGGTTTGCCGGTCAGCAGCGCTTCGGTGCAGATCGTGCGTAACTGCGCATCCACACCACCGTCCGGCATATCATTAGCCATGCCGGACGGCGTTTCCGTACCGTTCGGCATATCCGCGACATTCGGTGTGCCGGACTGCATCTCAGCATCTGTCATGGTGGCGCTGGAAAGTGTCACCTTGTCTCCGGGAATCAAACCGCCGGCCACACTTGCCAAACGCACTTCGATACTCGTATGGCCCTGCGGCACAACGGGGGACGCACGGGCCATGCCCGACATAAGCACATCGTGCGCGCCGATGCCCACCTGTGCGATCAGGCCGACGGCGTCGTCAAGCGTATGGAAGGCGTTGCTCAGCGAGCCATCGCTCGGCGCCTCACGTAACTCCACGGCTTCGCGTGTGATGGCCGTGCCTTTGGCGACATTCCGCACCGCGACCACAATAGGCTGCGTGGCGATGGCTGCGCGTACGCATTGCAGCGTGGCGAATACCGTCAGGCCAGCGCACAATGCGGCGAGGAACCGATGCAGGCGTGCGTTGCTTCGTCTGGCTTCCAACGATGCGGCAGTCGAACCATGCCGGTCTCGTTGCAGACGCGTCGTGCGCGCGGTCCGTCCTTCCGAAGCCGTCGATGTGCGCAAACTCGAATGTGGCCGGCGGTCCATCAAGGAATGAAAAAAGGTCATCATGCATGCATGATGACCTGATTGTTATGACCACGGCAAGCGGAATCCGGGGTTGTGGTCGGAGAATGGGAGTTATCCACAATCTTCGGCGTGTCGCGTTGGATTCCGCGCCTGTGGGTCACTTGGATTTGTCGGTGCGGTAGAAGCCGGACCCCTTGAACTCGATCGGCACCGCGGAATAAACCTTGCGGACCTGCTCCTCGCCGCATTCCGGGCATACGGTGATCGGATCGTCGGTGAACGACTGCTGCTCGGTGAAGTCGTAGTTGCAGTTCTTGCAACGGTAATGGTAAGTAGGCACGATATCCTCGCTTTACGCACAATCCCAAATTTCTTAACGGGACATATCCTAGTACGTTCCCTGAGACGGCCCCGCAACCGTCCTATCCTCGGACATCGGCATAACCATCCGGCGTGAGCACGCCGTCGACGGGAATATCATGCGGCTCATGCGGCACGGTCTCGTCGGTCGGCTCCCAAGGCCAGCAAACGGCGACCACGCGCGCGGTGCTGCTACGATGCTCCAAAGCGCGGTCGTACCAACCGCCGCCGCGCCCCAATCGGAAACCATGTTCGTCCACAGCGAACGCTGGCACAATGATCAGCTCGGCCGAAGTGAGAACTTCTGGTCCTTCCGCTGCGTTTTCCGGCTCCTGCGGGCGATGTGTGTTGATGGAACCATCAGCATTGCGCTGGTCGCGCAGATCGTCAAGACCGTTCAGCTCACTCCAGCCGACTTCCATGCCAGCACCCAGACGCGGCACCAAAACACGGCAATCCGTGTCGAACATCGCTTCGAGCAACGGCATCATCGATATTTCACTGCCCATCGAGGCGAAGGCCGCGACGGTCGATCGCGGTCGAATCAACGACGCTTCCAATGCGTGTTCGGCAAGCAGCCGTCCCGCTTCGCGACGCTGGTCGGCGGACGTCCGCTTTCGTCGTTCGATCGCAGCCGCGCGCCAATGCCGTTTCAGCTCGCGTTGTTGCTTATACATGTCCATATCGTTCGTTGTACCACGGTTCGATTGCGTGGGAAACGGAACATGGGGTATGGGTGGGGCACAATGGAAGGGTGACGATTTTGCAATCCTTGAGCGACATGATGCGTCGTCCGGGGAATAATTCCTTTGAAATGCCGGAATTCATCCAATCGCACAGCATGCGCGTCCCGGTGAGTCTGCGCCCGTTGACGGGTGCCGACTATGACGAGTGGAACGAGGTTCGCTGGCGCAACGATGCCTGGCTCAAGCCGTGGGAATCCGGCGATCCGCTGTACGGCGCGCCCATCACCTACAAGGAATGGATGAAACAACTGCGGCGCAACGAACGGGCCGGTACCGGTGCCGTGTTCGCCATCGAACAGCATGGTCGTATCGTCGGGCAGATCTCGTTGGGCGCGATCTGCTACGGCGCGATGCGTTCCGGCGTGGTCGGCTATTGGGTGGACGAGCGTTGCGCCGGGCGTGGCTACGCGCCGATGGCGGTGGCGTTGTTGGCGGATTGGGCCATGTTCGACCCGACCGGACCTCGACTGCATCGCATGGAAATCGACATTTTGCCGGAAAACAAGCGGTCCCGTGCCGTCGCACGCAAGGTCGGAGCAACGTTGGAGGGGGTGCGGCGCGCGTATATGTACGTCAACGGCCAATGGCGCGATCATGAAAGCTACGTATTGATGGCCGAGGACGCGCCAAACGGTTTCACCGCGCGTCTGATGACAGGGAATTCACCCTCCTGATTCGACACGCCGGGGAGGACTCGCCTCGAATGTCGGAATGTCACCTATTCTTATGACATATGGGTTATGAATCGTTAAGCACGGTGGTCGTGCTTGCGATCGTTGTCATCCTGATGCTCATTTGGTTGCCCAGACGGACGATTAAAGGCATGAAGAGGGTGATCGAACATCGCGAGGACCGCTTTTCACCGTCGTTGCATCTGGTGGATGCCGACAGCGGAACGCGATTTTCCGATGAGACCGTCGCGGCAGCGAAAGGGGTACTGATGCAGTCCACAGAGGCGCACAAAGGCGCAACATCCGAAGAACGGATCGCGGAAATTCGCGCCCTTCGTCACGCCGCGGTCCGCAGGAGGCGCGCCATCGCCGTCTCATTGCTGACAATCACGGTCGTTGTGCTGGTCTGTGCGTTCGCACTGCACTTCAGTCCGCTGTTCGCGCTCATTCCGGCCGCGTTGCTGGCCGCGGTGCTCGCGTTGGGTGTGCGTGCGTCCAAGCAGGCCGTGGCGTGGGAGCGGAAGGTCGCCAGATACCATGCCAAGGTGAAGAAGCGTGCCGCCGCCGAACGCAAACGTGCGCAGGCGGAGCAGGCGGAACGTGCCAGACTGCGCGCGCAGGAGCTGGCCGAGGCCCGCAAGGTCGCCGACGAGCAGTTGAAGACCGATGTCGTTCCCGAGGGGGAGATTCGCCAGGCGATCGCCCGCGGCAAGGCCGATCGGGACGCCGCGGTGAAACGGCGCAAGGAAGAGATGTCTTCCAAGGAAGAGACGCAGACTGCCGAGAAGGCCGTCGACCAGACAACCGAACGTGCGGATGCCGCGCCCGCTGACGTCAAGGAAGTGGGACTGTCCATCCACGATGAGCGAGACAATATGGCCGAAGAAGCCAAAACCGTTGCCGTCAAGTCCACGCAGGACTTGATTTCCTTCTCGTTGGGTGCGCCTCGCGACGGTGCCGACGTTGAGGTGGATGCTCCGGAAAGCATGGAGATCAAATCCACCAAACAAGTGGCCAAGGCCGTGCCCGTCGAAACGCCTTCCGACGAGGCTGAGCCGTTGATTCCGCCAAGCGACGCAATGGGCAGCATGGATGCCGATGAGGCCGCCGCCCGCGTGGATGAGGGCGTGCACCTCAGAGAGGTCGACGTTCCGGGATTCCACGATGCCGAAGTACGTGCCGATGTGGAGGCTCCGGATGTGACTTCGGACTCCCTAGGCACCGGCCTGGAGGCCATTCTGGCCCGTCGTAGCGCCTGACGAAACGCTTGAACCGTTTTTTACAAAGTCTGGAACCGCATGGTTTCAGGCTTTTTTGATAATTTCTCTCAGAGCGTTAGCACTCGAGTTGGCAGAGTGCTAATAATCGCGCTAGGATAAGTCACAGCGCGAAAGGACGACGCCGTAAGTGATCGTCAGCCTCTTGCTAGCGGGTCCCGGCGCGGTAAGTATCGATTTCTCTTTAGAAAGAGGAGGTCCACAGTGTCGATCTCACTCACACCGTTGGAAGACAAGATCATCGTCAAGCAGGCGGAAGCCGAGACCCAGACCGCTTCCGGTCTGTTCATTCCGGACAATGCCAAGGAGAAGCCGCAGCAGGGTGAAGTCCTGGCTGTCGGCCCGGGCCGTCGTAACGACGCCGGCGAGCGTATCCCGGTCGACGTCAAGGTCGGCGACAAGGTGCTGTACTCCAAGTACGGCGGCACCGAGGTGCACTACCAGGGCGAGGATTACCTTATCGTCTCCGCTCGTGACATCCTGGCCATCCTCGGCTGAGACTAGCGCGTAGCTGTCGAAACCCCGTTTCCCGTATATTGCGGTTCGCAAGGCTCGGGAGGCGGGGTTTCTGCGTTGTTCGGCGCCGATTTGCGTAAAACGTTGGAATTTCAACGATTTGGGCCGTTTTTGGCTGTCGCGACACGCCGTATTTGCATAAGTCGGCCGGTCTGTGGCATACTAAACGGGTTGCCGGTTGGGGTTCAACCAAACAGGCAGCACGGCGGATTTCCCAAGCGGTCAAAGGGAGCTGACTGTAAATCAGCCGCTTCGTGCT
>ERZ1032549.178-NODE-178-length-18730-cov-8.957858_pt1 | contig 18730 bp, 10 predicted proteins | sample MGYA00516696_ERZ1032549 | MGnify/ENA primary metagenome ERZ1032549 (study PRJEB33719, sample SAMN04261356) | wastewater metagenome | biome: periurban shantytown; feature: human; material: feces | host: Homo sapiens | place: Peru: Lima | collected 2013-01-22 ... | reverse complement strand
CCTTCTTCCCCAGGCGCCCGGATATTCACCCGATAATCTATGCGTACCGTGACAAGAATCCCGAGAATAAGGGGCTTCTCAAAATCGGTGACACGACCCGCACCGCAGAGATTCGCGTTGCGGAACAGTTCCCCGTCTTGCAGCCCTGTGACGGCAAGCCGTATGAAATCGTCTTTAATGAGAGCGCGATGCGCTCCGACGGAACATGCTTTAGGGATAAGGCGGTTCATCGCCGTCTAAAACAGATGGGTTTCGACAACCCCAACGGTGAGTGGTTCCGCTGCACTCCCGATGACGTCCGCAACGCCTGGCTGCAAGTGCGCGACCGCACCAGCTACGAGCGCGAACGTACCGAAGACTTTGTCATGCGCCCCGAGCAGCTTTCGGCCGTAAACAAGACCGAGGCATACTTCCGCATGTGCGAGCAGCCCGGCAACCGCAGCGTGCCCAAGTTTCTGTGGAACGCCAAGATGCGCTTCGGTAAGACGTTTGCGACCTATCAGCTCGCACGTCGTATGAACATGAAGCGTGTGCTTGTGCTTACCTTCAAGCCTGCCGTGGAGGATGCCTGGCGCGAGGATCTTGAGAGCCACATCGACTTTGAAGGCTGGCAGTTCGTCGCCCGCGATGTCAGGTCCTACGATGAGTGCGATCCAGCGCGTCCCATCGTATGCTTTGGCTCCTTCCAGGACTTCCTCGGCGTGGATAAGAACGGCACCATCAAAGCACGCAACGAATGGGTCCACTTGGAGAAGTGGGACCTGGTGGCGTTCGATGAATACCACTTCGGCGCGTGGAGAGACAGCGCAAAGGGCCTCTTTGCCAGTCAAGATGAAGACAAGGCCGTCGAGGCTGAGGAGAAGGAAGCCGACGAGGCCTCGAAGGGTAACAACATCGACGAGACATGGCTGCCCATCCAGGCAGATCGATACCTGTACCTCTCCGGTACGCCGTTCCGTGCGTTGACTTCCGGCGAGTTTATCGAGGACCAGATCTTTAACTGGACCTACTCAGACGAGCAGCAGGCAAAGCGGGACTGGGTGAGCACGCACCCCTTTGAGCCAAATCCTTACGAGGCACTGCCGCGCATGGTGCTTATGACCTACAAGGTGCCCGACTCCATCACCAAGGTGGCGCGCGCGGGCGAGTTCGATGAATTCGACCTCAACGTGTTCTTCTCCGCTACGGGCGAGGGAGATGCCGCGCAGTTCAAATACAAGGACTACGTGCAAAAATGGCTCGACCTCATTCGCGGCTCGCTGGCCGAGACCACTACGGACGAACTCAAGATGGGCGCGCAGAAGCCAGTGCTCCCCTTTAGCCATGCCGACCTGCTGGCAAACCTCACCCACACGCTATGGTTTTTGCCCAATGTGGCTTCTTGCTACGCGATGGCGAACTTGCTGGCAGAGCGGCAAAACGCCTTCTACCACGATTATCGCGTACTCGTGGCGGCAGGCACCAAGGCGGGTATTGGCCTTGACGCCGTGGAGCCCGTGCGACGCGCCATGGGTGACCCGCTGGCGACCAAGACCATCACGCTCTCGTGCGGCAAGCTCACCACGGGCGTGACCATCCGCCCCTGGACGGGCGTATTCATGCTGCGCAACCTGCGTAGCCCCGAAACGTACTTCCAAACAGCATTCCGTGTGCAAAGCCCCTGGACCGCCAAGGACGAAAACGGTCGCATGCAGGTAATCAAGCAGGAATGCTACGTGTTCGACTTTGCGCTCGACCGTGCCCTGGCCATGGTCTCCGACTACAGCTGCCAGCTTTCCGTTGAGGAGCCGAGTCCCGAGAAAAAGGTTGCCGACTTCATCAAGTTTCTGCCCGTGCTGGCCTACGACGGCAGCGCTATGCGCGAGGTCGATGCAGCCGACATTCTGGACATCGCTATGGCGGGAACCTCGGCTACGTTGCTTGCCCGCCGCTGGGAAAGTGCCTTGCTGGTCAACGTCGACAACGATACACTGCGTCGCCTGCTCGAGAACGCCGAGGCGATGAAGGCCCTGAGCAACATCGAGGGCTTCCGCAGCCTTAACGACGATATCGAGACGATTATCAACAAGTCTGAGCACGTGAAGAAAGCCAAGAAAGAAGGCGGCGAGCTTACTAAAAAGGAGAAGAAGGAGCTCTCCGAGGAAGAGAAGGAATTCAAGACCAAGCGCAAGCAGATCCAGGAGAAGCTGATCAAGTTCGCCACGCGCATTCCCGTGTTCATGTACCTTACGGACTATCGCGAGCAGAGCCTGAAGGAAGTCATCACGCAGTTGGAGCCCGGTCTGTTCAAGAAGGTTACGGGCCTTTCCGTGAAGGACTTCGAGCTGCTCGTCTCCCTTGGCGTGTTCCGCGATTCCGTGATGAACGACGCCGTGTACAAGTTCCGGCGCTACGAGGACGCAAGCCTCTCCTACACGGGCATTGAGAAGCACAGCTACGACGCACGCATGGGCCTGTTCGACACGTCTCTCACCATGGCGGACTTCGAGCTGATGGCAAAGCAGGACACGCTGCTGGACGAGACCGGGCGCATGGTGCGCGGGACGAGCACGGTGGAGCATGTCGATCTGCCCAAGCCGGGGACGGTTACTCACGTGCGGGAGAAGAAGGAAGCTGGTGCCGTCCGTGCGGGCGGCACCACGCCGGCGCCCATGGCCGGTACAGCCAACGCCACCCCACCGACTGCCACGCAGGCGACTCCCGCCAAGCGCGACTGGATCGTCAACGCCATCGAAGAGCAGGGACTCAAGTTCGTCGATCTGCGCGAAACGAGCGAGGGCAACCTCTGGGTCATCGGCGGTGGCGAGCTGGACAACGTCATGAAGCAGCTCGCCAAGCGTGGAGCAAGCTTCGAGTTCACCTTCCGCGGCAACAAGGCCACGGTCGGCAACCCTGGGTGGTGGATCTCGGGCTATCCGGAGGAGGCAGAAGAGCCCGCGCCCGCCGCGGCCGCGCCGACTGATGCACAGCTCGCCGCTCTCGAGGTGGGCGACACGGTGTTCCACAAGGCGTTCGGCTACGGCGAGGTTGTCGACATCGACCGCGAGGGCCGGTTCATCGACGTCATCCTCGGCGTGGATAAGCACGGCAAGCCCAAGCAGCGCAAGTTCAAGTTCCCCAACGCCTTCGACCAAGGGTTGTTGGCGCTGTAGGACAATTAGGCATTAGTGTCCGGCATCTCTGGCAGAACTGCAATGTGACGCAATTCTGCAACAGGGCTTGCCGTGCCGGGGCTATCGCGCGGACTTGCGTCGATTTTGAAGCGGGAGCGGGCTGACCTCGAAAGCTTCCGCCATCAGATTGGAGCCACGCATCCGAATCGCACCCCTCTCCATCAGTTGTCGAGCAGCCATTTCCAAGCGGGGACAACGCGCACGGTCCCTGAATCGACGCGCACGGTCTCCTCGGCGTCCATCGTTACGATCGTCGACTCGTCAATCCCATGCTTCTCCATTGCGGACTCAAGCGCCGAGATTTCCCGAAGCCTCGTCTTGGGATTCGCGAGGTCGACGCTGACCTGCACGAGCTCGTACACATCCCCCAGCAGCGCGTCGCCCATGATGAAGTCGACCTCGTGGGCGCTCCCCCCATGCTCGAACGTCAATCGTGCCAGCGATCCCGAGCGAGCAGTGGGCGCGGTGCGGCGCAGCTTGTTGAACACCGCGGTCTCCAGGCGCTGCCCCTCCTCCCTGGCTGCCGCGCGCGAAAACGACGCGAACATGCCGGGGTCCACGGCGTAGACCTTGGAGCTGGAGCGGGGGTTGTCCGCGAGCGAGCGGCTCAGATCGCCCAACGAGAATACCAGGTAGGCCTCCTCGTAATATCCGAGCAGATTCGAGAGCGTCTCACGCGAAGTCGACACGCCCCTGCTCTTGAACTCGTTTGCGACCTTGTTGACCGACAGCTCGCGCGCGGACGAGGAAATGCACCGGGTCAAAAAGCTCGCAGCCACCCGCGGAGCCCGCAGGTTGTAGCGCTCAACCACATCCATCGCGACCGTCCTGTACGCGTATTCCTGCACGAGCATCATGGAATCCTGAATCGGAAGGTCGAGCGCGGCCATATACCCGCCACGCAGCAGGAAATCGCCCAGCGCGCGCCGCAGCAGCGCGGAGTCCGAGGACGAGAGACCGGCGGCCCTGGAGAACGAGGCGCCGCAGGCCCTCCGCGCGAACTCGGAGAAGCTCAGCGGGAAGAGCTCCCTCGAGAGCGAGCGTCCCCTAAACTCACTTGCGAGCTCGGACGACAGCATCTTCGAGGACGAGCCCGTCACGTACACGGTCGCTTTCGTCGAGTCGATCACGCGGCGCAGGAAAAGGCTCCAGTCGGGAACCTCCTGGATCTCATCGAAAAAGAGGAAGCAGCCTTCCTCCCGCGCAACCGGGTGCAGCATAAAAAACGTGTCGATCACGTCGGTGAGCAAGGCGGGCGAATAGGGCTTGAGGCGCTCGTCCTCAAAGTTGAAGTACAGAATGGTCTCGGGGCTATAGCCCGCGTCCACGATGTCGTGCATCTCCTGGAACAGGCGGTAGGTCTTCCCGCAACGGCGCGTACCCACGATTACCTGGGCCAAATTGTTGCGTTCGGGCTTCTGGATGGGGGCGAGGCGAAGATCGCGAGTGAATACCTCCGGTATCCCGAGCTGCTCGAAATCGAGAATCTTCTCCTGCACAAGCGAATTGACCGGCATGACATCTCCGATTCTTGCAAAGTAGAACTGCAAGATATTCTATTTCTTGCAGTTCTACTTTGCAAGATTTGGGATTCGCTTTTTAGCTGCCCCGGCCGACAATCGAACAAACCAATTCAATTGCGCTATCAGCAGGGGCAGCTAAAAAAGCTCCGTCCCAAATTAACTACTTTTGAGTCGCGGTGGAATCGATTGGGATTCCACCGCAAGTTATTGAGGGCTAGAGGTTGTAGGTGACTACTTGGGGCTCGGCGGGTTCGACGAAGATGGTTGGATCCGGCTGCTCCACACGGACGAACTTGACGGTCACGGCCTCAACGCCCGCCTTGTGCAGAACATCAGCGTAGACGCGCGCCTGCAGGGCGTGCTTCTCCTGCAGCTGTTCTGGCGTCTCGTCCGGTGTGCCGCCCGTCTTGTAGTCGATTACCAGCGCGCGTGACGAATCCGCCGGGTTCGTCGCCAAAGCGTCGATGGCGCCTTCGGCATATGCACCGTAGCGGGCGATGTCCTCGTCCTCGCAGCCCAGCGAAAAGAACGGCACCTCGGCGCGAACGCACGGCCACGCGAGCAGGTCGGCACGAACAGCCGACTTGAGCCAGCGGTCCAGGGCAACGTCGAAGCGTTCGCGCTGCTCCGGCGTCAGGCACCACAAGCGCGCCAGCGCATCGGCACGCTCAGCGGGCAGCGCATCGGCACCCATCTCAATCAGCCACTGGCAGGCGGCGTGGAAGGCCGAACCCAAGGCCATGGGATTACCGACGAGCTCGGCAGCAGCCACGTCTGCATCGGCCATCTCCGAGCCATCCGACTCTGCATCATCGCCGGACTCGTCCATGGGCACGCGTGCCTCGGCGGCACGGTCCTCGGCCTCGGTATGCAGCGCCGCGGCAATTGACGAGTAGCTGTACGAATCGCGCGCCGGATACGGGCAGATGCCCATGCGCACGCCCACCGCCTGGGGATACACGAGCTCAAACGCATCGGGCTCAGGGTCGGCAGGACCGGGAACGGCGGCGCGGGCATCTGCACCGGCACCCTCCGGCTCCGCATCGCCACGAACGAGCCTGCCCTCGGCATCCAGCGAAGCGTTGGCCTCAAACGTCTGCTCGCCAAAGGTAAAGTCCGCGAGCGAAATGAGCTCGTAGTCGCCCGGCTGGGAGTTGTCGAACACCAGGCGGTCGGCATCGAGCTGCGGCATGTCCAGAGCGTCGGTCGGCAAAATACGGCTCAGCACGTCGTAGGTCAGATCGGTCTCGACGTCGAAGGTCGGCGCCGTCACCTTGCCGCGGCTCACGCCGGCATCCATCGCCAAGATCACCAGCTCGCGCGCACGCGTCATGGCAACATAGAGCAAGCGGGCCCGCTCCTCGAGTGAGAGCTGCAGGTCGTCGTTGCGCAGGCGAGCAAATGCCTCGGCGGGAGAACCCGTCGCACAGACATCCTCCATGAGCTCCGGCGGCAGCCACAGCGACGTTCCCTTGCCCTTAAACGCATGCTCAAACTGCTTTTTGACGTCATCGCCCTTTACGAACGTGCCGTCGGCGAGCTTAACGCCGTCGAAGCGTGCCGGCAGCGCCACGACCTGTGCTCCGCCCTCGACGCGACCCATCTGTGCCGCACCCGAGGACTTACGCACGCCAAAGCACTCGGCGACCGCCACGACCGGATATTCCAGACCCTTGGAGGCATGCACCGTCATGATGCGCACCGCGCCGTCGCCCTCCTCGTTCAGGGCGCCCGGCGCCTCCTTGCCCGCCAAGAAGCGGTCGAAGGTCAGCGCGATGGAACGCGGCGAGTTGCCGAACTCGGCCTCAGCCTCAGCCACGGCGTCGAGCGCCTTGAGCACGTTGGCGGCAATGGCCTTGCCCTCGGGACCAAGCTGCGCCAGACGCACGAACCAGCCGGAGGCGTTGACCACGTCGCGTGCGATGGCGGCGAACGAATCGCGACCCACGCGACGAAGCGCATACCGCAGCACCTCGCGGGCGCGCGTCACGAGCGGCAGGCCTTGCAGGCCCGGCACATCGGAATCGCTCATGATGCCCACGTCGATGTTGCGGCGCGAGGTCTCCCCCGTCTGGTCGTCCAGCTTGGTCGCCAGCGCCAGGAACTCCTGAGCGCCGAGCGCAAACATCGGCGAGGCCAGCAGCGGCATAAGACCCTGCGCCGTATCGGCCGGGTTAGCAAGCGCGCACACCAGGGCACGCACCGTTTGGACCTCGGCAGCCTGGGCAAAGACCGAGCCGCCCGCGATGACGCAGTCGAGCCCCTGGTCGCGGAAGGCCTGCGCATAGACATCGGCGTTGGTCATGCGGCCCAGCAGCAGGACCATGCTGCCCTGGGGCTGGCCCGCTTTAACGAGTGCTTGGAATCGCTCCGCAATCGCACGAGCTTTCGCCTGCGTTCGCTCCTGCGTACTGCCACCGGCAACGAAGATCGCCTGGCGGCGCGATGCCTTCGCCTTGAGCTTGTCCTCGCGTTCGTCGCTCGGTTCAAGATCCAAGAACCCCTGCATCAAACCACCGGTGTCGCCGTCAAAGACGCGCGCCACATAGCGCAGCACCTCGTCGTGGCTGCGGAAGTTGCGTACAAGCTTGACGAGCTCGCCGGCGGGGGCATCGGATGCGACAGCCGTCTCGGGCGCAGCAGAGGAGCCCACTTTGCGCTCCTGGCGGCGGAAGACCTCGACCTCGGCGCCACGGAAGCGGTAAATCGACTGCTGCGCATCGCCTACGGTGCACAGCGCGCGCTCCCCCGCGCCCGTCAGGTAACGGATCAAATCGACCTGCATCTGGTCGGTATCCTGGAACTCATCGATCATGACCATCTTAAAGCGACCTTCATAGGCCGCTCGGATGGCGGGATAATCGCGCAGCGCCTCGTACGCCATGCGCAGCAGGTCGTTGTTATCAAGCGCGGACTGGTCAGCCTTGAGCGCGCGGTATTCCGCCTCCACAGCACGAGCAAGCCCCACCAGCGCATCGAGCGCGGGACCACCGCAGGCCAGCACGATATTGATAAACGCATCGGCAGCCTCGGCCTTGAGTAGCTCCACCTGCTCCTTAGAAAACGCCTTGCTCGCCCGAGGCATGCTGCACGACATCATGAGTCGCGCCGCATCCTCCATGGTTTTGCCGCTCGCCTCAAACGCGTCGATGGCGTCGAGTGCCACCTGTGCCTTTTCGGTCGCGGCCTTGCTCGCACCCAACGCCGCGCGATAGGCGTCGGCAAGCGCCGAGGTGTCAGCCTGGCCGCGCGCCACGCACACATCGTCCATGCCGCCCGGCAGCTGGCTCGATAGCTCCAGCAAGTCGCGCACCAGTCCTTTAATGGTGGTACCGGCGCCAAACGGCCCACCCTCGCCCGCCATGGGATACCAAGCGTAGAGGGCCTTAAGCGAAGCGGCGAGCTCGGGGGCGGCATCGGGCGCCGTCGCGCGGGCCAGCACATGCTCAACAGCCTGGTCCATAAGCTCGTCGGTATCGGTGAGCACCGTGAACTCGGGATCGATGCCCAGCTCCAACGCATGTGCGCGCAGGATACGCGAGCACATGCCGTGAATGGTCGAGATCCACGCATCGTCGACGGTCAGGGCTTCCTCGTCCATGCCCTCGTCGATGAGCGCGCGGCGCACACGGTCACGGATCTCGGCCGCGGCATCTTTGGTAAAGGTAATGGCGAGCACCTGGTCCAGATGCTCAACGAACGGACCGGATTCGGGCGAGAGCGCGTAGACGATGCGGCGCGTGAGGGTAAAGGTCTTGCCCGAGCCGGCACCTGCCGAGACAAACAGCGGGCGGTCGAGCGTTTTGACGACTTGCAGTTGTTGCGGCATCAAAGTCGAAAGATCCATGGTCTACACGCCCCTCCTTACAAACGTTCCTTCGTGGTTATACGAGCAGCGCGCATGCGCGGCCTGAGCCGACGTCGGGTCGACGGCGGCAACGTCGCCTGCCTCGAGCTCGCGCAGACGCTCGGCAATGCCGGTCTCCACGCGATCGAGCAGCGCATCAAAGTCCATGTTGCCGCCCTCGCCGGGAAAGCCCTTCTTAAGGCCTGGGATGCGGCCGTCGCCGCGCTCTTCCTCGAGCAGCTCGGCACTCGCGGCGCCTCGCAGCGCCGGTTTGCCGCTCTTGGTCGAAAAATAGAGCGCCGCGCGGGTGTCCAGATCCAGCGCCCGGCGCATAGCCTGCGCATAGATAAGCGTCTGGGTATGGGGCGGCAGCCAGCGCGGGTCGTCGATGGGGGCCTCGCCCGATTCCTCGTCGCGCACCGTGGGGTCGGCGAGCTTAAACTCCTCGACACCCGAACGATGCTTGTAGTCGATTACCACGGCGCGATTCTCGGCATCCACATCCACGCGGTCGATGCGCCCGCCGAGCGGCCAACCGGCATACTCGACCTGGAGCTCGTTGAACGCAAACTCCAGGTAGCGCGGAGCAAAGGGGGTGAGCGCCTCGGACTCGTAGGCAAGCACGCCCTCCAGCTGCGGCAAGATCTCGGCCACCTGGCGCTCCTCCACTGAAGAGAGCGGCACCAGCGGGCCTTCGGTACCGCGCTTGCCCGCATGCTCGGCCAGGGTCTCGGCAAAGACCTCGCGCAACAGCTCCTGCGCGCGCGGCAGATTCATGGGTGTCACGCGCTCCATGCCCTCCTGGGGCAGACGGGCATGCAAGTGTTCCAGCACGTCGTGGACAAAGTTGCCCTTCTCCATATTGCCAAAGCCAGCGTCGATCGATTGGGGCTTCACGCGGTACGAGACGAACCAGCATAGCGGGCAGGTCGAATAGGCCTCGATCTGCGAGGCAGACGTCAGGCGCGGCACCAGCGGCGCATCCTCGCCCTCGCCATCGCGACGGCGCAGGACCAGATACGGAATGGCTTCATCGCTCAGATGCTGAGGAGCTTCGCAGGTCACGCGCTCGCGCCTAAGACCTTCGCCTGCCGCGGGATCGAAGTCCCTTACGATATCGCCCTCACCCACGCACTTCGCCTTGTCGGCGCCAACGGCCTTAGCGTCGTCAGCGGCCTTAGCATCGTTAGTGGCCTCGGCATGCGCCCGCAACTCGGTCCACACGGCAGCCGGGTAGCACTCGCGCGCCTGGCGATCGTGCGTCACGCGGGCAAGCGCAACCGGACCACGCGACGCTTGTATCGCGCGGCCAAAGCGTGCGCGCAGCAAGGCCGCGGGCTCAAGCGTCACACCGCTGCGATCTAACTCTGCCGTCAGCGTTGCCAGCGGGCCCTCCTCATGTGAGAGCGGATAACTGTCCAGGTCGACGTCGGCAAACAGCACGGCATCGTAGCTGCCGGGGCGCAGGGCCGCCGCATCGGCAAGCGAAGCAAAGCGAACCTGGGCGCGTGGCGCACGGTCAACCTCGTAGGTCTCGTAATCGTAGGCGGCGCTACGCTTGTCCACCTTGGTGCGAATGTCATCGAGCACGGGCACGGTCGCGGCCTGCGACACGTCGAGCGCACGGGCGCCATTCATAAGGATGTCGATGACGTGGCGCAGCAGGGCCACCTCCGCCTGGCGACGGGCCTGACCGTCGAGACCGCCAAGTGCGCGATCGGGCAGTGCCTCGGCAACGGCAAGCATGGCCTTGAGCGCCGTCACGGGTTTGTCGCGCCACAGCGCCTGGAACACGTCCGAGATCACGCACGGCACGTTCTTAAACCAGTTCTCGTCGCTCGCCGCTTTACGCGCGCCCCTCACCTGGCCCTGCACGCTCTGCAGCAGGCTCTTGACGCCCGCAGTGGTCTTGCTGCGCGACAGTCGCATATTCTTGTCGAACGTGCGCGCGCTGGCGGCGTCGGCACCCGAAAGCGGGCTGTAAATCCAGTCGGTAAGCTCCGGAGCGGGCCACCACTCAGTCTTAGAAGCTGCCCCTTCGTCGGCGGCCTTCATACGCTCGATCAGGTTGGCGAGCGCCGTGAACTGCCTGCCCGCAATGGATTGGGAAAACGCCGTGAACTCGGCCGTCTCGGCAGCAACGTGGCGCGCCGCCAAACGAGCGGCAAGCTCGCCGAACAGCTGGGGTGCCCGGGCAGAAACAACGAGCACGCGTACGGGGTCGGCGGGTGTTGCAGCAACTTTATCGTCCTTGGACTCCTTGTGCGCTTTCACCAACTTATCGATGACGTCCGCATAAGCATGGGCACGGGCATGGGGGCCGGCGACCTCAATAAAGACAGGCTGAGCAGCGGACTTGGAGGCAGTCTGGGGCGCGGCGGCGCCCTCCCCCAGCGGCGCGATCTCAAACAGCACACCGCGGACATCAAATGCCGCGGCAAGCTCCTCGCGCATCGCCGCTTGCTCGCGGGCAAGCAGCACGACAACCTCTCCCCCGTTGTTTGCCACGGCGGACAGCAGCTCGAGCAGGCTATACGTAAATGACGTGACGCCGCGCACGCAAACGGCGCGGGCGCACCCCGGCAGGTTGTCGGCCAAAGCGCCGGCCATAATGTCAGCCGCCTCGCAGGGCTCGACCATATCTCGACGGTCCAAACCGCGCGCATAGGCGCACAAAAGTTCAAACACGCGAGCCTCGGCGTCGCTTTTGGGCTTGGGCTTGCAAACGTTGTCGCAGCAACGCTCGGTGCCTGTCCCTGCCACACCCGGCAGCACATCGCGAGCCATACGCGCGAGCATACGCACCGTGCCCTGGCTGCGCGAAAGCGGCTGCAGGTCGGCGTCGTCGAGGCGCGCTACCATGTCCGAAAACAGCATCTGGCGCTGCAGGTTGTCGACGAAACCGCGCCCGTCGCCCAAAAGCTCCCAAAGCGAGCGAAGCCACGATGTAGGCGTCTTGTAGTCAATACCCAGCGAAACGCCGGCTTCCGCCGCATCATGACGGCACAGGTCGAGCTCGGCAAACGTTGGCGCCAGCAGCACGGCACGCCCGTGGCGGGCAATAAGGTCGGCAAGCAGCGCCGCCTCGGCATCGCTCAAATCCGCGCCGGCGTTGGTGGTATAGATTCGAACAGGCATGGTCCTCCACTCAAACCGTTCGCAATATTCAATGCTTCCATCCTACCCGCCCGCGCGGACAGATTTGCCCCACGCCAACAGATTTGACCCCTTGGAGACAGAGGAAAATGGATCACCGAGGAGGTCAGTCTAACCCAGTGATCCGTTTTCCTCCGTCCCCAAAGGATCAAAAAACCGCCCCCGAAGGGACGGTTCTGCGCAATTCGTTTGTTGCCGCTGGCCTAATCGCCATCCTCCAGCTTGATGAGGATCTTGCGATAGCCACCGTACTCGCCGTTGAGCGCCTTGGAAACACGACTCACCGTGGTGGACGAAGCGCCCGTGCGGGCCTGAACCTCAACATAGGGCTCGCCCTCATCCAGATAACGCGCGACCTGCAAGCGTTGCGAAAGATCGCAAATCTCGCGCGGCGTGCAGATATCGGTTAAAAACGCCTGGATATCCTTCTCGTCATCCAAAAGACTAAATGCGTGGACCAGCTGCTTGACATCAGGCTTGTCAAACATGTTCTCGATGTTCATCGATCACCGCCAAACCCGCCAAAAGGCATCGAAGTTGATACTGACATCGGGCATCGTTCACCCGTAATATGCAATAAAACTATGCATGGGCCATTTGCCCGTAGCAGTGTAGCACACCACCAAACTAAAGCGACAAGACTCTCTGCCAGCGGCACGTTTTTTAGGACGAACGCCGTTTTGAAACCGAATGCGCACGCAAGCTCCACGAATATCTGAGACAATGAGCGGCCGAACAAGACGGCACACCCGCGCGGCCGCCCAAGCTGCCGCAGCAAACCGCTTCACGCGTCACCAACGCACCCTGCGCAAGAAAGGATTCACACCATGCGCTTTATGCTTAACTGGCTCTTTACCTCAATCGCCATCGCGATTGCCACGTTCCTCGTTCCCGGCATCCAGCCCTTCGGTTTTGCCGAGGCCTGGGTCTGTTTCGCCTTCGTGGGACTGTTCCTGAACATCGTCGATTCGTTCGTCAAGCCGTTCCTGACGGTCATCTCGCTGCCGCTCACGATCATTACGCTGGGCATTTTCCAGCTCGTGCTCAACAGCTTTATGCTCGAGCTCGCGAGTTACCTGTCGGTCAACCTGCTGGGCGTCGGCATCTCCATCGCAAGCTTTGGCTCGGCCTTTATGGGCAGCATCCTGGTGTCCATCATGCGCAGCATTCTCGACAGCATCGCCGAGGACTAAAACGGCCATTCCGGCCGCGCCCGTCTCAACAGCCCAAAACGAAGGCCGCCCATCGCAAAAATGGGCGGCCTTCTTATTTATCAGGTCTCAAAGGACGAGAGCATCTACCATTTCTGCCCCGTCCCCACATGGCAGGTGTAGGTTAGATGACGTAGTCGTAACCATGGTTGGGAGCGACAAGTTGATCGAGCGTCACACCGTCGAGGTAGTCGTTGATGAGCTTGTCCAGGTTCTTCCACACGTCGAGCGTGGGGCACTCATCCGAACGCGAGCAGCCTTTGCAGTCGCCATCCAGGCAGGCGACCGGCGCCAGACTACCCTCGGTCAGGCGCAGGATCTCGCCCACCGTGTACTGCTCGGGCGGGCGCGTGAGCACGTAGCCGCCGCCCTTGCCGCGCATGCCCGAAAGCATGTTGGCGCGCACGAGCGTAGCCAAGATGTTCTCGAGATATTTCTCGGAAATCCCCTGTCGCGCCGCGATCTCTTTGAGCGGGATGCGACCGGCCGCCTGGTGCTCGGCCAGATCGACCATAACGCGCAGGGCATATCTGCCCTTTGTAGAAACCAACATGTATAGTGCTGCCTTTCGGTCATTTAGTCCGTAGAAATTCTAGCCGAAAAATTGGTTTTGAAAATACCCGTTCCGGTCAAGATGGTTAATCAGCTCGTAATAATCTTCTATTTCCTATTGCATTACTAGGCTTTAGTGTCTAGCATGCTTCCCAACAGCTAAACGAACAACCTATAAGGTTTATGGGTTTAGCTGCTACACGCACCGTGAAACCACACGGCAACCAGCAACTTGAACACTTTGGAGGCTCACCATGAGCAAGGTTTACACGTCCATCGATCAGCTTATCGGCCACACCCCGCTCCTGGAGCTCACTCACTTTGAGGCCGACGAGGACCTCAAGGCTCGTGTGCTCGTCAAACTCGAATACTTCAACCCCGCCGGGTCCGTTAAAGACCGCGTCGCCAAGAACATGATTGACGAGGCTGAGAAGGCCGGCAAGCTTGTGCGCGGCGGCGACTACACCATCATCGAGCCCACGAGCGGCAACACCGGCGTCGGCATCGCCTCGGTGGCGGCGGCTCGCGGCTACAAGGTGATCATCACCATGCCCGAGACCATGTCCGTCGAGCGCCGCAAGCTTATGCAGGCATATGGCGCACAGCTCGTGCTCACCGACGGCTCCAAAGGCATGAAGGGCGCTATCGCCAAGGCCGAGGAACTGCAGAAGGAGACCCCCAGCAGCATTATCGCCGGCCAGTTTGTGAACCTCGCCAACCCGGCCATTCACAAGGCCACGACCGGACCCGAGATCTGGGACGACACCGACGGCCAGGTCGACATCTTCGTCGCCGGCGTTGGCACCGGTGGTACCGTGACCGGCGTGGGCGAGTTCCTCAAGGAGCAGAACCCCGAGATTAAGGTCGTCGCCGTCGAGCCCGCCACCTCCCCGGTGCTCTCTAAGGGCCAGGCCGGCCCGCACAAGATCCAGGGCATCGGCGCCGGCTTTGTGCCCGACGTCCTCGACACCCAGGTCTACGACGAGATCATCCCCGTCGAGAACGACGACGCCTTTGCCACCGGCCGCGCCGTGGGCCACAAGGAGGGCGTGCTCGTGGGCATTTCGTCCGGCGCCGCCGTGTGGGCCGCGCTGCAGCTGGCCAAGCGCCCCGAGAACGAGGGTAAGACCATCGTGGCGCTGCTCGCCGACACCGGCGAGCGCTACCTGTCCACGGCGCTCTTCCAGGACTAGAGCTTCTCGTTCTTAGAACGAGTCCAAGGCACGCCGGTCTCCCCTCTCTTCTGGCAGCCTGAGCTCATCCCAACAGGGTGTCCCACAGGACGCCCGAACTTGCTACAATGTCTGCGGCGCGGAACCAGCCTCCCGCGCCGCTTTTCTTTTTTGGCCACATGCCACCAAGGAGAACCTCCCCATGCACAATAAGCGCGTGCTCGTCGCCATGAGCGGCGGCGTCGATTCCAGCGTGACCGCGTATCTGCTCAAAAGTCAGGGTTACGAATGCGTCGGTGCCACCATGCGCCTCACCTGCCCCGCACCCGATTCCGCAACAGGTATGAGCAAAGTCGATCGCGATATCGCCGATGCAAAGGCCGTCGCCGAGCGCCTGGGGATACCCCACCATGTGCTCGACCTGCAGCAAACCTTCGACCGCAACGTGATCGAGCGCTTTGTGACCGCCTACCAGGAAGGGCTGACGCCCAACCCGTGCATCATCTGCAACCGCCACATTAAGTTTGGCGCGTTGCTGGATGCGGCGCTGGATATGGGCTGCGACTACATCGCCACGGGCCACTATGCCAAAACGAGCCAGGCGCCCGACGGCACCTGGCAGCTGCATCGCGGCGAGGACCCCAAAAAAGACCAGAGTTACTTTTTGTATTCGCTTACGCAGGAGCGGCTGTCGCACACGATCTTTCCGCTGGCAGGCCTGGACAAGGAGCACGACGTACGCCGTATAGCCGACGAACAGGGCTTCATCAACGCCAAGAAGGCCGAAAGCGAGGATATCTGCTTTATCGCGGACGGCGACTACGCGGGCTATATCGAGCGCCGCTGCGGACATGCCGCTACACCGGGCGACATTGTGTGGCGCGACGGCAGCGTGGTCGGACGCCACAACGGCGCGCTGCGCTATACCATCGGCCAGCGCAAGGGCCTGGGCGTCGCGATGGCGCATCCCGTGTACGTAACGGGCGTCGACGCCTCCAACAACACCGTGCATCTGGGCGAGGCCGAGGACCTGGCGGCCACAGTGCTCACGGCCAACGACTGGATCTGGAGCGCGCCGGCAGAGCGCATGGAGGCTGAGCTCAATGCCGGCGGCATTCGCGTGGGCGCCAAGTACCGCTACCGTCAAAAGGACCAGGCAGCGACCCTTACACGTGGCGCCGACGGGCAATTGCTGCTGACTTTTGACGAGCCGCAGCGCGCCATCGCCCCCGGCCAGGCCGTCGTCGTCTACCACGGCGACGTCGTCCTGGGCGGCGGCACCGTTACGGCAGCCATCAAGTAGCCGCAGGATTATCGCCGCACGTGTCGAAGCACTTCAACAGCGGCATTCACCTCGATAACACGACGCTCCAGACCGCGGCGAATGGACTCGAGCCGGCCCTCCGCCGTGGCCCATTTGCTCTGCGAAAGAATCTCGATCGCTTCATCAACAAATCCGTCGAGTCGCGATGCGTCGAACCAATCGAGTGAGTCCGCAAGCGCCAGCTGGACGGAAGGATTGGGCCCAAACGGCTTAGCGGCAAACCCAAACTCCCCAGCTGCGAGCACGGCAGTTGGTACGTTGTACCACAGGCAGTTGCCGCTATCGAACAGCGGAGCAGGTTTTATCTCCAGGGTGTCGACATTGCGGATGATGCCGAAGTTTCGCCAATGGCGGTCGCTGTTGGCCAAAAGGGCATCGCAGACAATCATCTGCGACATGGACCTTCTCACAGCGGCCTCATCGACACCATGCTTGCCGAGGTAGCAACAGTATCGATCGTATGTCGAGTTTCCCCGCTGGCTACCAAGTGCGCCCTTAACGTAAACAGCCGGAACGTATTCCTCGCGGCCGTCAAGAAAGTCGTCGCACAGACACACAGGGCCATCGAACATCCACTCAACCGTATAAGGAACAAACTCGCCCTCCGACAGCAAGCGACGATGTAGAGCCGTTGCAACCGCCTCGTTAAAGGGACGCTGATCGTCCATCCCGCACCCTTTAGCCAAAACGCGAATGCCGTTTCGAATCATCCACGATTTAGGGAGCTCGCCCTCGGACGTGTTATCCGGATTTTTAAGACCGATGCCCTCCAGCCAACCCGAACGCTCTTCGGGCGCCGATCGCTCAAAATCATTCTCGAAGTAATTGAGGTTTCGCCATTCGAGCCCGTCGCATTCTGCCGGGCGCAGCCAATAGCAATCCGAAAGCGAGAGGCCCAGGCACTGAACCGGCACCTCAACGCCGTTGACAATCCCCAGCTCGCGGTAACGCGAGATAAGCCCGGGGCGAACATCGGGCACCGACCGATGCCCCCACCACGCATTGAGCTCCCGCTTGTTCACCGTTGGAGAAGAGCTCGAGCATGTGCCAAACGGCATTCGTTGCGCATCGAGGACCTCGGCGATTTCGAAGGAAAACTCGCGCGTCGGATCAAATGAGACATGCGCGACCTCATGGTCGGCCGACATCAGCGTAAACTTGCGTCCCACATCGGCCGCAGGACGGCGTCCTCGCTTGCGGACCTTTTGATAGGCGATCGCAGAATTGTACTCGACCATCTTCCGGCCGCCCACAATATCGCACACAAGCGTCCCCGATGCGGCAAGTTGCGATATGCGGGCTTTCGTAACGCCCAACAGGTGGGCGGCATCACCCATAGATAAGTACTCAGATGTATTCATATGTCGCATCACCTCGTTAAGTAATTTACGCGTTTAGTTAATAGACTACATATATCATAATACTAAACGGCCTAAAGCGAAAAAAGGCCCGAGAAATCGGGCCTTAGCGATTGGTCAGCCGAGTCGCAAGCTGCTCCCCTAGCGCTGAACGTAGGCGCGAACCAGCTCGTAGGTATTGCGCACGCCGTCGGTGTGGCTGCGCTCGTAGTTGTGGCTCGCGTACACGCCGGGGCCGATCAGACCATGGCGAATGTCGTAGCCGGCCGAGAGCGTGGCCTCGACGTCGGAACCGTAATGCGGGTACACGTCGATGGCGTAATCGAGCTCCAGCTCGCGCGCGATATTGGACAGCGTGGTCACCAGGTCGTAGTTGTACGGACCGCCCGAATCCTTGGCGCAGATCGAAACCATGCGCTCGGTGCAGCCCAGGTCGTCGCCCACGCAGCCCATGTCCACGCTGATCATCTCGCGCGTGTCGGCCGGCACAAAGGCACCGCCGTGGCCGACCTCCTCGTACACGGTAAAGAGCAGTGACACCTTGCGCGAGAGCGTCACCTCGCCAGCGGCGACCGCACGCGCCAAGCCCAGCAAAATGGAGGCCGACAGTTTGTCGTCAAGGAAGCGACTCTTGATATAGCCGCTCTCCGTCACCGTGGTACGCGGGTCCATGGCAATGATATCGCCCGTCTGAATACCCAGCTCAAGCACGTCGTCCTTGCTGTCGACATTCTCGTCGAGCAGGATTTCCATGTTCTTCTCGATGGTCTTGACCGGCTCATCGGCCACATGCGCCGAAGGCTCGGTGTTGAGGACCACACCCGTAAAGACTTTGCCATCGCGCGTGTAAACGGTGCAGTTCTCGCCATCGGCCGTAGACCACTGATGCCCGCCAAGCGTCGTGGGACGCAGGCGACCATTGTCCTTGATGGAGCGCACCATGGCGCCCAGGGTATCGACATGGCTCGCCAATACGAGCGGCTCGCCCTCGCCACCAAGCTCAACCAACACGTTGCCCTTATTGGAGCGCTCGGGGCCAAAGCCCATATCGCGCAACGTTTCCATTAGATAGTCAGTAGCCGCACGGGTATAGCCCGTAGGTGAAGCAATCGAGGTAAGCGCCTTCAACTGGTCAGTAATATAGGAGAGCGTAGAATCCATCTTGGACACCAAAGTCACCCTTTCATATCGAATTAAACCCACAGCAACAATACCACCGCGAGCCATCTTTTTACCTAGCGAGATGACCCATCGAGCTCCCCAGAACTGCGCCCGCCACGATAAGCAGATACAAGGCGCCATCCAACAATGCGCCCCTCACATCCCGCCTTTCCGGCACCCCGGCATCTGAGAAAAGAACGCAGGCGGTCCCGGGCTTCCCTCCGGGCGCATTCCGCAGGACGTAAAAGACCCC
>ERZ1032549.167-NODE-167-length-19054-cov-8.063793_pt1 | contig 19054 bp, 16 predicted proteins | sample MGYA00516696_ERZ1032549 | MGnify/ENA primary metagenome ERZ1032549 (study PRJEB33719, sample SAMN04261356) | wastewater metagenome | biome: periurban shantytown; feature: human; material: feces | host: Homo sapiens | place: Peru: Lima | collected 2013-01-22 ... | reverse complement strand
GTAGATGATTGGCACCCTGTTGCTTACTGAAAATTAAGCAATTGCTTAAAACAAAAAAGGTCAGGCACTAGGTGCCTGACCTGCAAACTTCTGGTCGGGACGACTGGATTCGAACCAGCGACCCCTTGACCCCCAGTCAAGTGCGCTACCAAGCTGCGCCACGTCCCGAAGCTTTTGTTTGTTGCTCTGCTCTCGCTCGCAACAGGGAGTATATTAACCCGAAACTTTAGACTTGTGCAAGAACTTTTTTACAATTTTTGAAGCAAGTCCAAAATTGTATCTGCGAGCTGGGGTTTTGTTAGCACGGGAAGTTCCTGTGTACCCGCTGTGCTCACAATCCAGGCCTTGTTAGTGTCGGTTCCAAAGCCCGAATCGGCGCGCGAGACATCGTTGGCGATAATGGCATCACAACCCTTGCGGGCGAGCTTACGCTGTGCGTACTCCACGACGTTATCGGTCTCGGCCGCAAAGCCGATCACGCGCCGCTCTCCCTTCTGGCGCGAGAGCTCGGCCAAAATATCGACCGTTTCGACAAGCTCGATGCGATCCAAGCGTTCGTTGGACTTTTTGAGCTTATGGTCCGCAGGGGTGGCGGGGGTATAGTCGGCGACGGCGGCCGCACAAATTGCCGCATCGGCCGTCTGGAAGGCGCTCGCCGCCGCCTGCAGCATCTCTGCGGCGGTCTGCACGCGCACGCACTCCATGCCGCCGGGCACATCGAGCGATGTCGGTCCCAACACGAGCGTGACCTCGGCACCGCGGCGAGCAGCCTCCCTCGCCAGGGCGATGCCCATCTTGCCCGACGAACGGTTGCCAATGAATCGCACCGGGTCGATCGGCTCGTGCGTGGGGCCGGCGGTAATCACGATGCGCTTACCTGCCAGGTCCTGAGGCGCGGGGTTGAGCACCTCGCAGATGGCTTCGACGATGTCCTCGGGCTCGCTCATGCGCCCCGTGTCCACGTCGCCGCAGGCAAGGTAGCCACTGCCGGGCCCCACCACGTGGACGCCGCGGTCGCGCAAAGTGGCCATGTTGGCCTGCGTCGCCGGAGCCTTCCACATGCCGTTATTCATAGCGGGTGCGATCACGATGGGTCGCGGCGTGGCTAGCAGCGTGGTGGAGATGAGGTCGTCGGCGATGCCGTTGGCCATCTTGGCGATGATATTGGCCGTCGCGGGCGCCACGACCACCAGATTGGGCTCCTGCGCCAGCGAAATGTGGTGGATGGGGTCGGAAGGATCGTCGAATAGGCCCACGGCAACGGGCTCGTTGGTGAGCGTACGGAAGGTGAGCGGGCCCACAAACTCGGTGGCATGCTCGCTCATAACGACCTTGACGCGCGCACCGCTCTTTTGCAGCAGGCGCACGATATTGCACGACTTATAGGCGGCGATCCCGCCGGTAATGCCCAGCAGGATCGTTTTTCCCTCAAGTTGCATTGAATTGTTGGATGCCGCCGTCATCGCTAGGCTTCCTTGCTCGGGAGTACCAGGAGGCGGTGGCAGTACGGGCAGTGCGTAATCTCGCTGCCGTCGTGGTTGAGGTCGCTCATGGACGATGCCTGCAGCGCGGTGTGGCAGACCGTGGGGATGTTGCCCTGGATGGTCTCGACGGCCAGGCCGCGGAACTGCTTGAGCAGGCGCTCGTAGTCGGTGAGCACGTCGGCCGGCAGCGTTGCGGCAAGCGCGGTGCGCTCCTTAGTGGCGGCGTCAATCTGAGCCTGCAGGTCGGCAGCCTTGGCGCGAGCGGCCTTGGTATCGGCCTTCACGCCCTCCTCGAACTTGGCGATGATGGCCTGCGCGCGGGCCTCGCGGTCGAGCGCCTCCTTATGGGCGACAACGACGTCCTTGCGGGTGTGCTCAATCTTGTCCAGACGCTTGGCCAGGGTGGCGAGTTCATTCTCCAGGTCCTGAACCTCGCGGTAGTCGGAGCCGTCGACGTGGCGCTTCTTGGCAGCCTCGATGGCGTTGTTGGTCTGAATCTCGGTGGTGTTGAGATCGTCGAGTTCAATGTCCAGATCCTTGCGCTGGGCGTAGAGCTTGGTCATCTCGGCCTTGAGCTTAACGTAGGTCTTGCGCTTGGAAGCGAGCTCCTTGAGCTCCGGCATATTGGCAAGTTCGCTCTTGTTGCGGGCGAGTTCCAAATCGATCTGTTGCAGCTTGAGTAGCGTAGCGCCGGCGCTCATAAGTTCTCTCCTTTTGTCACAGTCCACCATTGGCAAGGGTTCAGTATTTTAATCGCATGACGGGGGTCGACCCCGGCGTCAACTGCAGAGTTCATCAATATATCAACGAACGGCTCCTCAGAGCGGTCGTGACCGAGCAAGATCACCGGTAGCCCGCGCAAGGCAAGGTCTTGCGCCACGTGGTAGCCCGCCTCGCCCGTCACGACAACATCTGCGCCCGCGGCGATGGCGAGCTCTCCGAAGTCGCCTAGGGAGCCGCCCAAAATGGCGACGGTGCGGCACGGGTGATTGGCCTCGCCCCACACGCGTGGGTCGCTGCCAAACGCCGCTGCTGCGCGCGCGGCAAGGTCACGCAGGCTGCAGGGGTCGTTCAACGTTGCAAGCGCGCCCAGTCCGGTCGCTTCGGGGTCGTCCACGTGCTCCAGTGAGCTCACGGGTGCGGCACCCAGCAGCTCGCTCAGGCAGATGCGGGCTTCGTGCGAGCGGTCCAGGTTGGTGTGGAGCGAGATAATGCTCACGCCGCAACGCGCTGCCTCGTAGAGCGCCGCACTGCATTGGGGGCGTGCAGCATCCGCCGGACAAAATGCCTCGGGCGCCTTGATGTATATGGGATGATGCGTCAGCAGCACGTTGGCACCGGCCTCGAGAGCACGGTGCACATTGGCTTCGGTCGCATCGAGTGCGCAGGCAACACCGGTAATCTGCGCGGCAGGGTCGCCGACGGAGAGTCCTACATGGTCCCAACTCTCAGCATCAGTCTTGGGATAGCGTGCCAGCAGCGCGCGCTCAAGCTCGGCGACGATCATGCGGCGCCTACGATCGAGAGCAGCGTCTGGGCAAACTCGTCCAGATCGCCCGGATTCACGCGGTCATCAAAGGAAATGCGCAGTGCGCCCAATGCCTGCTCGCGACCGATGCCCATCGCGCTCAAAACGTGACTGGGGTCCATATTGCCGCTCGAGCATGCCGAGCCTGCCGATACCTCAAAGCCGGCGGCGTCGAGCTTGATGATGAGCTCCTCGGAGTCCATGCCATCAATGTAGATCGATACCATGCCGGGCAGACGGTCGGCCTGCTCGTAGTCGCCCATGGTGGCGTGAATGCGCGGGTGGGCCGTTAGCGTGGCGTAGAGCTTGTCGGAAAGGGCTTGCAGCGTCGCCCGCTCCTGAGCCACATGGGGCGCCAGAGACGAGGCGGCAGCGGCAAAGGCCAGCTGCGTGCGCAGGTCCTGCGTGCCGGCACGTCGTCCGGCTTCCTGTCCTCCGCCAAAGATGCGCGGGCGCAGCGGGGTGCGGGTCTTAACGTAGAGCGCGCCGGATGCCACAGGACCGCCAATCTTGTGGGCGGCGACGGACATAGCATCGACGCCCAGCTCGGCGGCATCGAGCGGAATATGCAGATAGCCCTGGATGGCATCGGTGTGGAAAAGGGCGCCCACGGTATGCGCGGCCGCGGCAAGCTCACGGATGGGCTGCACCACGCCAGTCTCGTTGTTGGCAACCATGATGCTCACGAGCGCCACGTCGTCGCCTAGCAGCTCGATAAGCGCGGCAGGCTCAATGTAGCCCGCGCGGCAGGGCTGTACCAGGTCGACGGTAAAGCCAGCGGCACGCAGCAGCGGCAGGTTGTCCAGAATCGAATCGTGCTCGATGGCCGAAACGATTACACGATCGCGCTTGCGATCGCGCTGACGAGCGCCCTCGGCAAGACCGAGCAGCGCCAGCTGGTTGGCTTCGGTGCCGCCGTTGGTCAGAACAATCTCGGACGGGCGGACGCGCGCGCCAAAGCTGCGGGCAATCTCGCGACGCGCCACTTCCAGGCGTGCAGCGGCCTTGCGGCCGAGCGAATGCAGCGAGTTGGGGTTGACGCCGGCAAGCTCGCTGTCGTCGTATTCGCGCTGCGCAAGGAGCGCCTCGGCGCGCATAGGCGTCGAGGCGGCATAGTCAAGATTAACGGGTATGCGGTTTTGACCTGCGGTCATAAGGGTTTATGCCTCCTGTGCGGCCTCGTTGCCCAGCTTCTGCAGCAGCGCAACCTCGGCAGCGGGATCTTCGGACTTAAATACGGCGGAGCCGGCCACGAGCACGTTGGCGCCTGCCTTGACGACCTCGGCAATGTTCTTGGAAGAAATACCGCCGTCGACCTCGATGAGGGGCGACACGCCGTGGTGCTCGCACATGGCTTTGAGCTCGTGGAGCTTATGCAGAGTGCCCGGGATAAAGCTCTGGCCGCCAAAGCCGGGGTTCACGCTCATGAGCAGCACCATGTCAACAATGTCGATGATGCTATCGAGCACGCAGACGGGCGTGGCGGGGTTGAGCACCACACCGGCCTTGACGCCGCGCTGCTGCAGATGCGTGAGCGTGCGGTGCAGGTGCGTGGAGGCCTCGTAGTGCACGGTGATCATATCGGCACCGGCATCGGCATACCAATCGACCGTCTCGTCGGGATTCGACACCATCAGGTGCGCGTCGACCGGCACGTCGGTGGAGCGCTTGACGGCCTTGAGGATGTCAACGCCAAAGGTGAGGTTGCCGGTAAAGTGACCGTCCATAACGTCGAAGTGCACGTAGTCGGCGCAGGCGATTTTGTCGAGCTCGCCCTTGAGGTTGGCCATGTCGGCCGAAAGGACGGACGGAGCGATTTTGATGGAACCCATGGTGGAAGCCTTTCTGCGTTAGTCGGTGAGTCCGTAGAACTCTTGGGAGGGTACGCGGTCGGTAAGAATCTCGAGCGCCCTATCCAAAGTAACACCGTTGTAGAGCGTTTGCTCCACGGCAAAGGTGAGCGGAATGTCTACGCCCAGTGAACGGGCGAGTTCGCTGACGCTGCGGGCCGCGACGGCGCCTTCGACCACCATATGCGTGCGCGTCTGATACTCGTTGAGTGACACGCCGTGGGCAAACTCGTAGCCAAAGGTGCGGTTGCGCGAATGCTCCGAGGTGCAGGTGGCAATGAGGTCGCCCATGCCGGCGAGTCCCATGCAGGTCATAGCTTGACCGCCGCGGGCGTGCACCAGACGGCTGATCTCGGCCAGGCCGCGCGTCATGATAAGGGCGAGCGTATTGTCGCCGGCACCGGTGCCGGCGGAGATGCCGCACACGATGGCGATAACGTTTTTCATGGCACCGCAAACCTCGACGCCGGTCATGTCCTGCGACAGGTAGATGCGGAAGGCCGTGGATAGGAGCAGGTCCTTAAAGGTCTCCCCTATCTGCGGATCTTTGCTTGCGATGACGGCGGCAGAAAGTCCGCCGCGGCAGATTTCCTCAGCATGGTTGGGGCCCGAGAGCGCCGCCACGCGCGACTCGTTGCCGATCTCGCTGGCGATGACCTCGCTCATGAGCAGGCCGGACTCGGGCTCAATGCCCTTGGTGAGGCACAGAACCGGCGTCTCGTCCGCGATGTACGGCGCCGCCTGGTGGCAGACGTCGCGCAGGTGCGTCGAAGGCACGGCAAAGATGATCGCATCGGCACCGTCGAGCGCCTGGGCGAGCTCGGTCGTTGCCACCACGTTGTCCGGCAGCTCGTAGCCCACCAGATAGCGAGGGTTTCGGTGCTCGCCGTTAATACCGGCGGCCGTCTGCTCGCTGTGGGCCCACATGGTCACGCGCTCGGCCCGCGCGGCGGCAAGGCCCGCGACGGCGGTTCCCCAGGAGCCGGAGCCAATCAGCGCAACATTCATGACTCTCTCCTACTTATCGTCGGGCTCGGTGACGCGCTTGGTAAACGAGAGCTTGGACTCCTTACCCGTCATGAGCTTTTTGATGTTCGCACGATGGGCCCACACCACAGTAATGCCGATCAGCGCCATGCAAAACTTAAGTCCGAGGCTGCTGTACGGAAAGACCGCGCAGGCAGCGATGGGAAGACCGATGGCCGCGGCAAGCGAGCCCACCGACACAAACTTGGTGATGGCGACGGCCACGATAAACATGCCCAGCAGCGACAGGCCAATAGGCCAGTACCAGGCGAGGATGACGCCCAGACCAACTGCGATGCCCTTGCCGCCATGGAAGTTGAGGTAGGGCGAGAAGATATGGCCCCACACGGCTGCCAGGCAGATGACGCCGAGCATCCAGTCGCCGGCGGCACCGGGGGCCATAATGCTCACGGGGAAGCCATAGCCTAAGTCGGCAATGAGCGGACGCGCGATAAGGACGCAGATGGCGCCCTTAAGGCAGTCGAGCAGCAGCGTGAGCGCGGCCACCTTGGGGCCGGCCACGCGCAGGGCGTTGGTGGTGCCGATGTTGCCGGAGCCCGCCTTACGAATGTCCGTGTGGTTGAACACGCGGCCCAGGATCAGACCAAACGGAATCGCCCCGATAAAGAACGAGACCACGGCGCAGATGGCGGTCAGAAGAATCGGATTATGCATCCTTTTGCTCCTTCTTCCTAAAGAAGAGTCGAATGGGCGTGCCGGCAAAGTCGAAGGTCGAGCGCATGCGGTTCTCCATGTAGCGCTGGTAGGTGTCGTTGACCAGGTCACTGTGGTTGACGAAGAACGTGAACGTCGGCGGGTTGACGCCCGTCTGGGTCACGTAGTGCATACGCAGGCGGCGCTTGCCGTCCACCACGGTATGACCGAACTCGCGCAGGTCGGTGAGGAACGTGTTGAGGCGCGAGGTGCTGATCTTTTGCGAGCGCGTCTTTTCGGCGGCGTCTACCATCGACCAGATCTTCTCGACGCTACGGCCGGTCAGGGCTGAGATGCGCAGGTACTGGGCCCAGGGAGCCATGACGCCCAGACGGCGGTCGACGGTCTCCATGCAGGCCTCGCGCTTGCGGTCATCGTCGAGCAGGTCCCACTTGTTGAGCAGCACCACGATGGCGCAGCCGCGCTCGATGGCAAGACCCATGACCTTCTGGTCCTGCTCGGTAACGCCCACGGAGGCGTCGACGACGAGCAGCGCCACGTCGGCGCGGTCGATGGCGCGCAGGCCGCGGACCATGGAGTAGTACTCGATGTTCTCGTACACGGTGCTCTTCTTGCGAATGCCCGCGGTGTCGACCATGCGGTAGTGCTTGCCGTTGCGCTCCACGACGGTGTCGATGGCGTCGCGCGTCGTGCCGGCAATGTTGGACACGATAGAGCGGTCGGCGCCCAGGATGCGGTTGAACAGCGACGACTTACCGGCGTTGGGACGGCCGATGATGGCGACGTTCAGCGCGTCGGGGAACTCGTCGGCGACTTCGTCCTCTTCCTCAGGAAGCAGGGCCACGATGTCATCGAGCAGGTCGCCCGTGCCATGGCCATGCAGGGCCGAGAGCGGCGTGGGCTCGCCGATACCGAGCGAATAGAACTCCCAGATGCTGTCGTTTTCGCGATCGGGGTTGTCGAGCTTGTTCACCAGCAGAAAGACCGGCTTGTCGCAGCGCTTGAGCATGCGGGCGACCGACTCGTCCTCCTCGGTGACGCCGGTGCGGCCATCGACCACAAACAGGATGACTGCGGCTTCCTCGGCGGCGGCGAGCGCCTGGTCGCGGATGGACGTGGCAAAGACGTCGTCGCTCTTGAGCGGCTCGATACCGCCCGTGTCGACGATGGTGAACTCACGACCGTTCCAATCGGCCGTGTGATACGAGCGGTCGCGCGTGACGCCGCGGGACTCGTGGACGATGGCGTCCGAGGTCTGGGCCAGGCGGTTAACGAGCGTGGACTTGCCCACGTTGGGGCGTCCGACGACGGCGACGATAGGTTTCATCTGCTCTCCTTTAATGGGTAGGGTCAGTGGAATTAGTAGAGTCGGCAGGCACAATGCCAAGGATGTGCTCTAGGGTATCGAGCAGCTCATGCGGCATGGTCGACACCACATGAACCTCGGCGCCGCGACTGGTAAGGCTTGCGAGTAAATCGTCACGATGATACTCGTCAAGCGTCATGCCGTCAGCGTTGAACATGAGCTTAGGCACAAAGAGCATAACCCCCGACAGGTCTTGTGGCAGCTGCTCCAGAATGTCACACGCGACGATGAGGCCGGTCACGTCCACGTTGCCGCCAAAGTAGCGGTTCTTGATGGCCGTGACGGTGCCGGCGAGACCATACCGCGACTCCACAAAGCGCGCCACGGTGTCGCGCGCGCTGGCGCCGGAGAGGCACAGCAGGTGCTGGTTGCGCTCGGCAATGCCAGCGCGGGCGCGGGCCAGACGCTCGGCATCGGCGGCGAGCACGTTGTCGGTCTCGTCCAGATAGGAGCGGATCATACCGATGCCGTCGTAGTACTGCGGGTAGCCGTCGTAAAAGTCCGCCTCGGGTGGCTCGATGCCGGCATCCAAGTAGAACTCGTCGCTCATCTGGAAGGTGTGGCGGCCAAAGCGCTCGAAGGCACGGTCCTGGAACGGTCGGATCATGGCAATGGTCTCGCGCGCTAGCTCGGGCTTGTCGCTGTAGGACCAGCTAAAACGGTTCTGATGCTTGGTAAAACCGAGCGGCACAATGCCCAGGCTGGTGATTTGCTCGTGCTCCTCGCAAAAGCGCAGGGTCTTTTCCAGCTCCTCGCCGTCGTTCATGCCGGGGCACAACACGATCTGCGCGTGAATCTCGATGCCGGCGGCCATGATGGCCTCGAGTACGTCCATGCCGCGTTGGGCGTTGCGGCCCATCATGCGTCGGCGGACGTCGGGGCTTACGGCATGGACCGACACATTCATGGGACTCATGTTGCGTTGGATGACGTTTTGCACGTCCTCGTCGGTGAGGTTCGTGAGCGTGACAAAGTTGCCCTGTAAAAAGCTCAGACGGTAGTCGTCATCGCGAATATAGAGCGTGGAGCGGCCGCCCTTGGGGAGCATCGTCATAAAGCAGAACACGCAGGCGTTGACGCAGGTACGCATGCCGTCGAAGATGGGGCCGTCGAACTCAAGGCCCCAGTCCTCGCCCGGGAAGCGGTCGAGCTCTACAGGGGTGACGGTGCCGTCGCGCGGATCGAATACCTCAAGCTCGACGGTGTCGTCGTCGGCCTCCCAGAGCCACACAATCATGTCGGTGAGCTGCTCGCCATTGACCGTGAGTACGCGCATGCCCGGCTCGATACCCACATCCCATGCGGGCGACTCGGGACGCACGTTCTTAACGAGCGCGCCCTCACCCGGCTCGGGGTCGCGGCTGCGCCCGTAATCGGCCACCTCGGCGGCGTATGCGGGTACGGTCTGGTCCATGGTTAGCGGCAAAGCTCCTTGATGCGCGTGACGGCGCGTTCGATGTGTTCTTGTGGGGTGGAGGCTCCGGCAGTGATGCCGATGTGGTGAGCGTCGGTAAACCACGCGGCCTGGAGCTCGGAAGCCTCCTCGATGTGATACGTGCGCTCGCAGGCGTCTGCGCAAATCTGCGCCAGGCGGCGGGTGTTGCCCGAGTTCTTGCCGCCCACCACGACCATGCAGTCGCAGCGGTTGGCAAGTGTGGCTGCTGCCTGTTGACGCTCACTCGTGGCGGCGCAGATGGTGTTGATCACACGCAGCTCCTGCACGCGCGGGGTGATAGCTGCCACGACCTCGGCGAGGTTCTGCGCGGTCTGGGTGGTCTGCACGACGAGGCCTACCTTGCCCTTGAGCGACAAGGCGTTGGCGTCGGCGGCACAACTCACGACCTGCGCATCATTGCCGGCGTGGCCCAGAATACCCTCGACCTCGGGGTGACCTGGCTCGCCTACGACCACCACGCGGTAGCCCTCGCGCACCAGCCGCTCGGCGGCCACGTGGACCTTCTTGACGTAAGGGCAGGTGGCGTCGACGACGTTAAGGCCACGCTCGCGAGCGGCATCGATGACCTGCGGCACCACGCCGTGGGCGCGGATGATCACGGTGCCGGATGTGGCGTCGTCCAAGGTGTTGGCCAGACCGACGCCTGCCTCGGCGAGCTCGCGCACCACGATGGGGTTATGGATGAGCGGACCCAAGGTATGGACCTGAGTGCACTCCCCTGCCTGCGGCGCGGCGGCCAGCGCCATGTCGAGCGCGCGCTGCACGCCGTAGCAGGTGCCGGCGTGGGCGGCGATCTCGATGGTAGGCGCGATTGCCCGGTCGGACGCAGTCGCGGCGGTGTTCGTCACGTTCTCGCTCATGGCTAGAACCTGCCCGGATGCTCGTCGCACAGATCGTCTCGCATGGCGTAGACGCGGTTCATGGCCTCGGACTCAAACCATTCCAGGCGCTCCGTGCGCTTAAGCCCGGCCGGTGCGTCGGAAAGCGAGACGGCCTTGCCGGCGCGGATCCAGCACTTCTTGGGACGCATGATCTTTTTGCCCGAGGGCGTGATGTCGGACCAGCCGCAGATGGCGAGCGGGTTAACGGGCGCCTTGCCCATCTGAGCGATGAGCGCAAAACCGCCGTGGACCTCGGGCTTGATCTCGCGTGAGCGGATGCGCGTGCCCTCGGGGAAGATCAGAACGTCCTCGCCGCGCTGCAGCGCATGCTGGGCGGCGCGCAGGCACTTCATATCGGCAGTACCACGCTCCACGGGGATGCCGCCTACGCGGCTAAAGGCCCAGCGCACAATCTTGCTCTTGGCGAACTCGGACTTAAAGATGGGACGAATGCGGCGCCCCCCAAAGAACAGCGCCGTCTCCACGGCCAAGAGCTCGGCCATCGAGGTGTGGTTGCAGATGACCACGCTTCCGCGGCCGTCCTGGCGCTCAAACAGCAGATCGGCATCCTCGACCTTCCAACGCCACATGAGCTTGGAGAAGGCCCAAAGGATGGCCATGACTACGACGACGGTGCCGCGGATGAGCGCTGGGAACTCTGCATAAGGAGCGTTGTAATAATCCTCGGGCGTCTGCTTAAACAGGCGCATGGGCTACCTCCTTTGGTTGATGAGGTCCTCGATGATCGAGACGACCTCATCGATGGTGTGAGCGGTGGAGTCGACGTGCACCGCGTCCTCGGCGGGAACGAGCGGTGCGACCTCGCGACTGCTGTCGAGCTTGTCGCGCTGCTTGAGGGCGTCGAGTGTCTCGTCGACCTCAGCCTCGAGCTGCTCGGTGGTGAGCGGCTGGGCATCGTTTTGGTGACGCTGAAGCACGCGGCGGCGGGCGCGCTCGCGCGGGTCAGCGGTCAGGAAGACCTTGACCTGCGCGTTAGGGAACACGACGGTTCCGATGTCGCGACCCTCGGCCACGATATCGCGGTCCTCGGCGGCGCGGCGCTGATGGATGAGCATGGCGGCGCGCACGCCCGGGTAGGCCGAGACCTTGGACACGTTGGCGTCGACCTGCGGGGTACGAATGGCGGCCGAAGCGTCCTTGCCGTCAATGGTCAGGCGCGTATCCTCGCCGGTGCCGTTGGTAAAGCGAATCTCGATCTGCTCGGCGAGGGCGTCGATGGCCGCCTCGTCGTCCAGATCGATGCCGCGGTCGAGCGCGGCGAAGGTGACGGCGCGATACATGGCGCCCGTGTCGAGCTTGTTAAAGCCCAGCTGGCGGGCGATCTCCTTGGCGATGGTGGACTTGCCGGAACCGGCGGGGCCGTCGATGGCGACGATCATGCAATGCTTCCTTTCGATGGTTGACGTGCTGGTATGGTTCGCGGGTGCTGCGGCTTGGCGGTCTGCCTAGCCCGTGTAGCGCTCGCGGTAGGTGTTGCGCTTGGGTGCGGAGCCGTGGCTGCCGTGGTGACGCGTGCGGCTGGCGGGCGTGTCTTGGGGCTTGTCGCCGTTGCGCTTGGCGCTCGCCTGCTTAGGCGGGATGCCGCCGGACTTGAGGATCTGCACCTCGCGGTCGGTGAGCTCGCGCCACGATCCCTTGGCCACGCCCTCGAGCTCAAGGCCGGCAAAGTTGCAGCGGTGCAGGCGAATTACCGGGTGGTGGATCTTGCTCAGCATGCGCTTGACCTGGTTCTTGCGGCCCTCGCGGATGATGACCTCCACGGCGGTGGTGCCGGGCTTGACTCCCTGTGGCGCCACGGCCTCGGCTTCGCGTGCGGTGATGACGCGGCAGATCGCCGGCTGGCACAGGCCGTCGTCGAGCTCGATGCCGCGACGTAGCGGGTCTAGATCGCGGTCGGACAGCTGTCCGTCAACGAGTGCCTGGTAGGTCTTATAGACATGTTTGCTGGGGTGCAACAGGTCCTGCGACAGGTCGCCGTCGGTGGTAAAGAGCAAAAGGCCCGTGGTGTCGCGGTCCAGGCGACCCACCGGGAAAAGTCCCGGAAAGCGGTCGCGGGGGACCAGGTCGGCCACGCAAGGGCGCTCCTGCGGGTCGCTCATGGTGGTGAGGTAGCCGGTCGGCTTGTAGAGCATTAGGTACACGGCGCCCTGGTTGAGCTTGACGGGCATGCCATCGACCTCGATGTGGTCGCGATCGACATCGACCTTGGTGCCCAGCTCGGTCGCGACCTCGCCGTTGACGGTCACGCGGCCGGCGGTCATCAGGTCCTCCGAGCCGCGGCGGCTCGCCACGCCCGCGCGCGCCAAAAAGCGCTGCAGGCGCATGGTGTGCGGGTAGACGGGCTGGGCGTCGCCTGCGGGCGTTGTGGCGCCCGTGGCACTTGCGGTGCGCGTCTCCTCTGCTTCGTTAGTCCTCGTCATGCATGTCCTCCGAGGTAATAGCTGCGGGCAGAAGCTCTGCGTCATCGGTGTCCTCAACATCGGTATCGAGCAGTTCGCGCTCTTCGTCTAAGTCCTCGGCCTGCTCCTCGAGCGTGGACTGAATACTGCGGCCGCTCAGACGCTCGCGGATAAACTGGCGCGACTGCTCGTCTGGGGCAAACTGCTCCAGGTCGGGCAGGTCGCGGGTGGAGCGCAGGCCGAACTTTTCCAAGAAGGCGTTGGTCGTGCCGTAGATGATGGCTTGACCGCGCTGGGGGTCGCGGCCGAGCTCGCGCACCAGACCTTTGTCTACGAGTGACGCGATGACGCCGTCGGAATTAACGCCGCGGATGCCCTTGACCACCTCGCGCGTCACGGGCTGGTGGTATGCGATGACGGCCAGGGTTTCGAGCGCCGCCTGCGACAGCTTTTGCGTGTCCCAGCTCAACACATAGGCCTCGACCACGTCGTGGTAAGCGGGGTGCGTGAACAGGCGCCAGCCGCCGGCGACCTCGCGCAGCTGAAATCCGCGGTTGGCCTCCTCGTACTCAACTTTGAGCTCGGCGAGCAGCGATGCGCACTCGCCGGGGGCGATATCCAGCGCGCCGGCCAGCGCGGGCGCGCTTACCGGGTCGCTCGACACCAGCAGCAGCGCCTCGAGGGCGCCTTTGAGGCTGTTTGCCTCCAGCGTGGAAAGGTTCGACATACTAGCGTCTCCTATTCGGTGAGCTCGGGGCCCTCGCCGGGCACGTATGCCTCGGCGCCCTCGACGCGGTTGATGCAGATGGTTCCAAAGATCTCGTCCTGGCTCAGCGTGAGCGAGCCGCGCTTGGCGAGCTCCAACATGGCTAGGAAGGTGACGACGAGCTGCTCGGTGGTGGCATCGCCGTCCAGTAGCTCGCGGAAGGTGCAGGTTTGGTGCGCCATGGTAAAGCGGTCGACTGAGGCCACGGTCAGGTCGAGCGGTACGCGATGCGGCGCCACATGCTCGGCCTCCAGCAGGAAGGTCTGGCGCTTTCCGTCCAGGTCGGCACAGATAACGGCCAAGCCGCGCAGGGTAATGCCGGCAAGGTAGTCGGGCATAAGGCCTAGGAACTCGGGGTCGGGGCCGGCCACACGTGGGTGCATGCGGCTTTCGGCCTGCATGCGGGCACCGAGGGCCGCAGCCGCGCCCTTAAACTGCTTGTAGGCAATCAGGCGCTGGATTAGGACCTCGCGCAGGGCGTCGCCGTCGAGCGTACTGAGTTCCTCGAGGTCTTCGTCGATCTCGTCATCGTCGTCATCGACTTTGCGCGGGGCCTCCTGCGGCACAAGAGAGGCAGCCTTGATGTCCAAAAGGGTTGCCGCGACCAGCAAAAAGTCGCTCGCTACGTCCAGGTCCAGCGCCTCGATGCGCTCAGCCTCGGCAAGGTACTGCTCGGCCACCTCGCTGATGGAGATGGCGCCGATATCTACTTTTTGGCGGGTTACCAGCTGCAGCAGCAGGTCGAACGGTCCGCTGTAGACCTGCGTCGACACGCGATACGACATCTTCGACCTCCTTTGACGGCGCCTTCGCGGCGCGGTTTGGGTGCATGTTGCGACCGTTTTGCACGGTCGACCTGTAAGTTTACCCTAGATGCCGGCGATTGCGAAGTTAAGCAGCTGCTCAGCGAACGGATACACGGTAACGTCGAAATAGCGACCGATCACGTCGATGCCGGTCCACATGGGCAGCAGGTACAGCACCAGGATGAGGATGGGCATGGCGTATTGCTGCAGGCGGTAGTAGTTGGCGAGCGCCTTGTCCTTGAGGAAGGGCACGATGATCGACGAGCCGTCGAGCGGCGGGACCGGGATAAGGTTAAAGAACGCGAGTGACAGGTTGACCACGATAAAGGTGGCGCCGAAGTTCATGATTTGCGACGCCACGGCAAAGGACATGCTGGCGTAAAGGTTGCCATAGGTCAGGTGCATGAGGGCCGCGGCCAGGCACGCGAGCGCGATGTTCGATGCAGGGCCGGCCACGCTCACCAGGAGCTCGTCGCGCTTGGGGTGCTTGAGGTTGTTGAGGTAGACGGGCACCGGCTTGGCGAAGGCAAACACCGGGCCACCGGCTGCGAGCATGAGCAGCGGCAGGATGATGGTGCCAAACGGGTCGATATGGTTGAGCGGGTTGAGCGAGACACGACCGCGTGATCGGGCTGTCTTGTCGCCGAGAGCCCAGGCTGCGGCGGCGTGCGCGCTCTCGTGGATCACGATGCCAATGATGACGGCGATCGCGCTGGCGAGCAGGTTCATGATGTAGCTGCTTGACATGGCGCTCCCCTAGCGGACGCGGCGCGAAGCGCGCGTGAGCAGGTAGTCAATTACAAACAGGATGACGGCGACGATAGCATAATCCAGGCGGAACACACCGCCAAAGGGCGACGTGATGACGCCGTAGCCGGCGATGGCGCTCGGCAGCGCGCGCGAAAGCTCAACGACAAAGCCAACGATCTGCAGTTTGGCGGTGAGGCCGCTAAAGCACAGCAGCACGGTCATTGCGCTCATAAAGATGCCGCAGATGCGACAGGCGATGGCGATGATGCTCATCGCCACGGCAGTGGCCTTACGAGAGTTCACGCGCGGTCTCCTCTTCGATTTGGGTGGAAAGCACCAGCCATTCGTCCTCGAGCTTGGGCAGCTCTTGCTTAAGGCCGTTATATTCCCCCAGCGCGGCGTTGAACTTGTCCTGATCGGCATAAAGCTCTTCGCTTGCCATCAATTCCATAAGCTCGTCATAGCGGGCGCGCTTTTTGTCCAGCTCTGTCTCGATCTTCTTGAGCTGGTTGCGCACGCCCTTGAGCTTTTTGTTGAGCGCGGCGCGGGCCTGGGCCTCGGCACGCTTTTGCTCCTTGGTCTTTTTGCCCTCGGCCGGCTTGGGGGCGGCGGGCGCATCGGACTGGGCCGCGGTGACCTTAGCGGACTTGGCCGCGGCCGGTGCGCTCTCCCCTGCCGCCTCGGCGGCGGCGCGGGCTGCGAGGTCCTCGCGCTTGTAGAGGTAGTAGTCGTAGTCGCCGTCGTAGACCGTGACCTTGCCGTCGCGGATGTCAATGATGCGGTTGGCCACAGCGCGTACCAGGTGCTCGTCGTGGCTGATCAGCACGATGGTGCCGGGGAAGTTTTGCAGGGCGTTCTCGAGCATGTCCACCGAGTCGATGTCCAGGTGGTTGGTTGGCTCGTCCAGGCACAGGAGCGCCTCGGGGGCCACGAGCATCTTGGCCAGTGCCAGACGCGCCTTTTCGCCGCCGGAGAGGACGCGGACCTGCTTTTCGATAGAATCGTTGTCGCTAAACAGGAAAGCGCCCAGCAGGCTGCGCTGTTGCGGCACTGTCCACTTGGGCGTGACGGTGTCGATCTCTTGCAGGACGGTGTTGGACTCGGTCATGCCCTCGAGTGCGTGCTGGGCGTAGTAGGCCACGCCCACGTTGGTGCCCAGGTCGCGGGTGCCGGTGGTGGGCGGCTCCAGGCCGGCGAGGATCTTCATGAGCGTGGACTTGCCGGCGCCGTTGGGGCCGACGAGTGCCACGTGCTCGCCGCGGTAGAGCTTGAGGTCGATGTCGCTGTAGATGTGCTTGTTGCCGTAGGACTTGGAGACGCCCTCGAGGCCCACGACCATGTCGCCGGAGCGCGGCGGGTCGGGGAACTTAAAGTCGATGTGCTTGTGGCCCTCGGGCAGGATGACGAGCTGTTTTTTGATCTGCTCGATCTTGCGGATACGCTCCTGGGCCTGGGCGGCCTTGGTGGGCTTGTAGCGGAACTTGTCGACGAAGACCTGCATGTGGGCGATGTCGCGCTCCTGGGCGGCACGCTTGGCGCGCATCTGCTCCAGGTTGTCCTCACGCTGCTTGAGGTAGCTGCTGTAGTTGCCGGTGTAGGTGGTCACTCGACGGTTTTCGAGGGCGGCGACGTGGTCGACGCAGGCGTCCATGAAGGCGCGGTCGTGGCTGACGATGAGGACAGCACCATCGTAGTTGGCGATAAAGCCGCGCAGCCACTGGACGCTTTCGAGGTCCAGGTGGTTGGTGGGCTCGTCAAGCAGCAGCAGGTCGGGGTGGCGTAGGAATAGCTTGGCCAATGCGATGCGCATCTGCCAGCCGCCCGAGAACTCGGAGCACGGGCGCTCAAAGTCGGTGACCTTAAAGCCCAGGCCGGACAGGATCTTGCGGGCGTTGCTCTCGAGTTCGTAGCCGCCCAGGTGCTCAAAGCGGTCCTGGACCTGGCCGTACTCGTTGAGGAGGGCGTCGACATCCTTGCCCTGCTCGGAGAGCTCGGTGATCTGAGCCTGCAGCTCGTTGGCACGCTCGCCCATGCGGCGGATTTCCTTGGCGGCGGCCATGACCTCGGCAAGGATGGTGGTGTCCTTCTGCTCAAGGTTGGTTTCCTGCTCTAGGTAGCCCACCTGGCAGTCCTTGGCGTATTGGACCTGACCGGCGTCGGGACTGTCGATGCCCATGATGATCTTGAGCATGGTGGTTTTGCCGGCGCCGTTGGGTCCCACGAGCGCGAAGCGCTCGCCGGGGTTGATCTGGAAGGACGCGCCGCTAAAGAGGACGCGTGCGCCGAAGCTTTTTTCGATCTTGTCGACCAGGAGGATCATGGTGCCGCCTTTGACCTTGTGTTCCTATATGAAAAAAGGCCCCAACTTGCGTTGGAGCCTCATTCAATGCTCGGGTGGAGACGAGGGGGATCGAACCCCTGACCTCTTGACTGCCAGTCAAGCGCTCTCCCAGCTGAGCTACGCCCCCGTGACGAGCTAGTACTATAGGGGAAGTTGGCGCGACGTGCAAGGACTTTTTTTGGCTCAGACTCTAAATACCTATTGATATAGGTAAGCGATGGCGGTGCCGGTGTGGACTTGGATCGTGGCTGTTGACCTGACGACGTTGCTGATGCCCGTGTCGGCCAACAGGCCCAGGGGGCTGTGATCTAGCTCCCATTCTAGGCCATGTTCGCTTACCACGGTGTTGGGGGCAATGGCGATGATAGAGAACGTCTTACCCTCGGCGCCTTCGATGGTCCAGGTTTCGTCCTGGTGCAGGATTCTGGCCGTTACTTCGTCTTCTTTGATCCAGACGGGGGCATCTTTGTAGGCTGCTAGTAGGCCTAGGACGGACAGAGCCATGTCGGGGCGGCCTCCGGTGGCGCAGGTTGCTAATAGTTCGGCGTTGGGCCAGCGGCGGCGGATTGCGTCTAGGGATAAGGCTAGATCGGTATAGTCCTTGTAGGGGTCGTGGCGCTCAACTTCAAAGTCGGTGGCGGCATCGACCAACGCACGACCCGCGTCGCTCACCGTGTCGGCATCCCCCACATATACGTCGCAGCTCAGGCCGGCGTCCAGCAACGCATCGAGCCCGCGGTCCACGGCGACAACGTGGTCGCACTCCCCCGCTAGCCTACGCAACAGATCCGCGCTCGCCACCACGGGCGAGCCGCAGACAACTAATACCTTGCAAGCCACGGCCCTCGCCTATCCCTCAAACGAAAGCACGCGGGTCAGATCCAGGTCCTCATAGCTATCGATAAAGATCTCGCAGTTATTGCGAACCTCATCGCGCTTCATGCGGCCGTGCGGGTCATAAATACCTACGCGCTTAAAGCCTGCGGTGCCAGAGCTCTTTAGGCCAAAGACGGCGTCCTCAAACACCCATGCGCGCTCAAACTTGTGCCCATGACGCTCCTCCAGGCGGCGCAGCGCCAGCTCGTATACATCGGGGAACTGCTTGGAGCGACCTGCCTCGCCCGTGGTGGTCACAAACTCCATGTAGGCATCGAGCCCGGCACCCGCAAGCGCAGACTTAACCAGCTCGGCTGGCGTGGACGTGGCCACGCACATGGCAATACCCGCCGCCTTCGCCTGCTCCAAAAATGCCAGGAGACCCTTGCGCGGCGGCACCTTGGAGTACCCATCAATCAAAATCTCGCCCAGCTCGCGGTACAGCTCCTCGCCATTCGCGCCAATGCCCCAGGTGTCGTGGTAGGCCCGGCATTCGTCCTCGAGCGAAAGATGCTCAAACTGGGCAAAATCGTCGACCGTCACGTCGACACCGTGGCGGTGCAATAATTCGGGCTGGGCATAGGCCCAAACGGGGGTGCTATTAACCAGCGTGCCGTCGCAATCGAAAATAAAAGCGACTTTGGGAGCGGCGGTCTGGGACATAAACGTACCTTTCGATGTCAAATGGTAAACAACCTGCTAAAAACGTTTTACCAAACGTCAGACAGACAATTTTGAAACCCAAATTGATAAAACTGTCAAGAGTTTTACCACGGCAATTCTGCCAGTGGTATAAACATGTCGCTTACCGATTAAACGCACCCGCGAA
>ERZ1032549.148-NODE-148-length-19645-cov-83.218173_pt1 | contig 19645 bp, 9 predicted proteins | sample MGYA00516696_ERZ1032549 | MGnify/ENA primary metagenome ERZ1032549 (study PRJEB33719, sample SAMN04261356) | wastewater metagenome | biome: periurban shantytown; feature: human; material: feces | host: Homo sapiens | place: Peru: Lima | collected 2013-01-22 ... | reverse complement strand
AGATTTATCTACAAATGCGCTCATTTTTTCCACAATGCGGGCGCACCGCTGTGGAAAAACGGCAACAAAAAAGCCCAACCGCAGTAAAACGGTTGGACAACCTTGTAAAATACGACCTTGAAAACAGGACGTCGAAATCGCCATTTTTTGGCGTTACAACAAAGAAAAGAGGCTGTGACATCTTTTTTGTCACAGCCTGTTGGTTGCGGGGACAGGACTTGAACCTGCGACCTCCGGGTTATGAGCCCGACGAGCTACCATCTGCTCTACCCCGCGATATTTAGTTGCTCTCTCTTGAGTGCCTAAATAGTATAGCATCCACATCCCGCAATGTCAATACCCTTTATAAAATATTTTTTGCATCCTGCCCCAAAAACAAAAGCCCGCGCAAATTAGTGGTTGAATCCCCTAGTTAAAACGGGTACTATTATAATAGAAAAGGATCGCCAAAATCCGGCAGATATCCCTTGCCCGGCGGGCGGCGGTGCAAAAAATAAACGGTGCCCCTGGCGCAGCAGCCGGGAACGCTGTGAATGAGGTTAGGAAAGTTATGAAACGTCTGGTCGTTGGGGTTCTGGCACACGTGGACAGCGGAAAAACCACTCTTTCGGAAGCACTGCTCTACCGTGCGGGCAGTATCCGCAAGCTGGGGCGCGTAGACCATCGGGATGCATTTTTGGACACCGATGCGCTGGAAAAAGCCCGCGGCATTACCATTTTTGCCAAACAGGCCGTGCTTACCCTGCCGGCCGGAACGGTGACGGGCACCCCGCTGGAAGAAACCCAGATCACCCTGCTGGATACCCCCGGCCACGTGGACTTTTCGGCGGAGGCCGAGCGCACGCTGCAGGTGCTGGATTATGCGGTGCTGGTCATTTCCGGCACGGACGGCATCCAAAGCCACACGATGACATTGTGGCGGCTGTTGGAGCGCTACCATGTGCCAACCTTTATCTATGTCAACAAAATGGATCTGCCCGGTGCGGACAAAGCCCTGCGCCTGCGGGAGCTGCGGGGCCGCTTTGGGGATGGCTGTGTGGACTTTACCCCCACCGTTCCGGCGGAAGAACGCGCCGAAGCCCTTGGCGTGTGCAGTGAACCGCTGATGGAAGCCGTGTTGGCAACAGGAACGGTGCCGCAGGCGGATCTCATCACGGCAATCACGCGGCGGCAGGTGTTCCCCTGCTATTTTGGCGCGGCTTTGCGGCTGGATGGCATTGACGACCTGCTCAATGGTCTGCAGCGGGATACCCGCATGCCGCCGGACGCCGGCAGCTTTGGCGCGCGCATCTTCAAGATCGGGGCAGACGAATCCGGCGCACGCATGACCTACCTGAAAGTGACGGACGGCGTGCTGAAAGTCAAATCCAACCTGGTATCCCGCCCAGATGCCCGTGTGGAGTTTGAAGAAAAGGCCGACCAGCTGCGGGTCTACTCCGGCAGCAAATACCGCCTGGTCAGCGAAGCCCCGGCGGGCACCGTCTGCGCGGTGCTGGGCCCCACAAAAACCTATCCCGGACAGGGCCTTGGCGTACAGCCGGATGCCCGCCAGCCGATGCTGGAACCGGTGCTGAACTACCGGGTGGAGCTGCCGGAAGGAGCTGCCCCCCACAATGCCCTTCTGGCTCTGCGCACCCTGGAGGACGAGGATCCACAGCTGCATGTGGTGTGGAACGCCGCTCTGGGCGAGATCCACCTGCAGCTGATGGGTGAAATTCAACTGGAAATTTTGCAGAGCGTGCTGCAAAGCCGCTTTGGATTGGAAGTGGCCTTCGGCGAGGGCGGCATTCTATACAAAGAGACCATCTCTGCCCCGGTGGAGGGCGTGGGACATTATGAACCGCTGCGCCATTATGCGGAGGTTCATCTGCTGCTGGAACCCGGCGAGCCGGGCAGCGGCCTGCAGTTTGCCAGCATTTGCCGCACCGATGCGCTGGACCTGAACTGGCAGCGGTTGATTTTGACCCACCTGGCGGAGCGCAGCCACCCCGGCGTGCTGGCCGGTGCGCCGCTGACCGATGTGAAAATCACCCTGACGGCAGGCCGTGCCCACATCAAGCACACCGAGGGCGGGGACTTTCGCCAGGCAACTTACCGCGCCGTGCGGCAGGGGCTGCGCACCGCGGCGGCCCGGGGGCAGGCGGTCTTGCTGGAACCCTGGTATGACTTCCGGCTGGAAGTCCCGCAGGACTGTGTTGGCCGCGCCATGGCCGATCTGCAGCGCCGCTGCGCGGAATTCAGCACGCCGGAAAACGAGGATGGCCTGGCCGTCATTACCGGCAAAGCCCCGGTTGCCGAAATGCGGGGCTGTGCGCGGGAAGTGACCGCCTACACCCGCGGTGCGGGCCGCCTGAGCTGTATGCCCCGCGGCTATGCGCCCTGCCACAACACCGAAGCCGTGCTGGAAGCCATTGGCTACCAGCCGGATGCCGATACTGAAAACCCGGCGGATTCCGTATTTTGCAGCCACGGCGCGGGCTACCTTGTCAAATGGGACGAAGTTCCCGCCCACGCCCATGTGGCCAGCGGCCTGGGGCGCAACGCGCCCGGTGCCCAGCAGGCGAAACAGGAAGAAGCGGATGCCTCCGATGAAGCCTCCGATGCCCGCCGCCGTGCTGCCGCTTACTGCGGCACACTGGAGCAGGACAAAGAGCTGCTGGCGATTTTTGAGCGCACCTATGGGCCGATCAAGCGCCGGGGGGAAGCCGCAGGTCAGCATGACCAGCTTGCCGCGCGCAAAGCCTTCCGCAGTGTGGGGCCAAGCCAGAACCGTACCCCCGCTGCACCGCCGCCCAGCGGGCCGGAGTACCTGCTGGTAGACGGCTACAACGTGATTTTTGCGTGGGATGAATTAAAGAAGATCGCGGCGGAAAACCTGGATGCCGCCCGCCGCCGGTTGATGGACATTCTGTGCAACTATGCGGGCTACCGCAAGTGTGTGCCCATCCTGGTGTTTGACGCCTACCGCGTCAAGGGCGCCGGGCGGGAACAAGAAACCTGGCACAACCTGCACGTGATTTATACCCGCGAAGCCGAAACCGCCGATATGTTCATCGAGCGCACCACCCATGAGCTGGCCAAAAACCACCGCGTGCGGGTGGTCAGCTCCGATGGTGCGGAACAGATCATTATTCTGGGCAACGGTGCGCTACGGGTATCCGCCCGCGCATTTGAGCGCGAGGTGCGTGCCGTGGAAGCCGAGATCCGCGAATTTTTGGACCAGTAAGGGAATACTGCATCCATCCAAGCGCCGATACGGCGGGGATGATGGTAGAGTGTATTGAAAGGCAGGAAAACAATGGATTTTATGCTCAGCCGTGCCACACGGGTCACGGCGCAGTGGGCCAGTGCGCCCGTGCAGCATGCCGTGGCGCGCTTTTGGCGTGATATGGAAATGACTCTTTCCACCACCGGTTTTGTGCCGGATAACCGCCTGATGATCTGCCTTGCCCCCGCCCTGCCGCCGGAAAGTTATACGCTGGATGTGACGGAAAACCAGCTCACCCTCTGCGCGGCGGATGATTTGGGCGCGGTGTACGGCCTGCTGGATATCAGCCGTCATTACCTGGGGGTAGCACCATTCTGGTTCTGGAACCAGCAGCAGTTTGAGCCCAAACCCTTTGCCACTGTGCCGGAGGGCCGCATTACCGGGCCAGCCGCCGCTGTCGGCTTGCGCGGGTGGGATCTTTCGGATGCACCATGGCTGTCCGCCTGGGCGGATGCCACCGAAAACGGCTGGGAGATGATTTTTGAATCCCTGCTGCGCTACCGCGGCAATATGGTGCGCACCGACAAACAGGCGGACCTTGCCGCCGCCATGGGCCTGCGCCCTGTGCAGAACCCGCAGACCCCGCTGGGGGCTGCCCCGCAGCAGGCTGCGGCGGAAAACCCGGAAGAACGCCATAAAATCTGGCAGGATTCTATCCGCACTCTCAAAACCAGCCCGCGCATCTGGGCGCTGGGCATTGACGGGATGGGGGGTGATCCCGATGGCACAGCCAGCACTGCGGCGCTGCAAGAGCAATGGCAGCTGCTGAACGCCACGGTGCCCGGTGCCGCTGCCTATATTCTGCTGCAGGGCGAAACCGTTGCGCTCTACCAGGAGGGAAAACTCAAAATCCCGGATAGCGTTATCCCCGTTTTAACCCCGGCCCCCAGTGCCAGCAGTGCGGGCGGCCCTGGTCCCGGCGCGCAGCACGGGCTGTGGTTCAGCCTTTGCCGCCGCGATAAGCTGACCGGCAACCCCATGACCGCCTACCCCGGCGGCGATACCGCCGTTAACGGAATGCTGCAGGGAGCCTGGCGCGGCGGGGTGCGCAGCTTCTGGATGGTTGGCACCGGGGACCTGCGCCCCTCCCTGATGGAGTTGAACCTGACCGGTGCTTTGTGGTGTACCCCGGATACCGACTGCGCCGCGCAGCGCACGGCTTACCTGCGCTGTACCTACCGTGCGCCGGATGGCTGGGCACTGACGGACAGCGCACTGGAGGATCTTTCGGTCTGCCTGCGCGCCCGTGCCGAAAGCGCCGTGCAGGCGGGCAGCCCGCCGCAGCCGGTGGGCGAAGCGTTCCTGACCCGCAGCACCCGGCTGTTTGCTTCGGCCTGGCTGTGCGGCAAAACGCAGGGCCCGATTCAGGAACTTGCCGCTCTGCTGCCCGCAGAAAGCTATGCGGAACAGCTGGCTGCCTATCAGCAGCTCTGCACTTCCGCGCTGGAAAATTATGAAACGCTGCTGCCCGGCTGTTCTTACGCCGGGCGGGCCACCACGCCGCTCTGGCAGGAGCAGGTGGTGTTCAGCGTGCGGCTGTACCTGTACGCCCTGCGCGGGGCGGTGCGCTTTTGCACCGCGCGGGAGCAGTTTTTGGATAAGGACTGGCAGAACTGCTTTTGCACCCTGGGCCGTGCGGCGGATGATTTTGGTGCCATGGCGGCTCTGCTGCAGCCCAAAAGTGGGTTCTGGGCCGGCTTTTGCAGCGATACCATGCTGGACGGCGCACTGACCGCCCGTGTTCTGACCGGTCTGATGGCGATTCCCCGCGCGGCCGGGGACGGGCCGGATTATGCCGCCTGGCAGGCTCCACTGCCTGGTGCCCCGGCGGCTCCTGTGCCGGATTTTACCCTGTACCGCGCCCTGGTGCAGGCGGAAACGAAAAAAGTGTAAGGGCCGGGCCGAAAATGCACCGAAAAATCCATGTGTTACCCGCAAAGAATGCAATGGCAAAACCGCCTGCGTTGCCAAGGATGTTGACCTGAGCTTTTTGAGCACCGAGATAACCGGCGGCTTTACCGGCTGCACCGTTGGCATGTATGCCTCCGCCAACGGCACCGCCAGCACCAACCACGCCGCTTTCTACTGGTTCGCTTACCAGCAGGTGCGAAACAAGTTGCGCTAAAATATGACAATCAAAAGCAGCTCCCGCCGTCGCGGGGCTGCTTTTGGTTTATAAAGTCGCATTTTGCCGTGAAATTGAAACGTTTCATCAAAATGGATACTACTTTCTTGTTATATTCGACAAGGAAAACGGTTGTTATTCGTGCAAGGCTACAATCTTGCACTCAAAATCCAAAAAACGATTGATTTTTGCAAAACATGGGTGTAATATAAAGCCACAGAAAGGTTGGAAACGTTACCAACCCGTGAACCACACCGGTCCGCAACGGTGCAACTGGTTCCACTTAAAAAGGAGGACAATACCATGAAATCCAAGCAAACAATCTCTCTCGCCCTGGCATCCATGATGGCTGCCGGCCTGCTGGCAGGCTGCGGCTCCACCGCATCTTCCACTGCTTCCTCTGCTGCAGAAAGCACCGCAGCTTCTTCCGAAGCTGCCAGCTCCGAAGCAGCCGCCACGGCAGATACCACTGCCGCCGGCAAGGTCTACTACCTGAACTTCAAGCCCGAGCAGGATGAAGCCTGGCAGGCCCTGGCAAAGACCTACACCGAAGAGACCGGCGTTCCCGTTACCGTTGTGACCGCTGCTTCCGGCCAGTACGAAACCACTCTGATGAGCGAAATGGCCAAGAGCGATGCGCCCACCCTGTTCCAGGTCAACGGCCCTGTCGGCCTGGCCAACTGGAAGGATTACTGCTATGACCTGACCGGCTCCAAGATCCTGGGCGACCTGACCAGCGATTCTTACGCCCTGAAAGATGGCGACGCCACCGTGGCCGTCGGCTACGTTATCGAGAGCTACGGCCTGATCACCAACAAGACCCTGCTGGAAAAGGCCGGTTACACCACCGATGATATCAAGAGCTTCGCAGACCTGAAGAAGGTTGCCGAGGACATCACCGCCCGCAAGGACGAACTTGGCTTTGCAGCATTCACCTCCGCCGGTATGGATTCTTCCTCTGACTGGCGCTTCAAGACCCACCTGGCCAACCTGCCCATCTACTTTGAGTACCAGGCTGACGGCATCGGCACCACGGATGCCATCAAGGGCACCTACCTGGATAACTACAAGGACATGTTTGACCTGTACATCAACAACTCCACCTGTGCTCCTACTGAGCTGGCTGGCAAGACTGGCGATGACAGCCGCAACGAGTTCCTGGACAATGAGGCCGTCTTCTTCCAGAACGGTTCTTGGGAATATAACAACCTCGTCGGCGATGGCAAGCCCTTCACCGATGACGACCTGACCATGATCCCCGTTTACATTGGCGTGGGCGATGAGGCTAACCAGGGCCTGTGCACCGGCACCGAGAACTACTGGTGCGTAAACAAGGAAGCCGACCAGGCAGATATCGATGCAACTCTCGACTTCATCTACTGGTGCGTCAGCTCTGATGAGGGCACCAAGGCCATGGCAAACGATATGGGCTTTGTTATCCCCTTCAAGAATGCTCAGGAATCCCCCAACCTCTTCGTTAAGGTTGATAATGCTCTGACCGCTGAGGGCAAGACTCCTGTTGCCTGGTGCTTCTCCACCATGCCTTCCGAAAACTGGAAGAACGGCGTTGGCTCTGCTCTGACTGCTTACGCAGCCGGCACTGGCGATTGGAACGCTGTTGTGACCGCCTTTGTGGATGGCTGGAAGACCGAAGCTGCCCTGAATGCAGGCTGATATGAACCAAAATAGCGAAACCTGAATGTTAAAAGCGGGGCGGGCGATGATTCGCCCGCCCCGCTCTTTTATGTGCTCAAGTACGTGCTCAAGGGGGTACTGTTATGGAAAAAGCGATCCGGCGCTATTGGCCTGTGTTCGTGCTGCCCACCCTGCTGGCCTTTATCATCGGCTTTATCTGGCCGTTTATCTGGGGCGTGGCGCTTTCGTTCTGCAAATTCACAACTGTTCAAAATGTTACCTTTGTTGGTCTCGGCAACTATGCCAAGATCTGGCTGGATGATACCTTCACCCATGCGTTCTGGTTCACTGCGGTGTTTACTGTGGTGTCCACGGTGCTCATCAATGTGCTGGCGTTCGGCATTGCGCTGCTGCTTACCCGCGGCATCCGCGGTACCAACATCTTCCGTACCACCTTCTTTATGCCCAACCTGATCGGCGGCATTATCCTTGGCTATATCTGGCAGATTCTGCTCAACGGCGTACTCAGCGCACTCGAAAAACCGCTGCTTTCCCTGAACGCCACGTACGGCTTCTTGGGTCTTGTCATTCTGATGTGCTGGCAGCAGATCGGTTACATGATGATCATCTACATTGCTGGCCTGCAGAACGTGCCGCTGGATCTGATCGAAGCCGCCAAGATCGATGGCGCAAACGCCAAGCAGATCCTGTTTAAGATCAAGATCCCCATGGTTATGCCCAGCATTACCATCTGCACCTTCCTGACTTTGACCAACTCCTTCAAGCTGTTTGACCAGAACCTGTCCCTGACCGGCGGCGAACCGGCCAAGCAGACCATGATGCTGGCTTACAACATTTATGATACCTTCTATGCCCGCTCCGGACCCCAGTGGAAGGGTATCGGCCAGGCAAAGGCTGTTGTGTTCTGCCTGTTTGTTGTGGTGCTGGCCGTACTCCAGCAAAAGCTGACCCAGTCCAAGGAGGTGCAGCAGTAATGGAAAAAACCATCAAAAAACCGGTGGAAGAAAAACCTACCGTTGGCAAAGCGGACCGCCGCATCAATGCCATTCTCAGCGTGGTGCTTGGAGTGCTGTGCGTTGCATGGATCTACCCCATCGTCATGATCTTCTTTAACTCCCTCAAAACCGAGCGCGCCATTACCACCTCCCGCGCGTTTGAGCTGCCCACGGCCGGAACCTTTGTCGGCCTCAAAAACTATATTTACGGCATCCAGGAAATGGACTTTTTGTCTTCCTTCTGGTATAGCCTAGTCATTACTGTCAGTTCCGTTGTGCTGATTCTGCTGTGCTGCTCCATGTGCGCATGGTTCATCACCCGTGTCAACGGCAAACTTTCCAAACTGATGTACGGCTTGTGCATGTTCAGCATGGTGGTGCCGTTCCAGATGGTCATGTTTACCCTGGCCAAAACAGCGGATACCTTAAAATTGAACAACCCTTACAACATCTGCATCATCTACCTCGGCTTCGGTGCCGGTCTCGCGGTGTTCATGTTCACCGGCTTTATGAAGAGCATGCCGGTTGAAATTGAGGAAGCCGCTATGATCGATGGCTGCAACCCGCTGCAGATTTTCTTCCGCGTGGTCTGCCCTATCTTAAAGCCGACGATGATCTCTACCGCAATCCTGGAAACCATGTGGGTCTGGAACGACTATCTGCTGCCCACCCTGGTGCTGGATATCAAAACCTACCGCACCATCCCCATGGCGATTCAGTATTTCCGCGGCAGTTACGGCAAGGTGGAAATGGCGCCCATGATGGCTTGCATCATGATCACCATTCTGCCGGTCATTATTCTGTATCTGATCTGCCAGAAGTATATCATTGATGGTGTGGTGGCCGGTGCTGTAAAGGGCTAATGGCTGCGGCACCCTGCTGCCGGAAGGAGTTTTCTGTGTATGACCATCAAAGATATTGCAAAAGAATCGGGGTATGCCATCGGCACGGTTTCGCGGGTGCTCAACAATAACCCCAGCGTCAGCCCGGCCGCCCGCGCCAAGATTCTTGAGGTTATCAAGCGGTATAATTATCAGCCAAACTCCAACGCCAAACACCTGAAACAGCAAAGCAGCGATGGCCTTGCCCTGATCGTAAAGGGCACCCAGAACATGTTGTTTGTGGACATTCTGGAAAAAATGCAGGCTATCCTGGAGGAACGCGGATATGTTTCCACGGTCTATTATATTGATGAAGAAGCCAACGAAGTTGCGCAGGCTGAACTGATCTGCGCCGAGCGCAAACCTTATGGTATTGCTTTCCTTGGCTCTAACCTGGAATACTTCACACCGCAGCTGGCGGAACTGCGTGTTCCATGCCTGCTGCTGACCAACAGCGCCGCAACCCTGAACATCCCCAACCTGTCCAGCGTCAGCGTGGACGATGTTTCGGCATCGTCCCTGATGATTGAGTACCTGTATGCGCAGGGCCACCGCAAGATCGGGCTGATCGGCGGCAAGCCAGACCAGTCCCGCCCCAGTCTGTCCCGTCTGACCGGCAGCCAGAGCGCTATGTTCCGCCTTGGCCTGCCGTTCGAGATGGAAAAGCAGTATGCTTATGCCCGGTTTTCGCTGCAAAGCGGATATACCGCCATGGAATACCTGCTCAAGCACTGCCCGGATATTACGGCAGTGTTTGCCATGTCGGACCTGATGGCCCTGGGCGCGATCCGTGCCCTGAATGACCATGGCCTGCGTGTGCCGCAGGATATCTCGGTTTCGGGCTATGACGGTATTGCGCTGGGGCGCTACAGCAACCCGCGGCTGACCACCATCCGCCAGAACTCGGAACGACTGGCCCAGCGCGGTGCGGAAATTCTGCTCAACTGTATTGAAAACGGAAGCAGCGCGGTGCATGAAGTGGTTCCTTTTGAATTGATTGAGGACGAAAGTGTTGCGGCTTTGCCCAATCATTGAACGAACCAGACATATGCGGAGTATATAAAGAAAAGAGGTTTCCCTGATGAGAGCAAGCGGCATTCTGCTGCATATTTCCAGCCTGCCCTCCCCCCATGGCATCGGCACCATGGGCGCGGCAGCAAAAGATTTTGTGGATTTCCTAGTCAAAGCCGGTCAGGCTTACTGGCAGATCCTTCCGGTTTGCCCCACCAGCTATGGCGACAGCCCTTACCAGTCTTTTTCTACCTTTGCGGGCAATCCGTATTTTATTGACCTGGACCTGCTGGCCAAAGCGGGCCTCCTCCAGCCGGAAGAATATGAATCTATCGACTGGGAAAGCACCCCTGGCTGTGTCAATTACGGAGCGTTGTACCAAAAGCGTTATGCGGTGCTGCACAAAGCCTGTGCCCGCCTGTTGGCAGCGCCCCCGGCGGATTACGCCGATTTTTTGGCGAAAAACGCGTTCTGGCTGCCGGACTATGCCCTGTTCATGGCCTTGAAAGATGCCCATAACGGGGTCTGCTGGCAGCAGTGGGAAGAACCGCTGCGCCGCCGCGAACCGGAGACCTTGGCCGCGGCCCGCGCCAAATATGCGGCGGATATTGACTTCTGGCAGGCTGTGCAGTACCTGTTCTATACCCAGTGGCATGACCTGAAAGCCTATGCCAACGCGCAGGGCATTGAGATTATCGGCGACCTGCCGATCTATGTGGCGGAGGACAGCGTGGATGTCTGGTCCTGCCCGCAGGAGTTCCAGCTGGACGAAAACCTGGTCCCCACCGAGGTGGCCGGCTGCCCGCCGGATGGCTTCTCCGCCACTGGTCAGCTATGGGGCAACCCGCTGTTTGACTGGGACGCTATGGCTGCCAACGGCTATGCCTGGTGGGTGCGCCGCATCCGCCACCTGTGCGGAATTTATGATGTGTTGCGCATTGACCATTTCCGCGGCTTTGCGGGGTATTATGCCATCCCCTATGGTGATAAGACCGCCGAAAACGGCCGCTGGCGCACTGGGCCGGGCTATGCCCTCTTTGCTGCCGTTAAAAAAGAACTGGGCAGCCCCCGCATTATTGCTGAGGACTTGGGCTTTTTGACCGACGATGTGCGCGCTCTGCTGAAAGAATGCGCCTACCCCGGCATGAAAGTGCTGGAATTTGCTTTTGACAGCCGTGACGGCGGTGACTACCGCCCCCACAGCTACCCCACCAACTGCATTGCTTACACTGGCACCCATGATAATGAGCCGGTGGACGGCTGGTTTGGAACCGCTCTGCCGGACGATATTGAGCGCGCCATCCAGTACCTGAATCTGACCAAAGAGGAAGGTATGAACTGGGGCATGATGCGCGGCATCTGGTCCAGCGTGGCGGATCTGGCCGTGGTGCAGGCCCAGGATGTGCTGGGCCTTGGGCATGAAGCCAGGATGAACACCCCCGCCACCTTGGGCGGCAACTGGTGCTGGCGCGCCCTGCCCGGCGCCTTTACCCCGGAGCTGGCCCAAAAGCTGCATGACGCTATGGAGCTGTATGGCCGCCTGCCGGAAGAACCCGCTGCAGAACCCGATGAAACAGAAAAATCGGAAGACGCAGAAAAAGCGGCGGAACCCAAAACCTGATCTCTCCCTATCCAACGCCCCCCCACCGGAGCAGCTTCCGGTGCGGGGGCTTTTTTTGCAAATTTTGGGGTTGTTGCCTTGGCAACAGACAGCCCCGATGCGGGTTGGTATACTAAAGGCACTCTGCAGGGTATGCTGAACCAACAACCCGGCAGAGCCGGTATGAAAACCCCGACTTTTGGAAGTGCTTTCTATATTAGCGCTAACTAACTATGAAAGACAAAATTATACCTGCATCGTTCGCCATGGGAAGCCACCGACATGTGCGGCAAATGCCATGCACAAAAAGCAATGCAAAAGTTTCCAACACAATTTTTGGTGTAGTTGTTGCTTTTTGTAAGGACATATGGTAGAATGATTGTGGCCCGGATACGGGCTGGTCAATGGCGTCCTTTTGGGCTGGAACCGTGGGCAACGCAGAAAAGCTGCCCGCCCGCCAGCTGGAAAAGGACAAGATTTTCAATAGCTGGTTAGAATAACCTAACTAATAGAGCAGCATATTTGGTTTACAACAGGAGGTAACCGATGACAGATTTTGTACAGTGGGAAGGCTTCCAGGGCCGCATCTGGAAAGAAGAAGTCAACACCCGCGATTTTATCCAGAAGAACTACCGCCCCTACTCCGGCGATGAAAGCTTCCTTGCCGGCCCCACCGAAGCAACCGATAAGCTTTGGGGTGCTCTGCAGGTTCTGCAGAAAGAAGAGCGCGCCAAGGGCGGCGTTCTGGATATGGAGACTGAAGTGGTTTCCGGCATGACCGCTTACGGCCCCGGCTATATCAGCGAAGACCTGAAGGATCTGGAAAAAGTCGTCGGCCTGCAGACCGATAAGCCCCTCAAGCGCGCCTTCATGCCCTATGGCGGCATCAAGATGGCAGAACAGGCCTGCACCACCTATGGCTATACTCCGTCCCCGAAGCTGCACGAAATCTTTACCAAGTATGCCCGCACCCACAACACCGCTGTGTTTGATGCCTACACCCCGGAGATGAAAAAGGCACGCCACAGCCACATTGTGACCGGCCTGCCCGATACCTATGGCCGCGGCCGCATCGTTGGCGACTACCGCCGCGTTGCCCTGTACGGCATTGACTACCTGATCAAAGAAAAGCAGAACGACTTTGCCAACTGCGGTGACGGCACTATGACCGATGACGTCATCCGTCTGCGCGAAGAGATCGCCCTGCAGATCCGCGCCCTGAACGATATGAAGGCCATGGCCGCTGCTTACGGCTATGATATCTCCCTGCCCGCTGCCAACGCCAAGGAGGCTGTGCAGTGGCTGTACTTTGGCTATCTGGCTGCCATCAAGACCCAGAACGGTGCTGCCATGAGCGTTGGCCGTATCTCCACCTTCCTGGATATCTACATCCAGCGCGACCTGGATAAGGGCATCCTGACCGAGACCGAGGCCCAGGAACTGATCGACCACCTGACCATGAAGTTCCGCATGGTCAAGTTTGCCCGTATCCCCAGCTACAACCAGCTGTTCAGCGGCGACCCCGTGTGGGCTACCCTGGAAGTTGGCGGCATCGGCATGGATGGCCGCTCCATGGTCACCAAGACCGACTTCCGCTTCCTGCATACCCTGGAAAACATGGGCCCCGCACCGGAGCCGAACCTGACCGTTCTGTACTCCTCTGCTCTGCCCAAGACCTTTAAGGATTACGCCTCCAAGATCTCTATCAAGACTTCCTCCGTCCAGTACGAGAACGACGATGTGATGAAGCCTGTCTGGGGCGACGACTACTCCATCTGCTGCTGCGTTTCCGCAACCCAGACCGGCAAGGAGATGCAGTTCTTCGGCGCACGTGCCAACCTGGGCAAGTGCCTGCTGTATGCCATCAACGGCGGTATGGACGAAAAGCTGCATGAGCAGATTGGCCCTCACTATGCCCCCATCACTGCAGAGTACCTGGATTATGACGAAGTTATTGCCAGATATGACGTTATGATGGATTGGCTGGCAGGCCTGTACGTCAATGTGCTGAACCTGATCCAGTACATGCACGACAAGTACTACTATGAGGCGGCTGAAATGGCCCTGATCGATACCGATGTGCGCCGCACCTTTGCCACCGGTATTGCCGGCTTCAGCCATGTAGTTGACTCCCTGAGCGCAATCAAGTACGCCAAGGTCAAGTGCGTGCGTGACGAGACCGGTCTGGTCACCGATTACGAGATCGAGGGCGAATTCCCCCGTTACGGCAACGATGACGACCGCGCCGATGATATCGCTGTCTGGCTGCTGCGCACCTTCCTGGAGAAGATCAAGCGCCGCCACACCTACCGCAACTCCGAGGCTACCACCTCTATCCTGACCATCACCTCCAATGTGGTATACGGTAAGGCAACCGGCGCAATGCCGGATGGCCGCGCAGCCTTTACCCCGTTTGCCCCCGGTGCAAACCCGGCTTACGGCGCAGAGCAGAACGGTCTGCTGGCCAGCCTGAACAGCGTTGCCAAGCTGCCCTACCACTGGGCACTGGACGGCATCTCCAACACCCAGACCATCAACCCCGACGCTCTGGGCCACAGCGAGGGCGAGCGCGTTGAGAACCTGGTCCAGGTTATGGACGGCTACTTTGACCAGGGCGCCCACCACCTGAACGTCAACGTCTTTGGCACTGAAAAGCTGATCGATGCCATGGAGCACCCGGAGAAGGAAGAGTACGCCAACTTCACCATCCGTGTTTCCGGCTATGCCGTCAAGTTCATTGACCTGACCCGCGAACAGCAGATGGACGTTATTGCTCGTACCTGCCACAAGAAGATGTAATTGCTGCGGCGTGACTGTCGACTAGCATACAAGGCCCGCGGCTGCGTTTTGCGGCCGCGGGCTTTTTGGGCAAATGCGTGGTATAATAGTGGAGGAAACGCAGGACTCCAGCCCAGTCACACGTTGAAAAATGCGTATACCCCAGTAGGGCGGGGTCACCCGCCCCTGCCACATCCCAAACTCAACACCAACCGCAAAAGAGGTAACATTCCATGGAGCAAAACACCCCCATCACCGGCCGTATCCATTCGGTCGAAACGTTCGGCCTTGTCGATGGCCCCGGCGTGCGGTATGTCCTGTTTGTGCAGGGCTGTGCCATGCGCTGCCGCTATTGCCATAACCCCGAAACCTGGCCCTGCACCATTGGGGAGCAGCAAACCCCGGCCCAGGCCCTGCAAAAAGCCCTGCGCTATCGCACTTACTGGAAAAACAATGGTGGCCTGACCGTCAGCGGCGGTGAACCGCTGTTACAAATCGACTTTATGTCGGAGCTGTTCCGCCTGGCCAAACTGCAGGGCGTGCATACCACCCTGGATACCGCCGGCCAGCCCTACACCACCGCGGAACCGTTCTATTCCAAGTTTGAGACCCTGATGCAGAACACCGACCTGGTGATGCTGGACCTGAAAGCCTTTTACCCGGACCGCCACAAGGCCCTGACTGGCTGCGATAACACCCCCATTCTGGATATGGCGCGCTGGATGGGCGAACACGGCAAAGCCATGTGGATCCGCCACGTTCTGGTGCCCGGGCTGACGGACGATGAAGCCGAGCTGCGGGAGATGAGCGATTTTATCAAATCCCTTGGCAGCGTGCGCCGCGTGGAGGTGCTGCCCTACCATACCCTTGGCCTGTTCAAGTGGGAAAAACTTGGCATCACCTACAGCCTGGATGGCGTTCAGCCGCCCAGCGAGGAAGCGGTTCAGCGCGCTGAAGAGCTGCTTTGCATCAAGGATTATCCGGATTTCAAAAAGTAAGGCAAGCTGTGCCGCTAAACGCGAAAATTTATTTCAAAAACAGATAAAAAATGCTTGACGAACCACTTGAAACATGGTATAGTATACGCATGGTTAGTGAGGACTAACCGACAGGGCCGCTTTTGCTGACGGCGCATGGAATGCCTCCCATCGCCGTGGCCCAGAAAAGGAACAGGCTTGCTCCCTGCTCCTGTCAAAGTCAGGCAGTTCTCCGTTTCAGGTGTTTGCTCTGCACCTTTTTCATTGCCTGCATCAAAACAATATAGCCCTCTCCCCAGCTGCTCCTTGGGAAGAGGGCTTTATTGTTTTGTTTTTATGTGGAGGTTGGGGAAGAATGGGGGCGGGTGGAAGATATAAGGCAATACCGCATAATTCTAAGTGCCGATACGGCGAGCGAGGTGCGGCAGATGCCAAGCCAAAAGCGCAGATAATACTGGATGCTGCAAAGGTGAGCGCCGCCAGTGGCGGAAACAGCGAACCGAAGCAGGGGCAGCGGTCGCAGAGTGCGAGGGGCTTTTGCCCCCGAAGCACGATGCGGGTACCGCAACCCGACATTATCGAGCATTTTGGCAACGCAGATGCCGTGCCGCAGCTGCCGGAGCGGTGCTTAAGCCGCAAGGCGGGAATTATGCGGTGTTGCCATAAATTACGGATCCACGGTGTGGGCCGCGCCGGTACCTCTACCGTGTTCCCGCAGGCTGTATTTGCCCTGTGTGATTCCACAAAGACTCTACGCTGCCTGGTGCCGGCAAGTCGGGCAGGAAGATTCAAAAACGAAAAACAAACCCGCGAAAAAACGATGAAAATAAGACGCGGACCCAAGATGCAATATATCCTGCTGTTTTTTGATAATTATAGCTAAAATGATTGAAAGCCGCATCTTAATATGATAAAATGTGAATATTCATATGACATAAAGAGGAAAGAAAAAAGCTGGTTTTGCCCTGTGGGGAAAAGGCCTTTGCGGGCTTGCAGGCAAAACGGCATTGCGGTAGCTTTGCCGCAAAATACTGGTGCTGCCTTATCAACGGGGCGCAGTGGTATGCAGGCCGGCGGGCCTGGGTTATGAAGAAAACTTGGAAGAAAAGGGAAACAGGGTATGATTACAAAGCGCGAAAAGCTGCAGTATGTCTATGTCTTTTTAACAGACCTTGCAGCTCTGGCCGCCAGTGTGATTCTGGCATGGCTGATTGTTGGCGGCATTATGGGGCAGCTGCTGCCTTACAGTGTTCTGGATTGGGTTCAGGCGCTGGTTTTGCTGGTGCTGGCCTATACCGTTACATTTTTCTGTTTTGACCAGACGGAAAACATTGTCAAGCGTACCCGCGGGCAGGAAGCCAAACTTTCCATCAAGTCCAACCTGCTGATGATGGTGATCTATTCTGCTTTTCTGACGCTGTCCAAAGCAGTTTTGCAGGATTCCCGCTATTTTCTGGTGGGGGTCGTGTCGTTTAACCTCTTCCTGCTCCCGGCGGCCCATGGCCTGCTCAAAAAGCTGCTGGTAAAAGCCCCTGACAATCTCCAGAACGAAACGCTGGTTGGCATTGTTACCACCGGTGACCATGCAGGCAAGATGATCCGTGAGATCAGCAACGACTGGTCCCGCCGTGTGTGCGGTGTGGCCCTGCTGGAAGCCACGGGGGATGCAATCGGTACCAAGGTGGAGAATATTGAGATAAAAGCCAATTATGATACCTTTATGAACTGGCTGCGCCGCGCCGCTTTGGATGAAGTGTATATCGATGTTCCGATGGACAGCGGCGAATCCTTTATCCCGTACCTGGAAGAGATGGAAAGCATGGGCCTGACCGTGCATTTCCGCATGCCGCTGCTGGACCGCATCGAGGAAAGCTGCTGCAACGAAACCAGCTCCGCCCGCCTGTGCCGCGATCTGGGCCGCTGCGCTGGCGGCAACCTGGTTACTATGGCCACCATTGAACCCAAGCTGCGGGACCAGATCCTGAAGCGCCTGATGGATATTTTGGGCAGCCTGGTGGGCTGCATCATCAGCATCCCCATCATTGCCATTACAGCCATCCCCCTGAAACTGGAAAGCCCCGGCCCGCTCTTCTTTAAGCAGAAGCGAGTGGGCCGCAATGGCCGTGTTTTCTACATCCATAAGCTGCGCAGCATGTATATGGATGCCGAGGAACGCAAAAAGGAACTGATGGCCCAGAACGAGATGAACGGCCTGATGTTCAAAATGCAGGATGACCCCCGCATTACCAAGGTGGGTAAGTTTATCCGCAAAACAAGCATTGACGAACTGCCGCAGTTCTTTGATGTTCTGCGCGGAGATATGAGCCTTGTCGGCACCCGCCCGCCCACGCTGGACGAGTATAAACAGTACGAAAGCCACCACAAGCGCCGCCTTTCCATGAAACCGGGCATCACCGGCCTGTGGCAGGTCAGCGGCCGCAGCGATATTGAGGATTTTGAGGACGTTGTCAAACTGGACGTTCAATACATTGATAACTGGAGCCTGTGGGGCGATATAAAGATCCTCTTCAAGACCGTATGGGTTGTCTTTGCCGGCCGGGGGGCAAAGTAAATCGTTAAATGCGTGGAATGGGAACCTAAAATATAAGGCAACACCGCACAATTCCCGCCTTGCGGCTTAAGCACCGCTCCGGCAGCTGCGGCACGGCATCTGCGTTGCCAAAATGCTCGATAAGACATCCAGTATTATCTGCGCTTTTGGCTTGGCATCTGCCGCACCTCGCTCGCCGTATCGGCACTTAGAATTATGCGGTATTGCCATAAAAACATCAATCCGGAACCCATTCTTTCAACACAATAAGCGGAGCAGGGAACTGCTCCACTTTTTTACAACAAAAACGCAGGAGGTACTTTAATTATGGCTGCAACGCAAAACAGGGATATGGGGAGCGGCAGCATTCCCAAGCTGCTGGCCCAGCTGGCACTGCCCGCGGTGGTGGCGCAGGTGGTAAACCTGTTGTATAACATTGTGGACCGCATCTATATCGGCCATATGCCGGAGGTCGGCGCATCCGCGCTGACGGGCGTTGGCCTGTTTACCCCCATTTTGATGCTGATTACCGCGTTTGCCATGCTGTGCGGCTCCGGCGGCGCGCCCCGCGCGGCCATTGCCATGGGCCGCGGCGATGACGATGCCGCCGAAAAGATCATGGGCAACTGCTTTACGCTGCTGCTGATTCTGGCGGCTGTGCTGACCGTTGTGTTCTATTTCGCCGCGCCGTCCCTGCTGGTGCTGTTCGGTGCCAGCGAAAAAACGCTGCCTTATGCGCTGGATTACGCCCGCATCTATATCATCGGCACCATTTTTGTGCTCATCGTTATGGGCATGAACCCCTTTGTCACCACCCAGGGCTTTGCCACGTTCAGCATGATGACCACCGTGATCGGCGCTGTGTGCAACATCATCCTGGACCCCATCCTGATTTTTGCCCTCAATATGGGGGTGCGCGGTGCCGCCACGGCGACTGTCATCAGCCAGGCGGTGGGCGCGGTGTGGGTGCTGCGCTTTTTGACCGGCAGCCGCACCAGGCTGCGACTGAGCGTGAAAAACATGCCGCTGGTGGGAAAAGTCATCGGCCCCTGCCTTGGGCTGGGCGTTTCCACCTTTGTGATGATTGCCACCGAAAGTATCCTTTCCATCAGCTTCAACTCCAGCCTGGCACGCTATGGCGGCGATATCGCCGTCGGCGCCATGACCATCATCACCAGCGCCACCCAGCTGCTCAGCATGCCGGTGCAGGGGCTTTGCCAGGGCGCACAGCCCATCATGAGCTTTAACTTTGGCGCGGGCAAGGGTGACCGCGTCAAACAGGCGTTTCGGTTACAGTTCATCATCTGCGTGGCATATGCAGCCGCGTTCTGGGCCGCCTGTATGCTGGTGCCCCAGATGTTTGCGAGCATCTTCTCCACCGATCCGGAACTGGTGCGGTACACGGCCTGGGCCATGCGCGTTTACATGGCGGGTATTTTCTCCACCGGGTTCCAGGTTTCCTGCCAGCAGAGTTTTGTGGCGCTGGGCCAAGCCAAGATCAGTCTGCTCATGGCCTGCCTGCGCAAGCTGATTTTGCTGATTCCCCTGATCTTTATCCTGCCCCTGATTTTGCAGGACAAGGTTTTTGCTGTCTTTTTGGCCGAGCCGGTCAGCGATATCATCGCGGCAACCGTAACCTGCAGCGCATTCTTTATCCGCTTTAACAAGATTCTGGCCACCAGCCAGAAAAAGGCGTAAGAATTTGTGGGATGCCCGCCCCCGCCGAAACTCTGGCCCCGATATTTTATTAAGGCAACACCGCACAATTCCCGCCTTACGGCTTAAGCACCGCTTCGGCGGCTG
>ERZ1032549.126-NODE-126-length-21110-cov-11.384279_pt1 | contig 21110 bp, 18 predicted proteins | sample MGYA00516696_ERZ1032549 | MGnify/ENA primary metagenome ERZ1032549 (study PRJEB33719, sample SAMN04261356) | wastewater metagenome | biome: periurban shantytown; feature: human; material: feces | host: Homo sapiens | place: Peru: Lima | collected 2013-01-22 ... | reverse complement strand
CCGAGATCTACACTCTTTCCCTACACGACGCTCTTCCGATCTACTTTCGTAGAGGCTGTTCCCGCTGGGGCGCTTCCTCCGCAGCTCCTCCCTGGACGAACTTCCCCAGCTCATCAACATCCTGAAGGGTGACATGGCTTTTGTGGGCCCCCGTCCCTGGATCCCCACCCAGATGGCGGGATTCCCGCCCAACTACTGCCGGAAGCGCTGCTCCGTGCGTCCCGGCATCACCGGCATGGCCCAGATCCACGGCCGCAACGGCATCCCCTTCTGCCGCCGCCTTTGCTATGACCTGATCTACGTCCAGAACGTCAATCTGAGAATGGATATCTCCCTCCTTTTCCAGACGGCCCGCACGGTCGTCATCCGTGAAGGAATCCAGCAGTGCAACGAGGCGTTCCAGAGCAAGCTGGGGCAGACCCTCGTTCATAACGACCTTTCCCTGCCCTCCTCCCCCCCTTCCCAGAAGATCATTCTGAATACCTCCATCCAACCTCTCTCCAACCAATGAACATCAACAACCTAATCAGCAAAGCCGCCCTCTGCTCCGCAGCGCTGGCCGCTTCCTCTCTCCTGCCCTCCTGCGTCAGCCCCAAGGAAGTCCTGTATATCCAGGACGTCTCCGGACAGACCAATGAAAAGATCAAGGGGAATTACCAGACCGTCATCCAGAAGGACGACCAGTTATCCATCACCGTCAGCAGCAAGCAGCCTGAACTGGCCGCCCCCTTTGCCGTCTCCGAAATAGGGTCCAGCAGCCAGGGCACCAGCTCACGGAAGGGTTACCTGGTGGACGCCAACGGCTACATCGTCCTGCCGGTCATCGGAAAGATCAAGGCGGCCGGCAAGACCTGCTCCCGGCTGGGGGATGAAATTGCCGCCACCCTGCGGAACAGGGACTACATCAGCGACGCCTCCGTCAACGTCCAGATCACCAACTTCAAGTTCTCCGTCCTGGGTGAAGTAGCCTCCCCGGGCACCTACAACGTGGACGGCCAGCGCCTGACGATTCTGGAAGCCCTCAGCCGCGCCGGAGACCTGAACATCGACGGCAACCGGGACATCACCCTGATCCGTGAAACCAACGGACGCCGCCAGATCGCCACCGTGGACCTCCGCAGCAAGGATCTCTTCCAGTCCCCCTATTATTACATTCAGCAGAACGACACCATTTACGTGACGCCTGCCGAACGCAAGATCAACACCCGCAGCGATACCGTCCAATACATCGGCTGGACGGCTTCCGGCCTCGGCCTGATTATCGGCATCGTTGCCCTGTGCGCCCTGTAAGCGCACATCCCCCCATTTCCCGCCTTTCCGTCCTCCGGAAAGGCGGAGCCTTCTTTGATTGATTCCTTTTTATGCCAGATACTCCTGCTCCCCCCGCAGCCCCTCCCGCCGAGGAACCGGAATCTTCCCTGTCACTGGATGTCATCACCAGCATCCTTCTGAGACGCTGGTACTGGATTTTGCTCTTCGCCCTTCTCGGAGGCGCCGGAGCCTATTACGTGACCGGCAAGCAGAATTACATTTTTGAAAAAACGGCCAGCGTCATCATGCGGGAATCCAACAAGGATTCCTCCTCCTCGGACCGCATCAAGGTGGAACTGGGCATGGATTCCGGAGCCGCCAACCTGGCCAATGAAAGCTTCATCCTCCGCTCAAGCACAGTGATGCGGAACACGGTGGAGGACCTGACGCTGAACGTCTCCTACTGGAAGCAGCAGGACCTGCGCCAAATAGACCTGTACAAGGACAGCCCCATCACCGTGACGTTTGACGACATCGCGGAGAACCGCTTCTGCACCTTTGACGTTACGCTGGAGCCGGAAAACGCCGTGACGCTGACGTACCATGACGCCGCCGGCAACCCCATCCAGGAGAAAGGGAAGCTCCACGCCCCCATTTCCCTCCCCTTCGCCACCGTCACGGTTTACCCCACCTCCAACATGCCGGAAACCGTTTCCGGGACCACCATCACCGTGCGCCGCATTCCCGTGAACGCCGCTGCGGACCAGCTCCTTGCCAATTTTACGGTCACGCGTCCGGACGCCAAGGAATCCAGCATCCTGCAAATGACGCTGACCTCCACCAATCCGGACAAGGCCGCGGACACGCTGAACAAGCTGATCGCGGTTTACAATGACCACTCCACGGAGGAACGCCGCACGAAGGCGGTGAAGACGAAGGATTTCATCCGGCGGCAGCGCGGCCAGATCGGCGCGGACCTGAAGGAAGTGGACCAGAAAATGGATGATATCAAAATCAAAAACGACATCATCGCAGACACGGAAGCGTCCATCTCCGCAGACTTCAACGCGGCCCAGACCCTGGACAATTCCATCTTTGAGCTCCAGACGCAGATGAAGCTGGCGGACGGCCTGAAGGAAAACCTGGACGCCCTGGGCCACAAGGCGGGCCTCATTTCCCTGGATACCGGCATTGCGGATTCCGGGGTTTCCCGGCAGATTGAAGCCTACAACGCCGCCTACCTGGAATACCAGAAGGTCGCCGGAAGCGCCGGGGGGCAGAACCCCATTGTCGTCACCCTCACGAAGAGGATGGACGCCACCCGCAGCGCGGCGTCCAGGTCCCTGGACAATCTCCGCAACAATCTGGAGCTGAAACTCCAGGAACTCACCAGGAAGAGGCAGGACATCGCCAAGCGGCTGACGGCCACCTCCGGAAAGGCCCGGGAGCTGACCCCCCTGGACCGTGAACACCGGGTGAAGGAGGAACTTTACCTGACGCTTTTAAGCAAGGAGCTGGAAAACGACCTGACGCTGGCCCTGACGGAATCCTCCGCGCGCGTGCTGGAATCCGCCCACGGCACGGATTACCCCATCTCCCCCAACACCAGAAAATCCGTGCTGACCGCGGCGGCGGGGGGCGCCATCGTCTGCATCCTCGGCTTCCTGGGGCTGGCCCTGCTCAACAACAAGATAAAGAACAGGAAGGACCTGAACGCCGTCACGCACCTTCCCGTGGTCGCGGAGCTTCCGGCCATGACCAAGAAGGAGCAGCGGCAGGTGGCCCGCATGTTCACGGATGAACACTCCGTCATTTCTGAGTATTTCCAGATCCTGTGCCACAATGCGGACTCCATGCTCCCCGTCACCCGGAACCAGGGGCACGTCATCCTCCTCACCTCCACCATGCAGGGGGAAGGGAAAACGTTCATCTCCGCCAACCTCGCCATGTCCTTTGCCAACATCGGCAAGCGCGTCCTGGTCATTGACGGGGACCTGCGCAAGGCCTCCCTGTCCAAGCAGCTTGACGGCAAGGGCCGCAAGGGGCTGAGCACCATCCTTCTCCGCAAGGTGGAAGACCCGTTCTCCGTCATCCGCACCCTGCCGGAACATCCCGGAGTGGACATCCTGTACGCCGGGCCCCAGGTTCCCAACCCGGTCACCCTCCTTTCCCTGCCGGAAATGGAGGAGCTCATCCGCCTCTTCAAGGAACGCTATGACGCCGTCATCATTGACTCCCCGCCATACGGCATCCTGGCAGACACGGCCATCCTCGCCAGCCACGCGGATATTTCCCTGTACGTCATCCGCAGCAACAGGATAGACAAGCGGCACATCGCCACCGTCCAGCAGCTTGCGGAATCCGGCCAGCTTCCGAACATGGGCTTCGTCATCAACGCCGTGGATTTCAAATCCAGCAGCTACAGCTATTACGGCTACGGCTACCACTACGGCAACACCTCCAAGAACAACCCCTCCTGATTCCCGGCCTTGTTTTCCTCCCTCTTTCAACCCAGGTTTAAAACCGCTGCGCTCTGTCCGGACGGAATGGATATGCACTGCCATTTGCTGTGGGGCGTGGACGACGGAGCGCACATCCTCCGGGACAGTCTGGAAATCATTTCCCGATTGAAAGAAAAAGGATTCAGGGGAGCCTATTGCACCCCCCACATCAGCAGCCGCTATCCCTCCAACACGCCCGCCCGCCTGAAGGCCCGCTTCCAGCAGCTTCTGGATGCACTGCCGGACCGGGATTTCGACCTGCGCCTGGCGGCGGAATACATGCTGGACCACCATTTTGAACAGGCGCTTGAGGAGGAAGAGCCGCTCAGCCACGACGGCAGCCACCTGCTCGTGGAGCTTCCCCAGTTCCGCCTTCCCAGCGCCTGGAGGGACAGGCTCCAACTGGTCCAGGAGAAAGGCTTCGTTCCCGTCCTGGCCCATCCGGAACGCTACGGGAAGATCATGCCTCCGGAGGAACTGGCTGCCCTGGCCTCACAGGGAATCAGCTTCCAGGGGAACATAGGCTCCCTGTTCGGGCTTTACGGGAAATCCTGCCAGGCGGCCGCCCGGAAATTCCAGAAGGAAAACCTGTACCTGTGGTGGGGAACAGACGCCCACAATGCCAACATGCTCACCAAACTCCGCCTGTAACACCTTCCCCGCCGGGAAGGGCGGGACGCCCGCTTTTTCCCTGCATCCGCCGCCATGAAAATCACCGTCATCACCGTTTGCCGCAACAGCGCCGCCACTCTCCAGGACACCCTGGAAAGCGTGCTGGCGCAGTCCTGGACCGGCTATGAATACCTGGTCGTGGACGGCGGCAGCACGGACGGCACCCTGGAAATGCTTCAGGACGTTGAAGGGCGCTTCCACGGGCGGCTGAAATGGATTTCCGAACCGGACAACGGCATTTACGACGCCATGAACAAGGGTGTCCGCATGAGTTCCGGAGACGTCGTCGGCTTTCTGAACGCGGACGACTATTACCAGGACAACGGCGTTCTGGAAACCATTGCCGGAGCCTTCGCGCAGCACGGGACGGACGCCGTTCACGGCAACCTGCATTACATCAATGCGGCCCGGAAAGTCGTCCGGACATGGCGCGGAACGGACTACAAGCCCGGCTCCTTCCAGCGCGGATGGTGCCCGGCGCACCCCACGTTCTACTGCAAAAAGGACTGCTTCACCCGCTATGGCGGCTTTGACCCCTCCATCGGCAGCGCGGCGGATTTTGAGCTGATGCTCCGCTTTATTGAAAAGAACCGCATCTCCACAGCCTATATCGACCGCAACATGGTTTTCATGCGCATCGGCGGTTCCAGCACGGCGGGATTGCGGGCCATCCTGCGCAATACGCGCCAGAACAGGCAGGCCTTCAGGAAAAACAGCCTTCCGTGCCCGTGGCACTACGGCGTCACCCGGCTGCTGTCCAAGGCGGGCACCACGGGCAATCCCGTCCGCTACTTTTTCCAAACCCGGTAATATCCCCTTTCACTGTCCCATTTGCCTTCCCGTTCCGCCGCCATGAACCTGCTCTTCTATTTTGACCATCCCATCCTGCCCCATGCGGGAGGAACGGAACGGGCGGCGTATCTTCTGGCGCAGGCCCTGTCACGGCACGGCCACCGGGTTTCCTTCCTGTCCCTCCGGGGCGCGGATTCACTGCCTGCGGAACCGCCTTATTTCCTCCTTCCCCGCACAGGCACGCTCTCCTGCGCGGAAAACAGGGAGTACGTGGAAACCCTGTGCGCCGGGCAGCAGACGGACTGCATCATCAACTGCGGAGCCAACCAGGACGACTCCTTCTTTTTCAGCCATGAGCGCCTTTCCGTCCAGGCGTCCATCGTCTCCTGGATCTCCTTTGACGTCCATACCGGGCTGGATTACTTTTCCGCCCTGCTCCGGAAGGATTTCAGCACCTGGGGCAACACCGTGAAAACGCTGTTGCGCCGGGCGCTCCTGCCGTACAAAAAGCATGTGGCCGTCAGCAACAAGAGGAGGAAATACAGGGACATGTTCCGCGGCTCGGACAAGGTGGTGTTCCTTTCCCCCCGCTACACGGAAGACGCCCTTCAACTGGCGGGCGCACCGGAAAGGGCGCGCCTGTACGCCATTCCCAACCTGCTGACCTATGATCCCGTGCAGCCCGGCATTTCCGGGAAGGAAAAAGCCGTTCTTTACGTGGGGAGGCTGGTGGATTCCCCCAAGAAGGCGGACCGCCTGCTGAAGGTCTGGAAAAGGGTGCAGCCCCTGCATCCGGACTGGCGCCTGTACCTGGTCGGGGACGGCCCGGAACGCGGCAACCTGGAACGGCTGGCGGCACGGCTGAACCTGGAAAACGTCCATTTTGAAGGAGTGCAGGACCCCGCGCCCTACTACCGGAAGGCCCGGATACTCTGCCTCACCTCCACGCACGAAGGCATGCCCATGGTGATTAACGAGGCCCTTTCCTACGGCTGCACCCCCATCGCCTTCAACAGCTTCCACGCTGCTGAAGATATGCTGCCGGACCGGGAGACGGGGCGGCTCATTCCGCCCTTCAGCCTGCGCCTCTTCGCCCGGGAGCTGGATGAGCTGATGAGCGGCCCCTACGTGCCGCCCAGCACCAGGGTATTAACCAATTATCAACCGGAAAAAGTGATTCCCCTCTGGATGGAATGCCTGCAAGAACAACCATGAGCAACATCGTCATCTATCTCCCTTACGAGCCTCTGGGCAAGCAGGGCGGCATGGAGCGCGCCACCCATGGCCTGGCTGAAATGCTGCGGGACGCCGGACACAGGGTTCTGCTGCTCTGCCGTGAGAAAAACAGGCTGGGGGAAACGTACTTTGCGCCCGTACCCCTCGCCTTCCTTCCTTCCGGCCTTTCCCGCAGCGGAGAGAGGGACTACCTGCTGAAACTGCTGCGGGAGGAAAAGACGGACGTGCTTATTGACCAGACGGAGGGGGGCGTCACGGGCCGCTGGGGCATCTTCCGCACGCGCACCCAGATGGAGGAGGCTCCCGTGAAGCTGGTCGCCGTGCAGCACAGCTCCCAATACTCCGCCCTGCGTTATTACCATCTTGTCCACAAGCGCCGGGGCGCCGCCTCCTTCTCCGGAAAATGCAGGGACTTCCTGTTCAACGCACTGGCGCTCCCCGTGAAGCGGCTCCGGGCGCGGCGGCTGCAAAAAAGCCTGTTCCGGGAACTGGCGGCCAATTATGACCGCATCGTCACTCTTTCCCGCGGCGGCATGGAGGAATTCCGGCTGCTGGCTCCCGGCACGCCTGCGGAAAAACTGGCGGCCATTCCCAACCCCGTCCCGCCGATTGAAGCGCCGCCCCTGCCGCAGGAAAAGGAACAACGCGTCCTCTTCGTCGGCAGGCTGGACAACTCCGTCAAGGGCGTGGACAGACTGCTGAGGATATGGGCGCGCGCCGGAAAATCCCTGCCGGACTGGCACCTGGACATTGTGGGAGACGGCCCGGACGCCGCCGCCCTGAAAGAACTGGCGGAACGCCTGCGACTTTCCAACGTTTCCTTTGAAGGCTTCCGGAACCCGGCCCCCTATTACCGGCGGGCCTCCATCTTCTGCATGACCTCCACGTTTGAGGGCTTCGGGCTGGTTCTGCCGGAAGCCATGCAGCACGGCTGCGTTCCCATGGCCTTCAACAGCTACGCCTCCGTGCGCGACCTCGTCATCCCCGGTGAAACCGGCATCCTGGCCCCCCCCTTTGACGAGGAGGAATACGCGCGCCAGCTCCTCCGCCTGATGCAGGACGCCCCCCTCCGCTCCGCCATGGCGCAGGCAGGCCCGCAGCATGCCGCCCTTTTCTCCCCGGCGAACGTCGTGCGGGAATGGAACTCCCTGCTTCAGCACTAACCGTCCACCTTTCAATGAAGATTCTCTTTTGTTTCATGGGCACGCTCAATCCATCCTGCGGCGGGGTGGAGCGCACCATGTGCAATCTGATTCATGAATTGCAGGCCCATGGGCATGAATGCGCCATCGTGAGCTGGTACCGGAACACCCCCTACGAGCCCTTTTCCGGGATTCAGAAAATCCTGCCCACTCCTTCCTCCCGGATAAGGGAGGAGCGGCAGGCGGCTTTCAGGCAGGCCCTGGAGGAACGGCAGCCGGATATCATCATTCATGACGGGGAACTGCTGGGGGCGGGAGCCCTGTTCCCCGGTCCGGCAGGCAGGAAGCGCCTTCTGGAAGCCTTTTCCGGGAAAACTCCCGCCATTGTCGACATGCACCACTCGGACATCCGCGGCCGCCTCCGCGCGCCTTTCCTGAAAAGGATGTATTACAACGTCACGTGGCGCAGGAATTTCTATCTCCGCATTTCGCAGGCGGACGCCTTCGTCGTCCTGTCAGAGTCCTTCAAACAGGACTTTTACGACTTTCTGCCGGGAGTCCGGAAGGAAAAAATCACCGCCATCCCCAACATGAATTCCTTTGAGAACGGGAGCATCCCTTCCGGAAAGGCCAGGGAAGTCCTGTTCGTGGGGAGGCTGGACAATCCAGTGAAGGGGGTGGACCGCCTGCTGAAGATATGGAGCATGGTCTGCCGCCGGGAACCCGGCTGGTTCCTGCGCATCGTGGGGGACGGACCGGACCGGGAATACCTGGCCGCGCTGGCGGAGGAATGCGGCTGCACCAACTATTCCTTTGAAGGAGCCACGGACCATCCGGAAGAATACTACCGCAAAGCCGGAATCCTGTGCATGACGTCCACCTTTGAGGGCTTCGGCATGGTCCTGATTGAAGGCATGCAGCACGGCTGCATCCCGATGGCCTTTGAATCCTTTACCGCCGTGCGGGACATCATTGAACCGGACCGGACCGGAATCCTGGTCCCTCCCTTTGACCTGGAGCAGTACGCCGCCCGGCTCCTGGACCTGATGAGGGACGGAGGGAAGAGGGAAGCCATGTCCGCGGCCTGCTTCCGGAGCAGCGGGAAATTCGGCAAATCCCGCATCGCCGGACTGTGGGAAAACCTGCTCTCCAAGCTGGCGGAAAAGCCCAGATGAACCGAACCCTTTCCGTTTACTCATGAATATCTGTTTCATCGCCTGGGAACGTTTCGGCGTGGGGGGAGTCTCCCGCGTCCTGACGCGCATCATGAATGCGCTGTGCCGGGAGCATGAAATCAGCGTGTACTGCCTGCGGCGCCCACCGCTGGAAAACGCGTACGGGCTGGACCTGGAGAACATCCGCTTTTTCCACCATGAAATGAACGTTTACGAGAAAATGAGGCGTTCCGTGATGGACAGGCTCGTCACCCGGACTCCCCTGTTCTCCTCCTCCGCAGGCGCCCGCGCGTACGCTTTCCTGCGGTACACGCATTCCTTTAAAAAGCGCCTCACCAGCCACATCAACCGCCACCAATATGACGCCGTCGTCTTCGGGTCCGGCTTTGAGGACTCCCTGCTGCTCGCCCTGCTCCGGCCGCGGCTTTCCCCCCGCACCAGAATCATCTCCTGGTCCCACGCGGCCTATGAAGACTACTTCGGGTTCAAGGGCCCCCATTTCTCCCGTTACTTCCGCCATGCGCTCAAGCGGTTCTACCACCGCTTCGACCAAATCGTCGTCCTGTCGGACCACGACAGGCGGAACTTTGAAACGCGCCAGCACCTGGCAACGCGGCGCATCTACAACCCGGCCAGCTTCACGGCGGAACGGCATTCCGCGCTGACGTCAAAAACGTTCGTCTTCGCGGGCTCCCTGTCCTCCCACAAGGGGGCGGACCTGGCCCTGGAGGCATTCGGGGAATTCAGCAGGAATAACGGGGAATGGAACCTGCACGTGTACGGAGACGGCCCCCTGCGCCCGTGGATGGAGGAATTCATCCGGGAACACGGCCTGCAATCCCGCGTTCGCCTGCACGGCAGCCACACAGCCATGGAGCGGGAATACCCCAAACACGCCATTCTGCTCTTCCCCTCCCGGTGCGAGGGCTTCGGCCTCGTGCAGATTGAAGCCATGAGCTGCGGCCTCCCCGTCATCGCCGCAGACATCCCCATCTGCCGGGAACTCATACGGGACAGCGGAGCGGGGCGCCTATTCCCCGCCGGGGACAGCCGCGCCCTGTGCGGAGCCATGCACGCCATGGCCGGGGAGGACCTGGCCCCGTACGCGCGGAAGGCGCGCGCGCAGGAACAATTTTTCACGCTGGAACGGATTATCCGCGAATGGAACGGCATGCTCAAGGAGGTGAACCCATGAAAGAGCTTCTTCTGCTGGAACCTGTCCGCAAAAAGGGGAACCACCAGTTCTTCATGGACTGGTTTGCCCGGGCGTGGCAGGCCTGCGGGGGCGGCATCAAGCGCAGGCGCCCCCTTCCCTGGCCCGCGCTGCTGGCCGTGGCCCGGCTGAAGCTGTCCGCCAACCTGCCCCCGCTTTCCTCCCGCCGGAACGCCCTGCTGGTCCCCGGCGCGGGCTATCCGGACTCCTTCGCATGGCCGCATGCCTACACGCATGAAATCATCCCCATGCTGTGGGACGTCTGGCCGCGGTACTGGCCGCGCCTCATCTCCTCCCTGAAGCGCCACCGCGTCCGCACCTTCCTGTGCACCTCCTCCCAGGTCTGCGAACACGTCCGGAAGGAACTGCCCCGTATCCGGACCGTCCACGTTCCGGAAGGCATTGACCCGGCGGGCTACCTGCCCGGAAAGGACCTCCGGGAAAGGCCCGCCGATATTCTGGAGCTCGGCAGGCAGATGCCCTTCTTCCACCGCGCCGCCGTCCGGGCCTGCCGGGAACATCCCGAATGGGTTCATCTGTTCCCCGCCGCGGAGGGTCCCCTCCTGTTCCCGGACTTCCGCTCCCTCTGCGAGGGGCTGGCCTCCGCAAAAATCACCGTCTCCTACCCCCGCTGCGATACGCACCCGGCCATGGCCGGAGAGGTGGAAACCCTGACCCAGCGCTACTGGGAATGCATGCTGTCCCGCACGCTCCCGGCAGGCAGGGCCCCGCAGGAACTGGTCAACCTGCTGGGGTACAATCCCGTCGTGGAAATAAGCGAACGGAACGCCCATGAACAAATCACGAACCTTTTAACGAACATTTCCTCCTATCAGGACCTGGTGGATAAAAACTACCGGGCGGCCTGCGAGCACGCTCCCTGGGAAGCGCGGATAGCCTCCCTGCTCCCGCAGCTGGAACGCCTGGGCTACCGGATAGGAACGCCTTCCCCGTCCGCATGAATTTCCCCTGAACAGCATGGCATCCCTTCTGCAATACATCAAGAAACACGGAACCTGGTCATTCCTGGTAATGGCGGCGATTGCCTCCACCATGACGGGCGCCATTTCCTTTCTTGCCCCCCTGTATCCGGTGATGCTGGCGGTGGCCGCCGCGGTGTGCGTGACGAAAATGAAGAAGACCAGCATGCCCCTGGTCATCATGGCGGCGGCATGCGTCCTCAGCCTGGCGTTCAACCATCCGCCCGCCATTTTCAAGCCCTGGTACCGCCTGGCCTATTTCCTTCTCCTCCTGCTGGCGCTTACCCCGCTGACTTCCTCCCGCCTGTTGAACGCGTTCCGCCTGAACCTGTTCCTCTGGCTCATGCGCTTCTGCGTCTTCATCGGGGCCGGCTCCTTCATCGGCTACTTCCTGGGCATCAACTACATGCGCTACAATACCAGTGAGATGATCAATGTGGCGGGCCTCTTCGGGGGGCTGGTCTGGCAATCCATCACGCTGGGCCTGCTCGCCGGGCTGGGGCTGGTTTATCTGACCGTCCTCCATCTGGAAAACCGGGATTCCGGCAGGAAGGAGACCAAGCTCCGCCTGGGCCTGATGGTCGCGTGCCTGGGCTCCATCCTGCTTTCCGCCTCCCGCTCCGCCCTGGTAGCCACCCTGATGGGGGTGGGGTACGTCTTCTTCATGTACTTCAGGCATGCCCCCAAAAAGCTTTTCCGGGCGCTGCTCGCCCTGTTCTTCCTGGGCATTCTGCTGGTGCCCTTTGTCCAGCACTTCGGCGCCAACACGCTTGCCAAGCAGCAGGCCAACCTGAGCATGGGGAGCGCCATGTCCTCCCGCACCCAGTTGTGGGAAGACCGCGCAACGGAGTTCCTTTCCTCCCCCCTGTACGGCGTGGGGTTCGCCTCACAGAAAATCATTTCATTCAAGCAATCCCTGGTGACCGGCATCATTGAACCGGGCACGTCCTACGGGGCCGTGTTCGCCATGACAGGACTGCTGGGGGGAATTCCCTTCCTCTTCATCCTGTTCGGCAACCTGCTCAAACGCCCGTTCCGCGCGCCGGGCTCTCCTCCCGTTTCCCCGGCGCAGGCGGCCCTGGCCCTCTTCGCCGTCCACATGATTGCGGAAGGGTACGTCTTTGCAGCCGGTTCCGGACTTTCCGCCGTCTTCTGGGCCGTCATCGGGGGGGCCCATGCGTACCGCAACCTGCCCAATGGAGGAAAATAACACCATGCAATTCGTCTTCTGGCAAAACATGATCAGCATCCACCAGTCAGCCCTCATCAAGGCGCTGGCCCGGGAGCACGGCGTCCTGCTGGCGGTCCAGACGGACTTTGAAGGGGAGAGGGAATCCAGCGGCTGGACGGTGCCGGACATGGGGAACGCCCGCATCCTCATCTCCCCGGACGCCCGGACGGTGAAGGAAACCCTGCACGCCCATCCCGCGGCCGTCCACGTCTTTTCCGGCATCAGCACCTACCCGATGGTTTACGCGGCGTTCAAGCAGGCCGTCCGCCGCGGCCTGAAAACCATGGTGTACGCGGAACCCTACCGCCGCCAGGGCTGGCGCGGCTTGCTCAGGAGCGTCAAGTACCGCTTTCTCCGCCTGCGGTACGGGAAAAAAATCGCGGCCCTGCTGGCGACGGGGCGGCTGGGCGTGGAATGCTACCGCCGCGCCGGATTCCCGGCGGACTCCGTCTTTGAATGGGGCTATTTCACGGAATCAGCCGCATCCGCGGCTGGCGCGGAAACTCCCGCCATGGCTCCCCCCTCTCCCGGGGAAAAGCCCGATCTCCTGTTCGTGGGCCAGCTCATCCCCCGCAAGAACCTCCTGCCCTTCCTCCGCGCGGCCCGGCAATGCCGCGGGGCCTTCCGCCGCTGCCTCGTGGTGGGGGACGGCCCGCTGCGGGAACAGGCCGCCCTGGAAACGGAGGACTGCGGACAGATTTCCCTGCTCGGCACGCTGGGGAATGAAGAAACGCGCCGCCTGATGCGGCAGTGCGACCTGCTCGTCCTCCCCAGCCTGTTTGACGGGTGGGGCGCCGTGGTGAATGAGGCGCTCCAGTCCGGCATGAGGGTGCTGTGCTCCACGGCGTGCGGAGCCGCCAGCCTGCTTGACGGCCGCCAGCGCGGCGGCTCCTTTGACCCGGACCGTCCGGAAAGCCTGCGCCGCGCCCTGCGGGAATGGCTGGACAAGGGCCGCCTCTCCCCCGCGGAACGGAACGCCATCGCCGCGTGGGCGGAACAAACCATCAGCGGAGCCGCGGCGGCCCGCTATCTGGTCCATATCGTTCATTATACGGAAGGCCGGGAAGAAAACCGCCCCGCAGCTCCCTGGGATCCACTCAAGGAAACGGCATCATGAAGATCCTGCACACCATCGCCTCCATGGCATCCCAGTCCGGGGGAACCACGGCCTGCACCCGCGAACTGGTGCAGGCCCTGAACGACCTCGGCTGCGCTACGGACATCCTCACCGTGGAAGACAGGGCCGGGAGTCCCGCGGAAGAGGAAAGCTCCTTCATCCGCGCCGTCCCCAACGACCTCCGCACCCCTCTGGGCATTTCCATGAATCTGCGCCGCCGGCTCGGAGCCTGGCGGGACTACGACCTTTACCACACCAACGGCCTGTGGCTGGACGTCAACCACGCCACCTGCGCGCAAGCCCGGAAAACGCGCAAGCCCTGCGTGGCCTCCGCCCACGGCATGCTTTACCCGCAGGCGCTGGCCATCAAGCCGTGGAGGAAAAAGCTCATGCTGGCGCTGGGCCACCGCCGGGACCTGGCGCAGGCGGACTGCCTTCACGCCACCTGCCGGGAGGAAGCGCGGCACCTGCGCGAACTGGGCTTTGCCAACCCCGTGGCGGTCATCCCCAATCCGGTGGCCGTGCCTTCATGGATTGGCCAGATCCGGCGGAGAGAGGGAGAGCGTTTCCGCGCCGGGTTCCTGGGCCGTTTCCACCCCATTAAAAATCTGGAAAGCCTCATCCGGGCCTGGGGCAGCCTCAACCTCCGGGACGCGGAGCTCCTTCTCATCGGGGACGGCCCGGAGTACTACGCAGCGCAGTTGAAACGGCTGGCGGCGGAAGTGGGCGGCCCCGGCATCCGCTTCACGGGCTTCGCCGCGGGGAGGGAGAAATACGAACTGCTCGCCTCGCTCAACGTCCTCTGCGCTCCCAGCCATCAGGAAAACTTCGGCATGAGCATTGCGGAAGGTCTGCTGGCGGGAACGCCCGTCATCGCCAGTAAAGGAACGCCGTGGGAGGAGCTGGATACCCGCCGATGCGGCTGGTGGCGCGACAACAGCCCCGCCGCCCTGGCCGCCGCGCTGGAAGAAGCCTTCAACCTCACGCCGGAGGAAAGCCGCGCCATGGGGGACCGCGGGCGCAGCCTCATCATGGAAACCTACGCCTCGCCCCAGGTGGCCGCCAGCATGAAACGCCTGTACCGTTACCTGCTGGGGCAGGAACCCAAACCGGAATTCGTCGACCTTTCATGAACCTCCTCTTTCTGCTTGGGAAATTCCCCTCCATAGGCGGCGTGGAAACCGTCACCGCCATTCTGGCGAACGAATTCTCCGCACGGGGCCATGAGGTGCATGTGGTCTCCTTTGAACAAGTGACGGAGACGCCCTCCCCCGCGCTGGACAGCCGCGTCACCCTGCACCGGCTGGGCTATCCTGTCTCCAGCCAGGCCAATCTCGCCGCCCTCCGGGACCTCCTCTCCTCCCGCCGCATTGACATCGTCATCAACCAGTGGTGCCTGCCCTTCCACGTCACCCGGCTGTGCCGGAAGGCCATGCGGGGCCTCTCCTGCCGCCTGCTGGCCGTGCACCACAACGCCCCGGACTGCAACGCGCGGCTGGAAGGCCTCAGAATGCGCATGGCCCGGGCGGGGAATCCGGTAAACAGGGCCTTCCTGCGCCTCCTGCTGAAAGGCTGCGCCATGGCTACCGGGGCCAGCCTGCGCTACGTTTATGCCCATAGCGACCGTTACATCCTCCTTTCCGACAGCTTCCACCGGGCCTTCCGGAACATCACCGGACTGAAGAATACCGGGAAACTCCTGACGATTCCCAACCCCGTCACCGTGGAAAACCGGGAATTCCGCTATGATCCGGCCTTCAAGAAGAAGGAGCTTCTTTTTGTGGGGCGGCTGGAACCCAACCAGAAGAGAGTCTCCCGCGTGCTGGAAACGTGGGCCCTGCTGGAACCCCGCTTCCCGGACTGGACCCTCCGCCTGGTGGGGGACGGCCCGGAAAAGGAGGCCCTTCAGGCATTCTGCGCGGAGCGCCGCCTGGAACGCGTCTCCTTTGAGGGCTTCCGGAACCCGGCCCCGTATTACGAACAGGCCTCCCTGCTCCTTCTGGCCTCGGAATACGAGGGACTGCCGCTCGCCGTGGTGGAGGGCATGTCCTTCGGCGCCGTGCCTCTTCTCTACGGGAGCTTCTCTTCCGCGTATGACCTGGTGGACCACGGGCAGAACGGCTGCATCCTGCCGGCGTCCGGCGGGTTCCAGGCGCGGCAGATGGCTGACATGGCCGCCGGGCTGATGCAGTCCCCCGCCGCCCTGCACGCCATGGCGCGGGCAGCCGCCGCCAAAAGCCGGAAATTCACTCGGGAACACGTCGTCCGCCAGTGGGAGGAAGTCTTCCGCAATAATACGCCCACCCCCTAGCAGAACTTCATTCAGCCACCTCATGGAACAGACACGGAAAAACACGGACACAGCGTTCACCATCAGCGGCAGGCTCCTGGCTTCCTGCGCCGTGGCCTATATGGCTCTGCCCACCATCCTCTTCCTGCTGGGCTGGGTCAGGCCCCTGTTCTCCGTTCCGGCGGCCATGGCCGTGGCGGCGGCTTCCGTCCTGCTGTGCGTGAAGCTCCCGGTCCCCACGCTTCACTTCACCAGGCGGCAGCTGGCCGTTTACCTCTGCGCCCTTCTTCTTTCCCTCCTGTGGCTGCTGGCGGGAGGAATAATGGGGGTGGCCCTCCAGCACGCGGACTTCGTGGTCCGCAACCCCATTTACGAAACACTCATCCGGTGCGACTGGCCGCTGGCGGAAGCGGACGGCAGGCACTTCATCTACTACCTCGCCTTCTGGCTGCCTCCGGCCCTGATATGCAAATGCTTCTCCTGGTCGGACGTCTTCATCGCCAACTATGTCCTGACCGCCTGGATTGAACTGGGCCTGGCGCTGGCGCTCACGGTCCTCTGGGGCAAATTCCGCATGGCCACCCTGCTCTTCCTGGTCCTGCTCATCTTCCAGGGCCCGCTGGACGGCGTGGTCAGATGGAGCGTTCATTTATTCAACCCGCAGGGGCAGACGGCCCATGAACTTTACCTGACGGTGCTGGCCTTCTTCGGCGGCGTGGCCCCCACCATGCAGCTCCATTACACCTTTCACCACACCACGCTGCTGTGGCTGTTCCTCGCCATGGCGGTTGCCTGGGACATACCGCCACGGCACCAGCTCTTCCTGGCCTCCCTGTGCCTGCTGGCCTCCCCCATCGGTTCGCTGGGCCTGCTGGTCTTCATTGCCGTCCGCGCGCTGGTCCGCCGCATCTTCACGGAATCCGCGCGGCTTGCCAACATGCAGCATCTGTGGGAGGGCCACCTCCACCACCCGGAGCATCCCTGGAACGCCCCGCTATGGGGCAGCGGAGAGGGAGCCGCCTTCCGGGCCGCCTATTTCCAAAAAGCAGGGGAATCCGCGGACGGCCCCCTGCGCCCCTTCTCCACCGGAATGAGAACAGACGCGGAACCTTCCGCCGCTCCGGCCTCCCGGCCCTGAACGCCTTTCACCATTCAAACGACATCCTCCCGCCATGAACCTGTCCCGTTACCAGGAACACTACTCCCTCAGCCACCGCCTCAAACGGTACGGCTGGTACGTCATCAACCGGACCCTCTTCCGGATGATGGCCACCAACGCCATGAAGGTGCCCCGGAATCTGCTGCTGCGCCTGTTCGGGGCAAAAATACCGCTCGTATCCCTCGTGTACCCCAGCAGCAGGATATGGGCGCCGTGGAACCTCTCCATGGGGGAATACGCCTGCATCGGCCCGGATACGGAAATCTACAACAAGGCCCCCATCTCCATCGGCAGCCACGCCGTCATCTCCCAGGGAACCTTCCTCTGCACGGCCTCCCATGACATTTCAGACCCCGGCCACGCCCTCGTCACCGCCCCCATCACCGTGGAAGACCGGGCCTGGGTGGCGGCGCAGGCCTTCGTGGGCATGGGGGTGACAATAGGCACGGGAGCCGTGGTAGGAGCCCGCAGCGCCGTCTTCAGGGACGTGGCCCCCTGGACGGTGGTGGGCGGGAATCCGGCCAAGTTCATCAAACAACGCACGCTCCGCTGAACCATGCTCGACCTTTCCGTCATCATCCTTGCCAAGAATGAGGAACTTCACATCCGCCGCTGCCTGGAGAACATCCTTCCGGCGGCCAAAGAAGTTTTCGTCATTGACTGCTTTTCCACGGACAACACCGCCGCCATCTGCCGGGAATACCCCCGCGTGCAGGTCCTCCAGCACGAATGGCCCGGCCTCTACGCCCCGCAATTCAACTGGGCGCTGGACCACTGCCCCATCACCACCGCCTGGGTTCTGCGCCTGGACGCGGACGAGTGGTTCATGCCGGAAGCCCTGGAGGAACTGAAGGAAAAATTGCCCGCCCTTCCCCCGGACGTCACCGGAGTCATTCACAAGCGCAGGCACATCTTCCTGGGCCGGTGGATGAAGCACGGCGTTTACCCCGTCAAGCTGCTGCGCCTGTTCCGTTACGGAGCGGCCAGATGCGAACAGCGCCATATGGACGAGCACATGGAGCTCAGCCGCGGGCGCGCCGTGGAATTCGAGCACGACTTCGTGGACGAGAACCTGAACGGACTGGGCTGGTGGGCGCACAAGCACGTGGACTACTCCGCCCGGGAGCTGGCTGACCTGGAAGACATTCTTTCCTCCGCTGCGGCGGACTCCGGCATCAACGGGCAGGCGGAAAGGAAGCGCGCCATGAAGGAACGCTACGCCCGGCAGCCTCTCTTCTGGCGCTCCTTCGCCTACTTCTGCTACCGCTACTTCCTCAAGCTGGGTTTTCTGGACGGACGGGAAGGATTTTTGTGGCATTTCATGCAGGGTTGGTGGTACAGGACCCTCGTGGACGCCCGGCAATTTGAGAAACAGAAAAAAGGCTCCGGCAAGACGGCGCGCTGACCCCCATTTCTTCCCGCTTTTCCATGAATCCCTTCTTTTCCATCATCATTCCCGTTTACCGTTCCGGCCCCTTTCTCCGGGATTGCCTGGATTCCGTCAGGAACCAGGCCATGACGGACTGGGAATGCATCTGCATCAATGACGGCTCTCCGGACGGGAGCGGCGCCATTCTGGACGAATACGCCCGGAAGGACGCGCGCTTCACCGCCATCCACCAGGAAAACCGCGGCGTGAGCGCCGCCCGCAACGCGGGCCTTTCCCGGGCGCGGGGAACCTGGACCGCCTTCGTGGACGGGGACGACTCCGTGGAGCCGGACATGCTGGCCTGCCTTCATGACGCCGCCCTCCGCACGCCGGAAGCCGCGCTCCACTGCTACGGAATCAGCAAGGACTTCCACACGGGCTGCCGCCTCACCCGCACGGAAACCGCGCTGCCCAGCCGGGACCAGTACATTCCCGCGGAAGAAACGGGCGCCTTCCTGCGCTACCTGCTGACCTCCCTGGACATGGAATCCTCCTGCAACAAACTGTTCCGCACGGAGCTTCTGGAAAAAAACGGCATCCGGTTCAACGCCTCCGCGGTGGTGTTTGAGGACTTCCAGTTCGTCCTGGACTACCTCTCCGCCTGCTCTCCGGGCATCAGCCTGGTGAAAAGGGCCTTCTACCACTACCGGGCGCGGGAGGAGGAAAACGGCGCGGCCAAGCGCAGCCGCTTCAACCTCGTGCAGGACATAGACATGCTGGCAGCCAAATTCCTGGCGTGGACGGACACGCTGGCCCTCCCGCAGGAAGACGTTCCCGTGGTCAAAGGCTACATCCTGCAAAAAATCAACGTGATCTTCCACGCCCTCCAGCAGCAGCCCTACGCCGCCCGCAAGGCGGTGTTCCGGGACTTCCTCTCCAGCGGACTGGCCGCGCGCGGGGCTGACCTGCGCCTGTGCGGCCCCTACTTCCACCTGGTCTGCCGCCTGCTGGCCGCACGCAGGTACCGCATGGCCCATCTCCTGCTGAAAACAAGGCATCTTTAACGCCTCATGCGCCACTCAACCGTTTTTTTCCGCCGCCCATTTTCCAGCCATGCAAGCAGCCATTGACAGCGCCATTCCCCCGCCCGCAGCCGCGCCCGGCAGGGGCCGGATTCCGCAAGTGGACTACCTCAAGGGAATTCTCATCACCCTGATGGTCCTTTTCCACCTGTCCTGGTTCTCCACGCACTACCTGGACGTCACGCGGTACGTGTACGTCTTCCACATGTCCGGCTTCATCATCCTTTCCGGCTTCTTCGCCAATACCGGCAAGACTCCGGGCCAGTTCCTGAAAACGTGGCTGGGCATTCTGGCGCCGTACCTGGTCTTTGAATCGCTGTACTACCTGGCCCTGTCCCATCTGCCCGCCTCCGTTCCCGCCAGCAACCGGCTGGACCCGGCGTTCCCCGCCTTCTGGAAGGCGCTGCTGCTGGCCCCCGCCGGAACGTACTGGTACCTCTACCTGCTGGCCGTGTGCCTGCCCGTTTACTACGCCGTCTCCCGCATTCCCCGCCTGTCCCCTCCGGCCCGGCTGGTCGTATGCGCCGCCCTCCTGGCCGCCGTCTCCTGGTTCAATCCGGCGTTCCAAATAATTCACGCCGCTTACTTTCTCCTGGGGGCTTTCTTCCGGATGACCGGGCTCCCCATCCTGAAATGCTTCTTCCCCACCCTGTGGGCGGCTGTCCCCGCCGCCGCGCTCTGCCTCCTTTTCCCCCTCCCCGCCCGGGACAGCATGCTGGGGCTCTGCCTCTGCATGCTCACGCTCAGCTTTCTGGTAAAAACCTGCGATTCCGCAGGCAGGGCCATCCGGGAACTGTTCGCCTACCTGGGCAGGAATTCCCTGTCCATCGTCATCTTTTCCCCCGCCTTCACGCTCCTGTGCAAGCCGCTGGTACCGGTGCTGGCCTTTGATTCCAGCAGAATCTGCTTTGCCGCCCTGTCCGTGGCGCTGGTGCTGGCGGCCTGCCTGGGAGTCACCAGATTATGCGATGCCCTGGGCTGGAGCAGGTTCCTGTTCCTCAAAAAGAAGATGTACTCCCCCCTCGCCCTTTCCGTTGAACCCGCCGCCCCCCTGACTTTCCCTTCATGACCCCGGACGCGCACATCCCCCTGTTCAGCATCATCATCCCGGTGTACCGGAATGAAAAGCAGCTTGCGGCCTGCCTGGACTCCATCAGGAAACAGACCCTGGCGGACTGGGAATGCCTCTGCATTGACGACGGCTCTACGGACGGCAGCGGCGCGATTCTGGATGAATACGCCCGGAAGGACGCGCGCTTCCGCGTCATCCACAAGCGGAATGAAGGGGTGTCCGCGGCGCGCAACCTGGGGATAAGCCTGGCGCATGCCCCGCATCTGGCGTTTGTGGACGCGGACGACCGGCTCCTCCCGGAAACGCTCCAGGCCTGCCATGAAACGATGCGGGAGACCGCAGCGGACATGGTCGTCTTCGGCGCAAGCCTCGTTTCCTGCGCGGCGGAATGGACGGGCTTCATGTCCCCCTCCATCCGCCCCCTGCCTCCGGATTCCACGGCTGTTTTCCACGCGGGAACACCGTTTGTGGAAAACAACAACATTCCGGCCTGCTGGGCCAAGATATATAAAAAGGAAATTCTGGTTAAAAATAAAATTAAATTCCCGGAAAACGTCAAATTTGCGGAAGATCTTTATTTCACGGCGCAATGTTTCTGCCATTGCAGCTCCGTAACCGTCATCAACAAGCCTTTTTATCAATATTCCGCCGACGGGGAAACAGGGGTTACCAGCAATTTCTTCAACCGGAAAAGGCCTCTGGAGGATTACATGAACGCCCTTCGCGCCATCCTGGACCTGAGCAACTGCATTGACGGGCGTTCCCCGTACAGCAGCAACTATTTCCAGCGGAGCCGGAGCCTCCTGGTCCTGTTCAGGCTTTGCTATG
>ERZ1032549.120-NODE-120-length-21577-cov-8.537311_pt1 | contig 21577 bp, 17 predicted proteins | sample MGYA00516696_ERZ1032549 | MGnify/ENA primary metagenome ERZ1032549 (study PRJEB33719, sample SAMN04261356) | wastewater metagenome | biome: periurban shantytown; feature: human; material: feces | host: Homo sapiens | place: Peru: Lima | collected 2013-01-22 ... | reverse complement strand
GTAATCTGCGCCCTCATCGCCGTTGTTGACGTACGTGACGTGAATGCCCGTCATGGTAGAACCGTCAAAATTTGTGAGGCCGGGTTGGACGGAATCGACGACGACAGAAAGGCCAGCAGCCGTGGTCACCGTCGTGCCAACAGCCAGGTCAGTCGTAGGCTGCTCTTCCTTCTTCGTCTCTTCCTTCTTGTCACCATCGTCGGCGTCCTCGGTGACGGTCGCTTTATCGCTACCACAACCGGCAAGAAGACTGGCAGTCCCCAAGGCGACGGTGGCGAATGCGCCAAGTGCAGTGCGACGGCTCAGCAGCACTTCGTTTTCGAGCTTATTCATTATGCATCCTTTCTACGATCCGGCTACCGTGCCGGCACACAGCACATCGTAGGAAGGATTAAACTTGAATTCATTAGCTGAGAGCTAAGGTTGCGGTAAACGGCCAATGCAGTTATCCAAACGCCGAGCAAACGCACTTTGCGCGACCGTCTGCTGGCAGCGCATCAAACCACCGCGACGGATTCCCCGGTAAAAGCACTGATCATCAACAGGACAAAGAACGCCAGGTAGCTGATGCTCAGCAGGTAGGCGATGACCAAAAAGGCAATCCATCCTACATTGGCCTTACCGTCGGCACGACGTTGCTCGCGAGAACGGCACAGCCAAATCGTCACGCCGATGGCCACAATCAACAGCACAAGTGCCGCTGCCGCCAGTCCAGCAAGCGCAAACATCACGCCAATGCTCACAGCAATAACCGGGAGCAGCAGCAAACCGCACCCGCATCCACCCGGACTATATACGGCAGGCTGTCGGCGTCGCCTCATCGTCACGCCACCCCCATCATCTCTGAGCACTACAGCGCAATGGCCTGCTGAACAGGAACGATCTTATCGAGTTCCGGTTCGATCCGCCTTTTCTCGGCCTCAAGGTCAAACGCCACCTGAGCGCGCAGCCAATAACCATCCGTCAGGCCAAAATAACGGCAAAGACGGAGGTCGGTGTCGGCCGTCACGCGACGTTTTCCCAAGACAATCTGCCCGATACGCTGAGCCGGAATCCCGGTCTCTTTCGCAAGGCGATATTGAGAAATGCCCATGGGAACAAGAAACTCCTCTTTGAGAAGCTCACCAGGAGTCACTGGCGACAGCAAATCGGACGAGGTCTCATCACTTGTGATAATCGACGATTTCGACATTCCAAGCCATCTCCTGTCTCCACTCAAAACAGACCCGATAGCGCTCGTTAACACGGATGCTATATTGACCGGCACGATCGCCCTTCAAAGCTTCCAGGCGATTGCCCGGCGGAACGCGAAGATCATCAAGCGAAGCACAAACCTGCAGTTGGCGAATCTTCCTCAACGCAACACGCTCAAAGGGCACGAACCTCCTGACCCGCACACCCATGGCAAAGCGTTCGGTATCCTCATCTTCATACGATGCAATCATAGTATCGCCTTACGTTAGTAACGTCAAACGTTTCTATAGACTTACATCTCTATTATATCGTACGTTTGTTCGTGTTTTCTAGAACAAATAGTCCTTCACACCTTAGTCAAGCAAAAGCAATCGTTTATAGACATCGAGGCCTTTGAGTAGGATTTCCTCGTCGAAGAGCATGCTATCGGTATGCAGAGCGCTTGTGGCATAGGCGGGGCAGCCATCCGAATCACTCGGGTTGTCTTGGCCCTCTGGCATACCCGTGCCCAGCAGGAAAAACACGCCCGGCAAATGGCGCTGATAGAACGCGAAATCCTCGGCAATTAACAGCGGCTCCTCCATAAGCTGCAGCCCGGGCAAGGCAGGCGCGACGCTGGCAAATAGCTCGGGGTCGTTGTCGACCGGCGGATAGCCCTCGGCAAAGTCGAGATCGTACGTGCAGCCCGTTGCAGCGCAGGCATCGTCCAGCACGCGGCGCACGCCCTCGCGTGCCCGGTCGAACATGTCGTCTGTAAACACACGCAGGCTGCCGGCAACATGGGCCTCCCCCGCCACCGCATTGCAGACGGTGCCTGCCTGCAGCAGGCCGAACTTGCCAATGCAGGGCTCATCGGCACCCAGCTCATCCATCAGTTCGCGCTCGGCAACCAAGAACTTGGCAGCCGCCAGCGCCGCATCGTGCGACTCCTCGACCGGAACGCCATAGGTCTTAGCAATATGGATGCTCGTCCCGTGAATATGAATGTGTGTCTCACTCGAACGCGCCAGCAACGGACCGGAGCAGCTCGCCAACGTGCCGGCGGGCAGATCGGGCCACACATGGAAGCCAAAAATGCGGTCGGCCCCATAGCGCTCGAACACACCGCTCTCGCATACCGTCTTGGCACCACCGGTCGTTTCCTCGGCCGGCTGGAACACAAAGAGAACATTGCGCCTAATGGCGCCCGGATGCTCGCGAATCGTACGGTCGACATACGTCGCGGCGGCAAGCGCCATGGCCATGTGTCCGTCATGTCCGCAAGCGTGCATCTTGCCGGGATGGGTTGAGGCAAAGGCCGCTCCCGTCGCTTCCGCGATGGGCAGCGCATCCATATCGGCGCGAATCGCCGTGGCATGCGCGGCATCAACGCTGGCGTCGAAGAAAGCACAGACGCAGCTGGGGCACGGATGGGTCACTTCGCAGGTGAGCGGTGCCAGCACGCCCTCGATATAGGCAATTGTTTGCGGAAGATCGAAATCGAGCTCCGGAATGCGATGGAGATCGCGGCGATAGCGACGGAGTTCTTGGAGCTCGGTCATAAAGGATCCTTTCATGGGGCATATCCATTCACACAATATTGTGATGCAGAATTGTGACGCCCTTGTTTCTAGCATATCCCTGCATTTTTTAAACGTTATATACGAATACTCTTGTTTGGTAAAGTGCAACGTGGTAGGGTCGTTACCACTTGATAGAGGCGCGGGCACGAAGAACCGCGGGCGAGCCGGCAGGCTTTGACCCCGTGGGGAGGCGAAACCCGCCGAACTGGGCTTTTCGGGCACGAACAACCTGGTGGGCCTGTGGGAAACACCCACAGGACTGTCTGCAGCAATGCGGGAGCGCTATCCGGACATTGGGTCCACGCTATGCGGATTCGATGCGCAGATGGCGCCGTCTGGATAGCGAGGTTTACGGGACATGGCATTGACCCCCAACGAGGCATATGCGGCCAAGCAGCCGTTTGTGGACAAGGAGACACTCGAGCATATCGTCGAGCAGTTCCCCACGCCGTTTCATCTATACGACGAGGCTGGCATCCGCCGCAACATGCAAGAAGTGCGCGACGCCTTTGCATGGAACCCAGGCTTTAAGGAATACTTTGCCGTCAAGGCCAACCCCAACCCGGCGCTCATCTCCATTCTCAACGAATACGGCTGCGGCTGCGACTGCTCGAGCTATACCGAGCTCATGATCGCCCGCTCGCTGGGTATCACGGGACACGACATCATGTTCTCGTCCAACGATACGCCGGCTGCCGACTTTGAGCTCGCCGACAAGCTGGGTGCCATCGTCAACTTCGACGATATCAGCCACATTGAGTTTTACGAGCGCGTCGCGGGACCCATCCCCAAGACGGTGAGCTGCCGTTTTAACCCGGGCGGCCTGTTCCAGCTTTCCAACGGCATTATGGACAACCCGGGCGATTCCAAGTACGGCATGACCACCGAGCAGCTCTTTGATGCCTTCCGCATGCTCAAGGCCAAGGGCGCCGAGGACTTTGGCATCCATGCCTTCCTTGCCAGCAACACCGTCACCAACGATTACTACCCCAAGCTCGCGCGAATCCTCTTTGAACTTGCCGTGCGCCTGGAGCGCGAGACCGGTGCACATGTCGCCTTTATCAATCTGTCCGGCGGTGTGGGTATCCCCTACCTGCCCGAGCAGCAGGCCAATGACATCCACGCCATCGGCGAGGGTGTACACGCGGCCTACGACGAGATCCTGGTTCCCGCCGGCATGGGCGATGTGGCGATCTGCACCGAGATGGGCCGCTTTATGATGGGCCCCTACGGGTGCCTGGTCACCAAGGCCATTCACGAAAAGCGGATCTACAAAGACTATATCGGCGTGGACGCAAGTGCCGTCGACCTCATTCGTCCTGCCATGTATGGCGCTTACCACCACGTTACAGTGATGGGCCAGCCGGGTGGCCCCGACAAGTCCGCAGCTCCCGTCACGAACACGTACGATATCACGGGCAACCTGTGCGAAAACAACGACAAGTTCGCCATCGACCGCGAGCTGCCGCATATCGACATGGATGACCTGCTTGTAATCCACGATACCGGTGCGCATGGCTACTCCATGGGCTACAACTACAACGGACGTCTGCGCTCCGCCGAGGTCCTGCTGCGCCCCGATGGCGCGGCCGACCTCATCCGCCGCGCCGAGCGCCCGGGCGATTACTTTTCCACGCTCGACGTGCTGCCGTGCGGCCGAGAGCTGCTGGCCAAGTCGCGCGCCGAAAGCGCCCGCCGTCGCGCCCAAGACGAGCGCCTGGCAGTCGCAGCTCAATGGAACAAACGCATCCAGATCGCGGAGGCGAAGGAGAAGAACATGGACATCCGCAATCTCGAGGGCTCAATCGTCGCCCTGGTTACGCCGTTTAAAAAGGACGGCAGTGTCGACTTTGACGCGCTCGAGCGCCTTATCGATTTCCACTTGCAGAATGGCACCGACGCCATTCTCACCCTGGGCACCACCGGCGAGAGCGCCACGATGACCGATGACGAGGACAACTCCGTCGTCGCCGCCGTGGTCAAGCATGTTGCAGGACGCGTCCCCGTCATCGCCGGCTCAGGCTCCAACTCCACGCAGACCATGCTCACCAAGTCGCTTACTTACCAGGGCTTGGGAGCCGACGGCCTGCTGCTCATTACCCCCTACTACAACAAGTCCAACGAAGAGGGTATCTATCAGCACTTTAAGACCGTCGCCGATGCCGTTGACATCCCCTGCATCCTGTACAACATCCCCGGCCGCTGCGGCTGCGGTATCAGCGAGCGCAACGTAGAGCGCCTAGCCGCGCACCCCAACATCATGGGCATCAAGGAGGCCTCGGGCAACGTCGCCTACGCGGCCAAGATCGCCCACCTGCTGTCCGACGATTTCCGCATGTACTCGGGCGAGGATGCACTCACAGTGCCGCTCATGAGCCTGGGCGCTTCGGGCACCATCAGCGTGTGGGCCGACGTGCAGCCGCAGCTTGTACACGACATGTGCCGCGCTTATCTGGACGGCGACGTAGCGCGCGCCCGCGATATCCAGATTGCCGGCCAGCCGCTCATCAACGCCCTCTTTAGCGAGGTCAACCCCATCCCCGTCAAGGAAGCGCTCGCCCAGATGGGCATGATCGAGGCAAACTACCGTATGCCGCTGTGCCCCATGGCAGACGACACGCGAGCCGCACTTACCGATGCTCTGAAGGGAGCTGGTCTACTTGATTAAGACCGTCATTATGGGAACGGGCCGCATGGGCTCGCTCATCCGCACTACCGCCGAAGGCATTGTCGACGCCGCCGGGCAGCCCGTTTTTGATATCGTGACCCAGATTGGCTTCGATTTGAGCGAGCTCGAGAACGCACCGGCTGCCGACGTCATCATCGACTTCTCGAACGTCGCGACCTTCGACGCCGTCGTCGCCTATGTCGAGCGCACGGGCGCGGCGTTGGTCTCAGGCACCACAGGCTACACCCCCGAGCAGATGGACCGCCTGCGTGAGCTGGGCCAGAACACCCGCGTTATGCACTCGGGCAATTACTCCATCGGTATCGCAGCCCTGCGCCATCTGGTAGCGCAGGCTACACGCGAGCTGCCCGGCTTTGACTGCGAAATCGTCGAGACGCACCACAACCAAAAGGTCGACGCCCCCAGCGGCACTGCCAAGCTACTGCTCGACGCCGTCGTCGAAGCCGAGCCCGAGGCAGGCTACCACCCCGTCTATGGCCGCGAGGGCATGTGCGGAGCACGCGATCCCAAGGAAATCGGTATGCACTCGCTGCGCGGCGGCACCGTCGCCGGCGTGCACGAGGTGAGCTTCTTTGGCCAGGACGAGGAGGTCACGCTCACCCACCGCGCCACGAGCCGTCAGATCTTTGTCAACGGCGCCTTGGCAGCCGCGCAGAAGCTCGTCACCCGCGAACCCGGCTTCTATACGTTCGACAAGGTCATGTTTGCCTAACCAGGTATCAACCGAATCCACCCAAAGGAGAGATAGCAAATGAGCAACGCAGCCGAGATGGATGCACAGGAGATTATCAACTACATCGCCACCGCGCCCAAAAAGACGCCCGTCAAGCTGTACGTGCGCGAGAAGCCGGGCATGAAGGTTGCCTGGGGCGACGCACATGTCTACGGCGGCCGTCGCGGCAAGACCGTCTTTGGCGACTGGGACGAGCTCAAGACCATCCTGGACGCCAATGCCGATTCCATCGATTACTACGACGTTGAAAACGATTGCCGCAACTCCGCCGTGCCCATGCTCGACCTTAAGGGCATCAACGCCCGCATCGAGCCGGGCGCGATCATCCGCGACCGCGTCGAGATTGGCGACCGTGCCGTCATCATGATGGGCGCCATCATCAACATCGGCTCCGTTATCGGCGAGGGTTCCATGATCGATATGGGCGCCGTGCTGGGCGGTCGCGCCACCGTGGGCAAGAACTGCCACATCGGCGCCGGCACCGTGCTGGCAGGCGTTGTGGAGCCCGCCAGCGCCACGCCCGTCATCATCGAGGACGATGTCATGATCGGCGCAAACGCCGTGGTCCTGGAAGGCGTGCACGTGGGCAAGGGTGCTGTAGTTGCCGCCGGCGCCGTGTGCGTCGAGGACGTCCCCGCCGGCGCCGTCGTGGCCGGTGTCCCCGCCCGCGCCATCAAGATGCGCGACGAGAAGACCGACAGCAAGACCGGCCTGGAAGAGGGCCTGCGCCAGCTGTAGAAGTTACGCGGTTTTGCCAAACCGCGTAACGGCTCGACGCTGCAAACGCCCCTAAGCGGCAATCTGACGTTCAATCGTCGGTCGCGTACCGAAGTACGCTTCCCTCCTCTTTCACGTCACCTTGCTCGCTTAGGGGCGTTTTCGCTGACGTGAGCTCAACCTGCGGCGCAATGTCAGCAACCAAGCCGAAAACAAAAAAGGCCGAAGTCCCAAAAGGCTTCGGCCTTTGTTTTTTGCAACGTCCAAGAGCAGTTTATCGATTCTCAATACTTCCGATGTTCTTGAGCTCGATGGAGATGAGGCCGTTGGGCTCGTTGACAAACTCGATGTACTCAGAGTTCGAACCCATCTCGGCCGGGAAGCTGATCTCGATGCCCGTGTCGGTACGGATCTTGTGGTTGCGCACCGCCGCGCGTTCGACCTGCTTGCGCTCCACGGGCACACGCTCAGGCACCTTCTCCTCAGTCAGTGCCGCGCGCACGCTCTCCTTGATAACCGGCTCGTCCTCAAAGACCTCATCGACGATATCCCAAGGGGGCAGTTCCTCGTCATCCTCAACTTTCTCGGCAACAGCAGCCTTAACCTTGGCGAGTGCTACAGCCGTGTTGGCACCGTGCTCCTCGGCGACTTCCTCGACCACACGCGTCACGGTGTCGATGACCTCCTTGCCCGATACCCCCGTGTCGCACTGCAGCAGGCCATCGGGAATGAGCATGCGATCCTCGCCGGCAATCTTGCGCTTCTTATCCACATAGCCGATCTCCATGGTGCTTGCACGCACGATTGCATAGCTCGGCACCTTTTGCGAGGGATTCGGCAGAATGGCGTAGTGGCGCGCAATGTCGTTGCGCACCTCGCCCTCTTCGCGACCCACCTCGTGCATAAAAGCCTGCTTGGAGCCCAGCAGCATCACGGCAAACCAGCGGGCATCCTCATCGTCATCAAAGTCCGCCACAAGCACGTCAGTGGACTCGGCTTTCTCGGCCTTGGTAAGTTCGGAAGAGATGAACTCCGCAATCTGCTGAGACAGATCCACGAACTCACGCTCACCAAAGAAATAGCCCTTGAGCTCGCCGCCGAATGCGGAGTTCTCGGCAAACGTGGCACGCTTGTTATCAGCCGAGGTACGAGCGCGCCGCAGGTGCGTGGTTACGAAATTACGCACGGTGCGGCTCTCGATATCGAGCTCGCGCTGGCTCATAACGTTGACGGCAGAGTCAAAGTCCAGGATATGCAGAATCGCGTGATTGATTTTCATATACGGCATTCCGTTCTAGATCGATTTCGGCACGAACCAGTATAGCGGTCGATCCCGCCCCAGGCGCATCGAAGATTGGTGCATCGGGGACAGGTTGCTTTGCACCAATGGTTAGCGCAGGAGCTCGGACTGCCAAGCCTCGAGCTGTTCTGCCAAGCTCTTGCCGGCAGCGGGCATGTCGATCTGGGGACGTTTGGGCAGAAGCGCACACTTAAGAATCGCAACGATAGTCTGCGAGACAAAGCGTCGCGTATCCTTGTCAAAGCCTTGCGCAGCCTGGAGCATCACAGGCAGGCTCTCGCGCAGATTCCCAGCGATATCCGCAAACCGCTCAGCACCCGTAGCCTCAAGCACGGAGAACAACGCATCTACAAAACGCTCGCGCTCGTTAGGCGACACCGCAAGCAGCATCTCGCGAATGGAGCCATCAACGTATCGAGCACCGGCGGACAGGCGCTCACAGTACACGAAGTCGCGACCATCAACCACCCAGCTAAAGGGATTATGCTGAAGCAGGCTGAACTCGGTGCTCTCAACGATGGCATAGTCCTCTTGTGTCTCGAACATCATGCCGAAGATCGACGACCGAGGTAGCGTCTTGTCGATTCGACCGGAAAGATCGGCAAAGGCGTTGCCGTTCAGAAACTCCTCGACGAACCCTGGACCATCATGGGAATACGCCCGTTCGATTCGCTCACGGGCGACATCGGAGCACATCGCCGCACCGTACACCGCAAGGTTTCCGCCCTTGGAATGACCTCCGCACAAAAGCGGCCCGTCGATCGCATCCGCCGCCTCGTCCACATAACGCGCCGCGGATTCCTGGGCCGGCACAGGACACCGGAACGCCATGTTAAAGTCCTCTTTCCAGCCCACAATCGTGCTGTCGGTCCCCCGGAAGGAAAGATAGCTAAACCCCGCCGGAAACCGGAACGCCATGGCTGCAAACTGCTCCGTCGCCACCACATCGCTCACGGCACGATAGCCGCAAACGTGCACGCCGCGGTATCTGGGATTTGCTGCCACGGCCTCCAACAAGGCCCTGCTTCCCTCTGGGTCCCACAAGTCGTCAATCATGTCCCGGTAGCACTCGGCACGCAGCAGTTCGCGTACGTCTAGGCCCTGCCAGTTCGTCAGCCCCGCCATATCACCCGGCAAGCGCAAATAGGACAACCACGCAAAGACCAGGCTATCCACCGCGCAGAACGGCCGCTCCTCAAAGGGATCAAACGCCGTCTGGACATAGGTCAAAAAATTAGGCGAATCCGACATGGCCCTCCCATCAACTATGGTGCATTGGAGTCAGGTTACTTTGCACCAAAAAGGCGCCCGGGCCGTGTGGACCCGGACGCCTTCATTGTAGCTTTTCGCTCTAGCGAGCTTGATTTAGCAGGAGAAGTCGACGCTGTCGATGATGTCCTTGAGGGCCTTGGCGGAGACGGTGAGCTCATGCTGCTCGTCGTCGTTCAGCGGCACGGGGACGCGGCAGACGACGCCGTCGCGGCCAACGACCGTCGGCATGGAGATGGCCAGATCGGACAGGCCATACTCGCCCACCATGAGCGAGGAAACGGGCAGAACGGTCTGCTCATCACGCATAACAGCGGTGCAGATGCGCTTAACGGCCATGGCGACGCCGTAGTAGGTGGCGTGCTTCTTCTCGATGATGGTGTAGGCGGAGTTCTTAACGTCCTCGGCGATGCGCTTCTCGGCAGCCTCATGCTCCAGGTGGCCGTGAAGCTCGCAGAAGGTGTTCAGCGGCACGCCGGCAACCTGGGCGCTGGACCAAGCGACAAACTCGGAGTCGCCGTGCTCACCCATGACATAGGCCTGAACGTCGCGCGGGTCAACCTCGACGTGGGCACCAAGCATCTGCTGCAGACGGCCAGTGTCGAGCACGGTGCCGGAGCCGATGACGTGGCCCTCGGGCAGGCCGGACATCTTGATGGCGGCGTAGGTCAGAACATCGACCGGGTTGGAGACGATGAGCAGAATGCCATCGAAGCCGGACTTCTTAATCTCGGGGATAATGGACTTAAAGATGCTGACGTTCTTGTTGACCAGGTCCAGGCGGGTCTCACCGGGCTTCTGGGCAGCGCCAGCGGTGACGACGATCATGGCGGCGTCGGCGACATCGGAATAATCGCCGGCGTAGATCTTCATCGGCTCGGCAAACGTCATGCCGTGCGCGATATCCAGGGCCTCACCCTCGGCGCGGTTCTTGTCCACGTCGATGAGGACCATCTCGGAGAACAGACCGCTCTGCATCAGCGCGAACGCCGAAGACGAACCGACGAAACCGCAGCCGACAATAGCGACCTTCTTCTCGTTAACCATTAGAAACTCCCATCTCACTCCACAAACAAGCCGCCCGGGAACGACCCGAGCGGCTTGTCGTAATCCCAATACATCCAATCGGGACTTTGATTATGCTCCTATTCGCAGCCAAAAATCGACCGTTTACCGAAATTGTTTGCAGAATTCGTAAAATAACTGCACGAAATCGGTTTCGATATATTGACGAGCCAAAATAGCTTTCTAATACAGGCCCGCCTCGCGAATGGCCTCGACAGCCAAAGCGATCTGGTCGGGCGGCAAGACCAGCGCCATGCGCACGTGCCCCTCGCCCGAAGGACCAAAGCTCGCGCCCGGCGTCACCACAACGCCGGCCTTCTCCATAAGCTCCTCGCAAAACGCCATGGAATCGGTGCGGCCACCGGGAAGCTTGGCCCACACAAACATAGAGCCATGCGCGTTGGGGCGCTCCCAGCCCAAGCCCTCAAGACCGTCGCACAGGGCATCGCGGCGCTCCTGGTACTTCAGACGCTGCGCCTCGACCTCATCGCGCGGACCGTTCAGGCAGGCGATAGCAGCCTTCTGGATCGGGAAGAACATACCAAAGTCGATCTGGCCGCGCAGCTTGGCAAAGGCAGAGACCACGTCCTCGCGGCCGACCAAAAAGCCGATACGCGCACCGGTAACGTTAAACGACTTGGAAAGCGAGAAGAACTCCACGCCCACCTCGAGCGCACCAGGATACTGCAAGAAGCTTCCGCCCGGCTCGCCGTCGAACACGATGTCGGAGTACGCGTTGTCATGGACGATGAGCAGGTCGTGCTCGCGGGCGAAAGCGATGATCTCCTCGTAGACCTCGGGCGTGCCCACCGAGCCGACCGGGTTTGCGGGCAGCGACACGATCATATACTTGGCACGATCGGCCACCTCGGGATCGATACCCGCCACATAGGGCAGGTAATTATGCTCGGCGACCAACGGATAGTACTCGAGCTTGGCATCGGCGATTTTGGCGCCCGCCTCAAAGACCGGGTAGCACGGATCGGGAACCAAAATGGTGTCACCCGGATCGAGCAGGGCCAGGCCCAAATGGCCCACGCCCTCCTGCGTGCCGTTGCACGACTGCACCATAGACGGCGTAATGCCGGAGACACCAAAGCGACGCTCATAGTAATCGCACACGGCTTGCTTGAGTTCGGGCAGGTCGCGCAGGGCATACTTCCACATCTCGGGATCTTGGGCTGCATGCGTGAGCGCCTCGACCACATGGTCGTACGGCTTAAAGTCGGGCGTGCCCACGCTCATGTTGTAAATGGTCTTGCCCTGAGCCTTCAGCGCGAGAAGTTTGTTGTTGAGCGAGGCGAAGACCTCCGCGCCAAAGCGGTCGAGACGCTGCGATGCCTGCATGGTGCCACCTTTCGATATGAAAAACGCGGCGCTCCGACAAGAGCGCCGCGCGATACGGGCCATCAGATTGCAAAAGTGTAACGCTTGCACCCGCTGTTTTGGTTCAATTTGGCAACCTTAGTCCATCGGATTGAGCGCGTCAATCTGGGCGAGCCACAGGCGCGAGCTGGCGTCACTCGGCATGCGCCAATCGCCGCGCGGGCTGAGCGTGACCGAGCCCACCTTGGGGCCATCGGGCAGGCAGCTGCGCTTAAACTGCTGGGCAAAGAAGCGACGGTAGAACGTGCGTAGCCACGTGTGAATGGTCTTGACGTCGTAGACGCCCTCGAAGCTCTTGAGCGCCATGCGGTAGATCTTGCCCGGCTCAAAGCCAAAACGCAGCAGGTAGTAGAGGAAGTAGTCGTGCAGCTCGTACGGGCCCACCAGGTCCTCGGTCTTCTGCGCAATCTCGCCGTCGCCCGTGGGCGGCAGAAGCTCGGGGGACACCGGCGTATCGAGGATATCGAGCAAGACCTCGGCAATACGCCCGCCAAAAACATCAGCGGCATAGCGCACCAGATGGCGCACAAGCGTCTTGGGCACGCTCGCGTTGACGGCGTACATGCTCATGTGGTCGCCGTTATAGGTAGCCCAGCCGAGCGCCAGCTCCGACAGGTCGCCCGTGCCAATGACAAAACCGCCAGCCTGGTTGGCCAGATCCATCAGAATCTGCGTGCGCTCGCGCGCCTGGCTGTTCTCGTAGGTCACGTCCTGCACGGCCGGATCATGCTCGATATCCTTAAAGTGCTGCTCCACGGCAGCATGGATCGAGACCTCGCGGAAGCTCACACCCAAGTCACGAGCGAGCGACTCGGCATTGGACTTAGTGCGGTGCGTCGTGCCAAAGCCGGGCATGGAAACCGCTGTGATACCGGTGCGCGGCAGGCCCAGTGCATCGAAGGCACGCACGGTCACAAGCAGCGCTAGCGTGGAGTCCAAGCCGCCCGAAAGGCCGATAACCGCAGCCTTGGTACCCGTATGGGCAAGGCGGGTCTTGAGGCCCGCAGTCTGCAGATCGAGGATGGTCTCGCAGCGCTCGGCCAAGTCGCCGTGGTCGGCCGGCACAAAGGGCGCGCGCGGGAAAACGCGGTCGATATCGCAGGCATCGCGCAGGACAGGTTCTTCGGCCAGCACGCCCTCAAACGAAAACTCAACGGTCGTGGCCTCCGGCGCATCGTCGGTGCGCGTCCACGTCGTCGAGCGACGGCGCTCGGCAACCAGGCGGTCAAGGTCAACGTCGGCGATGGCCATATCGCAGGTAAGCAGTTTGGTCGCGGCGAGCTTGGAGCCGTTTTCGTAGACGAGGTTCTCGCCCGCAAAGACCATGTCGGTCGTGGACTCGCCCTCGCTCGCGTCCGCGTAGGCATAGGCGCAGTACAGGCGCGCGCTTTGGTTAGAGATAAGGCTGCGGCGGTAATCTGCCTTACCGATGATCTCGTCCGAGGCCGACGGGTTGAGAATCACCGTCGCACCGGCAAGCGCCATCTCAGTCGAAGGGGGTGCCGGCACCCACAGGTCCTCACAGACCTCAACGCCCAGCACCAAATCCTCGGCACCTTCATCGCAGCAGCGGTAGACAAGCCCCGAACCCAGCGGGACCGGACCCTGACCGGCAAACTCGACCCACACGGGATCCGCAGGCGCCGGAGCAAACCAACGGCGCTCATAGAACTCGCCATAGTTGGGCAGATACTTCTTGACCGTAAGACCCAAAAGCTCGCCCGCGCAGCACACGGCGGCGCAGTTGTAGATATTCTCGGCAACCGCAACGGGAAGACCGACGGTAAAGACAATCGGCAGCTCGCGGGTTTCATCGAGAATATGTGCCAGTGCAGTCTCGCAAGCATGCAGTAATGTGCGGTTATGGAACAGATCGGCCGCGGTATAGCCAGTCAGATTAAGCTCGGGCAACACCAGCGCGCGAACGCCGCGCTCGGCAGCCTCGCGAACAGCCGCCAGCGCAACCTCGGCATTGCCCTCGACATCGGCAACGCGAATCCGCGGCGACGCCGCCGCCACACGCAAAAAGCCATCAGACTGAGAAAGGTGAAGATTCATAAGAATGCTCCCGTGCGTAGACGCCATTCACAACAATTAGCAAGCCCTATTGTAGTTCAACCGCCGGGTGTAACCGCATCCCACCAACTTGGTGAGCTATTGATGAGTTGATGGTATCTGTTAAATGTCACGTACGATTCACATCTGGTGGGTACCCTGATGGCTGCATGAAACGAAGCAGATTTACACCGGGAGGACCCCGTATGACAACCAAGTACACCGACGCGCCGCGCACGCGCGTCATGACGCCGGCATCGCTCAACAACGGCGTGCACGAGAACCATTCCATCGGACAGACCATGGCCATCGCGCCCAAAAAAGGCCTGTTCGATGACATTTCCATTCCTCAGATCATTGCCGGCGCCGCAGCCGCCGCCACGAGCGTCGCGCTTGCCTCCAAGATTGGTATCGCTGGTTCAGTAATTGGTGCTGCCGTGAGCTCGGTCATCACCGTTGTGTCCTCGCAGGTCTACCGCCACTTTATCTCTGCCAGCGCCAAAGCCCTCAAAGGTACGCACGCCGACGTCGACTACCCCGCCGGCGCCTATGAGCCCGTTGAGCTTAATGCCGAGGAGCACCTGGGCGGCGCCGCGACTACGCAGGAGATGCGCCAGGTTGCTGGGCGCGCGACCACGGCGCGCGTTGCCCCCAACAGCTTGCGTGCCAAGGCGGCGGCAGAGCGCAGCCAGACGCAAAAGAAGGTCATCATCTTCTCGATCGCCATCGCCATCGTCGCGGTCATCGCCTGCGCCGGCGCCATCCTTATCACCACCGCCGGTGAGGGTCTGGGCGAGCGCCCCGAGCCAATCCTTTCGTCGCACACGACCGAGAGCGATGCAAATGGCAACACCCAGTCGCAAGATCAGCAGGCACAGGCGGACGGCACGCAAGACAGTTCTACCTCTACCGATTCGTCCTCGAACACCCAAAACCAATCGCAGGGCACCGATTCCTCTACGGCCAACAGTGGCACGCCGTCCGGCACGACCGACTCAAGCCAAACGACTGACGGTTCACAGCCGAACACGGGAGGCCAGACGAGCGACACCACGTCGGGAACGGGCGCAGCAGACAGTAGCAACACCAACAGCTCGAACAGCTCGAGTGGAACCGCGTCCGGCACGGCATCTGACAACTCGAGCCAAGGCACGGCATCGGGCAACTAAGTACATTTGCCTCTCATAGATAACCGACCTGTACAACGGGCGCGAATCGAAAGCGGTTCGCGCCCGTTTGCCTTGGGCGCCGCCATGGCGAACGCTATGCGATGGTAAGATGCTTTACATGTGTAAAGAGGAGATTTGCCATGAGCAAGACAATAGTTAGGCCCACGCTTTCGCTGGGCAACCACATCTATCTGTATCGCCTGCTGCGCGACGCGATTGGGTGCGGCAAGCAAACGTTTATGACACAGGTCGAGGAGGCGCTCGCCGCCGGCGACATGACCGCTTATGACCTGGGCTTTGAGTCCACGCGTGAGCTGCTCGAGGAGCTCGACGACTGCATTAAGCTGACCGTCTTTAAGGGCGGTCGCCTGTATGCCACCGTCATCGCCAACGAGGCTTGGGATGCCGCCCTTGCCAAGGGCGAGGACAAGCCCAAGGCAGCCAAGGGAGCCAAGCAGTCCTACAAAAAGAAAAAGCGCGGCGAAAAGGACCTCAAGGCCGTGCGTCCCAAGCACGTTAAGCGTCCCGAGCCCGAAGCCATGGTTGAAGCCGCGCCGGAACCCGAGCCCGAGGCAGAGATCGAAGTCGCTATTGAGGTAACGGCAGAAGCCGAAGCCGAAATCGCCGCCACGACCGATCTCGAAGTCATATCCGAGCAGGAAGCCACTGTGGAGCTCAACGAGGCTCCCAAGTCGACAACCGAAGAAGCCGCTGACCAGCCCGAGACGCTTGCGTTCCAAAACAGCGATGTCTTTGGCAACGAGGCCGAGGACGACCAGTCCGACGAGCCCGCCGATCAAGGCGCTACCGAGTCGGCGCCGGAGCCCGAGACGCCGCAGCCCGCCATCTCGCTCACGGTCGTCTATGACCCCGAGAACGCCAACGCCGGCATCACCACCATGGCATCCACGCCCATCGAGGCAAAGCCGTCTATCGAGGCGGAGGACGCCCCAGAAGCCGATGCCAAAACCGAGACTGAAGACACATCCGTCTCCGTGGAACCGACAGATTCCGCAGTTAATCCGGAACCGGTGCCTGAGTCTGTACCCGTCATCGAGTCCACATCCGCACCTGTACCGGCTCCGGTCCCCGCGCCCGCAGCGCCCGCCATTCCCGAGGACTTCCCCATCGATTTCGCAACCGAAGTCTTCTGCCCCGGCCCGCTCCTGCACCAACTGTCGACCTATCTCCCCTACGGCGCCGATACCCTCGGCATTGTCGGCGAGTACTACTGGATCGCCCGCGAGCGCGGTACCATCGAGGCCGCGCGAAACCGCGCAAGCTTCCCCCTGCGCTACACGCAGGCCGGCGAGCGCCGCGAGGTTGCCGTGCGCATCCGCCGCAACACCGCCGGCGGTCTCGGAGCCGCCTGGGCCATCGACAAGGTCGAAGAACCCGATCAGTAACGACAAACGGCTCAAATCCAAATCAGGATTTGAGCCGTTTATATTTGTTGATGTTGCGTAACCAACAGCGAGCGGGCCGCAAGTGCCCCAGGTTGCCGTGAAAGAGGAGCGACGCGTACTTCGGTACGCGAGCGACGGCTTGAACGGCAAGATGGGGTGTTTGCGGCCCGCGCAGCGTCGAGCAGTTACGCGGTTTGGAAAACCGCGTAACAATCTAGTCGCGCGTCAGCTTGCGGTGAATACGATGCGGCTGGGCCGCGTCCTCGCCCAGGCGCTCGATGCGATTGGCCTGATAGGCTTCGAAGTTGCCCTCGAACCAATACCAGTTGCCCGGATTCTCGTCGGTGCCCTCCCACGCCAGAATGTGTGTGGCGACGCGGTCCAGGAACATACGGTCGTGGCTAATGACCACCGAGCAGCCCGGGAACTCGAGCAGCGCCGCTTCGAGTGAGGACAGCGTCTCGACGTCGAGATCGTTCGTGGGCTCGTCGAGGAGCAGCAGGTTGCCGCCCTGCTTGAGCGTGAGCGCCAGGTTCAGACGATTGCGCTCACCACCGGAGAGTACGCCAGCGCGCTTCTGCTGGTCCTGGCCCTTAAAGCCAAAGCTCGCCACGTACGCGCGGCTGGGGACCTCGGTCTCGCCGACCATCATGTGGTCCAGGCCATCCGAGACGACCTCCCACAGGTTCTTATCGGGATCGATGCCAGAACGGTTCTGATCGACATAGGAGATCTTGACGGTCTCGCCCACCTCGAGCTCGCCCGAAGTCAGCGGCTCCAGGCCCACGATGGTCTTGAAGAGCGTAGTCTTGCCCACACCGTTGGGGCCGATGACGCCCACGATGCCGTTACGCGGCAGGGTGAAAGAAAGGTCGTCGATGAGCACGCGACCGTCGAATTCCTTGTGCAGGTGATGGGCCTCGAGCACCTTGTTACCCAAACGCGGTCCAACGGGAATGCGGATATCGGTCCAGTCGAGCTTCTGGCTTGCGCGGGCCTCGGCCTCCATCTCCTCGTAGCGAGCCAGACGAGCCTTGTTCTTGGCCTGGCGAGCCTTGGGCGAACTGCGTACCCACTCGAGCTCGGCCTCCATGCGCTTGGCGAGCTTGGCGTCGCGGTTGCCCTGCGCCTCGATACGGGCGGCCTTGGTCTCCAGATACGTGGAGTAGTTGCCCTTGTAGGGATAAAGGTGACCGCGGTCGACCTCGCAGATCCACTCGGCAACGTTATCCAGGAAGTAGCGATCGTGCGTGACGGCAAGCACCGCGCCCTGGTAGTTGTGAAGGAAGTGCTCGAGCCACAGGATCGACTCAGCGTCCAGGTGGTTTGTGGGCTCGTCAAGCAGCAGCAGGTCGGGAGCCTCGAGCAGCAGCTTGCACAGGGCCACGCGACGGCGCTCGCCGCCGGAAAGCACGTTGACCGGCATGTCGGAATCGGGCAGCTGCAGGGCGTCCATGGCCTGGCCGAGCTTGGAATCGATATCCCAGCCATCAGCGGCGTCAATCTCGTCCTGGAGCTTGCCCATCTCGGCCATGAGGGCGTCCATGTCGCAGTCCGGGTCGCACATCTCCTCGCCGATCTTGTTGAAGCGATCGACCTTGGCAATCATGTCGCCAAACGCCATGCGCACGTTCTCGATGACGGTCTTGTCGTCGTCGAGCGGCGGCTCCTGCTGCAGGATGCCCACGGTGTAGCCGGGGGTGAGCTTGGCATCGCCGTTGGAGACCTCCTCGATGCCGGCCATGATCTTGAGCAGGGTCGACTTGCCCATACCGTTGGGGCCCACGACGCCGATCTTGGCACCGGGGTAGAAGCTCAGGGTCACGTCGTCAAGGATCACCTTGTCGCCATGGGCCTTGCGAGCCTGATACATCTGATAAATGAACTCCGCCACAGTCATTTCTCCTTATCTAGCTGCGGAAATCTTCTCCCCCTCTCCGTTTTGGAAAAAGCGGAGAGGCAGTTCGCGCGTTCTAATAAAAAGGGGCATGGTTGCCCACACCCCCTAATACTACCTGGGAAAAGTCCCCCGGAACATACTATGAACTGCGTACGCTAGTTTTCCGCAACCTTAACGAGCGGCTCGCTGCGATTTGAGCCACAACAGATACGAGTAGACGTAGACGGCTCCAACCGAACCAAACGCCAGAACCGCAATCACCGCGGCGACGACTTCACTCGAAAGCACGCTGCCTGCCACGCCCATCACAATCAGGCCAATACCCAGTACCATAAAGCAGGCGCCGCCAAAACGCTGCGTACGACGCCAGTTCTCGGGATCGGCAAGCGCCCAGGGTGTCTTGATACCGAGCGTATAGTTCTGCTTCACACGCGGCAAGTAGTTGCCTACGCCGATGAACAGCAAACCGACAACACCGGAAATCAGCACGTTAACCGAACCGACCGCCGGCACCACGCCCCAGACCGTAAGCTCTCCCAGCCAGCTTATGGCGCACATGAACAAGGTGAAGGCGATTACGAAGCCCTGGTAGAACTTGCCCGAGGTTCGATATGCCTCACCTTTGGGGTCGATGCGCGGCACCACGCAGAACATTGCGAGAAGCGCCAGAGGCAGCACGCCGAGCGCGGAGGCCATCCAGCTAGGACCCCAACCGTCGACGGCGCCGTTCGCGCCCCAGTGCGTGGGAATCTGCGCAGGCAAGCTCGGCATCACCATGAGGTGCGCTACGACATTGGCGACGCACAGAGCGACCAGCGCAATCCACACGCGCGACGATACCCCCGTGGGGTGAATGCCCTTGTTTTCGTTATTCATCCTTATCACCTTCCGTGTTTGTAAAACCCATAAACCAGCCAATCAAATCCTGCATGACGGTGGTGTTTAAGCTGTATACGATGTTTTGGCCATGGCGCTCGTCGGTCACCAACCCGGCGTTTTTGAGCGTCGCCAAGTGATGGCTCAGCGACGGCTTACTGATATCGAAATGCTCGGCAAGCTCCCCCGCCGTGCAATTGCCCTCGCGCAGCAACTCCAAAATGCGCCGTCGCGTTGGATCGGCAAGCGCCTTAAAACCCTCTCCCGGCATAAGACCTCCTCTCATCATCTCTCATGACGCGCACACTATACTCGATATTTAGATGTTTGTCTAACTATCTAATCTTGTACTCAAAAAAATAGCCGCCTCCGCGTAATGCGAAGACGGCCACTTCTCACGCTACAAACGTGTTTTGGAGTTGGCCAACCCGCTGCAACGGGTGCCATCTGCTTCAATCTTATGCGAGCCCCGATCCCATTTCAACAAGCCCAAGGGCTCAAATGGAATCGCGATAACACCTATAATGGCGATAGCTAAAACACGATTCGCTTCCCCATCGGAGGATGTCTATGACCGAAACCACTGCCGCTCTCGTCGAGACACGCGACACCAAGCTCGAGATCATCATGGGCCGCGAGGCACTCGATAAGCTCGCCGATGCTACGGTGTTGGTGCTCGGCTGCGGAGGCGTGGGCTCCAACTGCTGCGAGGCACTCGCCCGCGGCGGCATTGGTCATTTCGTCATTCTGGACAAGGACATCATCGCGCCCAGCAATATCAATCGCCAGGCCATCGCCTTTCACAGCACCATCGGCAAGCGCAAAGTGGACGTGATGGATGCCATGATTCGCGATATCAATCCCGCCGCCACCGTTATCAAGCGCACCGAATACCTGCTGAGCGACAACATCGACGATTTCTTCGCGAGCGTTTTGGAGCAGACGGGTGGCAAGCTCGACTACGTCGTCGACGCCATCGACACCATCTCAGCCAAGCTCACCATTGCCAAATATGCTCAGGACCACGGCATTCGTTTGGCTAGCTCCATGGGCGGGGCCAACAAGCTCCATCCCGAGTGCCTCCGCTTTGCCGACATTTTCGATACGGTACGTGACCCCATGAGCCGCATCATGCGCAAAGAATGTAAGAAGCGCGGCATCAAGAGCCTACATGTACTGTTTAGCTGCGAGGAATCGGTTAAGACACAGCCCCGCGACCCTTCCAATATCCACGAGCGCACCGAGTTGGGCACCGCCAGTTTTATGCCGCCCATCATGGGTCAGATGATTGCCGGCGAGGTTATCCGCCGGATCAGTGGCCGCGGCACCGAGCGCGTGCGCGCCGACGGCCAGCGCCTGGACTAGCGGAGCGCGCCGAGATGGAGCCCCGGTTATTTGATGCACACTGCCATCTTGATTTGATGGCTCACCCGGACGCCGTTGCCGATGAGGCGACGGCACTGGGCTTGGGCCTATTTGATTGCGGCGTCGATCCACGTGACTTTTCGGCCGCAAACGAGCGCGCCCATCGCCAACCAGACATCATCGCCGGCATTGGGCTTCACCCCTGGTGGCTTGCCGACAGCCGCTGCGGTCCTGCCGAAATCAATCTGCTTTGCGAAGTTGCAGCCCAAGAGCGCTACATCGGCGAGGTGGGACTCGACTTTTCCGCGCGCTTTGCCGGAAGCGAGCCGCTGCAAACACAGGCACTTGACCGGCTCTGCGAGGCTCTCGCGCAACATCCTCTTACCGGGCGTGTGATATCAATTCACGACGTTCGTTCGGCAGGAGCCGTACTGGACGTCCTCGAATCGCATGGACTACTCATCCCAAACCCCGACTCCCCCGCTATCATCTTCCACTGGTTTAGCGGTACTTCGGACGAACTCGTCCGCGCGCGTAATGCGGGCTGTTATTTTTCCGTGAACGAGCGGATGCTCGCCACCAAGCGCGGTCGCGAATACGCCCGACAGATCCCACTCGATCGTTTACTGCTCGAGACCGATGCGCCGGCGGAGGCAAACACCGAAACAAGCGCACAGTCGCTTATCAGATCGCTCACATGGACCTCAGAACGCATCGCCTCACTCAAAAACCGCGACGCAGAGTGCATCGAGTCGGCAGTTTTAGCAAATGCGCACTCTGTTTTTGACCTTCGCTAGCCCCGGTGGGCAAAAAATGCCAAATATGAGTACTGTTGCAGGTAGCGCGCAGAGATGTGGTGTAAGAGGCGGGGCATGCCCCGCCTCTTCTCTT
>ERZ1032549.69-NODE-69-length-26875-cov-14.872260_pt1 | contig 26875 bp, 17 predicted proteins | sample MGYA00516696_ERZ1032549 | MGnify/ENA primary metagenome ERZ1032549 (study PRJEB33719, sample SAMN04261356) | wastewater metagenome | biome: periurban shantytown; feature: human; material: feces | host: Homo sapiens | place: Peru: Lima | collected 2013-01-22 ... | reverse complement strand
GTATATGGAGTCTCCTACGGGTTTGGTATCTCCCAGAAGGGAGCCTTTTAGCTCGCAGTAGTCAAGGTGTGCTTCGATTTTGGCTTTTGCGTCTCTGTCTTTTAGTTTGCGTAGCCATTCAAGGAATTCGCTCGTCCTCTTGAATCTCAACATACCAATACTGTAGCCTACAGGCTACAGTTTGTCAAATCAACAAGAAAAAAAAGGAAGACGCCCCGCCGTGGGGAGCGTCAACTCAATGGCATGCAGCCATGCTTGACCTCCTGATTAGGCGTTGAGCGGTGTGCCGCAGTTTGGGCAGAAGTTGGTTTGTCCGTTCAATGGCTGACCGCATTTGGGGCAGTTGTTCGTTATTGCCGGCTGGGGGATAGGGGCTGGGACGGGTGAGGTCGCAGGCATCGGCACAGTGTTCGTCGCCGGCGCTGCTGGCGCAGGAGCCTGTTGTTTGACTGCCGAGGTGAACAGTCTGACGACACGTGGCGGAATATTGTCCACCGGCAGCAGGCTCAGGGATTGGATTTCCGCAACCAACTGTCCAGGCGTCACGACACGAACATTGCCCGGCCAGACGGCTTCGCTGACATCCGGGTTGCCGTTATGTCCGCCCGGTACCATGCAGACCATCCATTGGGCCGCCACGTGATAGGTTTCGAGCGTGGACGCCCAATTATCGCGTTGGGTTGCCATGTTCTCGCTCATCTTGACCACGGGTGTTCCATCCGAGCCTTTGATGAGGGCTCGACGGCTGATGCTCATGCGCACCAGGTTTCGTGGATCCAGATTCACGTATTTGGTGTCGCTGCCGCCCTTGTAGTTCTTCGCGTCCACGAACCAGGCATGCACCTGCTGTTGCGGGTCTATGCCGACCAGCACGCAGTCGATGTCCGCGTTGATGGGCTGGCGGTTCTCGTTGAGCCCGTACAGGGACCAGAAGGAGATGACGTTGAGCCGCATGTAGGCGATGATTCTGGCCAATGCGGATTCGCCCTGCTGGCCGGCCTGTACGGCCGTGTTTCCGAAAGCGGAATAGTCCAAGCCGGAACCCGGATCGCCGTACAGTTTCCCGAGCTGGCGTTCCTGTTGCAGGTTCGCGTTGAGACTGGCCTCATACAACGGGTCGGGGGAGCCGCCGTTGTCGTGGTCTATCACGAACCAGCCATAATAGGAGTCCTCGTTGCTCATGGCGGCCACCAGCCCGTATCGGGGTGCAAGACGGTTCAGCTCCGTCTGCGTGTCCATAATGAGGGAATTGCTTGTCGGCTGTGGTTCGCCATCGTCAAGACTCAGGATGCCGCGCAAAACGGCACCTCCGATAAGCGCGATAACCACACCTATCATGAGCTGGACGAACCCCAGTCCATTCGTCGCAGTCGATTCACCAGTACCGGCGAATGGCCGTATCGCATAATCAATACCCAGCGACATGACGATCGCGGATATTAATCCCCCCACGCCCGTATAGATTCTGTCCCGCATGGTCTTGCAGAAAACCACGCGGACTATCACTGCACTGATGCCTACCATCATGGCGATGATTCCGATACCATTGAGGTCTTGCAGGAACGGGTCCAGATGTCCCATGATTTATCTCTCCTCAGCTATGCAATGGCTGGCTATATTCCAAAATCCGACGGTAGTCCTCCAAAAGGAATACCGTGACATCCATCTCACAGGACATCTGATAGATCTCGCCATCATATTCCCGTTCGGCCTGCACATAGTCCGCCGGGTCGATCAGAAACATGGCGGTTTCACGGCGCACACGCCATTCGGCATGGCTTTTCCCGTATTCCGCATGCGAATCATCGGCGTGCAGCCAGTGGAACAATTCATGGGTGAGAGAGCATCGTTTCTGCACGTCGGTCATGTGCTCGTCGATGATTATGGTCTGGACAGCCTCACAGTAGAGGCCTGAAGTGTCATCATCAAGCGTAGCTTCGATGACGTGGACTGGCTGGGTTTCCACGGCATCGAGCATCTGTTCATAGGTCATGCCACGGTTGATGGGCATGTGGCGGTCGAATGGTGCGGCCGTCAGCACGGTTGAATATCCTCCTATCGAATCGGTTCGAGAAGAGGATACTCTGACAGAACGGGGGCAAGCAGTCGTCACTAGCGGCCGTCACCGCCTTCCATTTCCGCGAGCTTATGCGGATCCTTGTTCGCCGCTAGGGACACGTCGCCCCTACGTAGTTTCTCCAAAACGATCCGCTTACGCTCTTCATCGGATAGAGACGAGGGTTTAACCGAACGTGCACGAGGAACAGGACCCGTGCCTCTCTTATCGGAGGTAACGCCCGTATCGACTGATGTGTCATGGGGAAGTCCGGAGACCGGAATGGAAGAGGATGGCCCATCAATAATCTGAACGACGTTGTCCCCATCCATGATGGCTACGAACTGACGGGCAAGCAGCCCGGGCCCGTTTTCCTCGGCAGCTCGTTTTCGGGCTAGGTTTCCGATCAATTCGATGGCATTGTCAAAATCAATGAGAGGTGCAATGGCATCAAGGTCATCCATCGTCCATGCAGCTTTTCCGCGCAATCGGACGGATACGTAGGATTGGCTCGTCTTCTCGCCCAAGGCCGAAGCAATCTGCTTTTGGGTCAGACTCTTTGCCCGCCGACGTTCTTCAACGAACTCCGCTATGAGCTTGGTGCTTTCCCCGGTCTTCTTAAGTCTGTCATTCCGTACCATGTTGTCATTCTATCTCTTGAGAGAACTTTTTTCATGCTATAAAACACGCCGTATCTCCATAGAGATTGACACTATCCCAATCAACCCCTAATATCTCTCATGAGATACGAAAGGTTTTTTATCGCATGTCATCAAACGAAATCATCTCCCAAGCGATCCTCGCTCGCATGGCAACCCAGAACTACCAGGTGAAACAACTCGCCAAAGATCTAGGAACCACGCGAGAGGCAACGGGCCGCAGACTCAACCAGCACACCATATGGGACAGCAACGAACTCGACATCGTAGGCAAGGCACTGGGACTAACGGACATGTTCGGCCTCTGCGATTATGCAAGAGCCCTCGCCGAGATGAACAAGAACGTTCCCCTATCCAAGACCGTCTGACCGGGTTCTTCGGAAGAAAAGAGAGCCATGCGCATCAGGAGCATCAAGCCGGAGTTCTGGCGCAGCCGGGATATAGCGAATCTCAACTGGGACGCCAGACTGGTTTTCATAGGTCTATGGAGTTACGTGGATGATAACGGGGTAGGCAAGGATATCGACTACGACATCATCGGAGACCTGTTCGCGGCTGATCTCATCAAAGACCCTCGCGAGACTGTCGCGAGAGTGTCGCGAGCCCTCGCGAGTCTTTCTGAAGCTGGATTGATATATCGCTACGAGTTCGACGGCACCCCATATCTGGAGATTGCGACATGGTCAAGGCACCAGAGAATCGATAAGCCAGGCAAGTCGAGGTATCCGTCTCATGAGATGGCAGAACCCAATGATTCCAACGGTTCAGACCCAGATTCGCGAGACTGTCGCGAGAGTGTCGCGAGACCCCATCGAGATTTCCACGCCCGGAACAGGGGAACAGGGGAACAGGGGAACAGAGGAACAGAGGATATTTACTCCTCTCTATCCCCTCAAAATCCAGAATCGGAGAAAAACGAAAAATCGGCGGACGAGTCCGCCTCAGAGCCTGAAAACGAGAATGCTTCTTTCGAAGCTTCTCAGAGTTCCAGCAGGGTTGAGGAAACCTCTCCGATTCAGAAGAAACCTTCCGCGGTTTCTTCGAAGAAGAGAAAAGTTCCGAAAAAAGAGAAGAAGCCCGCGACCCGTCAGACCGTGTTGGCTCCCGACTGGAAGCCCTCGCCCGAACTGCGCATCGCCACGGCCAAGGCGGGAGTCAACCTGATCCGCGAAGTCACCCTGTTCGTCGCCTACTACACGCAGGAGAAACCCGAACACCGCAGCGCCAACTGGGATGCCACATACAGGCGTTGGCTCGAACGGGACATCCAAAACCTGAAAATGGGGCGCGACCCCAACAACATCGCGCTACACCCGGAGAACCTGCCGGCGAACGGCAGGCTGCCGAAGAGCATGCTGAACGACATGCACAATGCGGAAGTCCAAGCGCGGGCCGCCGCCTGGGACGAAGCCCATCCGCGAGAGGAGGAATTCGATGAACTTTAACGAAGCTCTGCAGGTGCTGCGCCGCATCAACGTGCATCACGGCAACGCGCCAATCAGCGACGCTCAAGCCCAATGCTTCTACGAGGAGCTGGCCAGATCGGTGTCGTTCGACGAGGCCAACGCCGCGGTACGGGAATTCTACGCATTGCATCCTCACGGCGAATGGATGACGGTGGGGGATATCAACCTCGCCGTGAGAAGGAAACGACGACAGTCGATGCCTTCGGAAGCGACCATCACCCGGCTGATGGAGGAGAACCAGATTTCCGACCCCGACGAGATGTGGCAGTTCCGACGCTCTCTGCTCAAATCATTGGGCCGTGGCCGCCCCGCCACGCAGGCGGTGCAGCGTGCGTTGGAATTGTCCCGTCACCCGATGCTGGGCGGCCCGAGGGACGGGGCGACGAAAAGCCTGCCGCAGACACGGCCGGGGGAAAACCCCAATCCACGCGATCCGGCCCCGGTCGCGACCGTCGTCCAAAGCATCATCGGCGGACTCTCGGCTCGGCCGCATCGGGCGGAATAGCCTCCGGCCATCGCAAGAACATCGAATCAAAAAAACGCCATCAGAAAAACCGATTGGAGAAAAAACAAATGGCAGACATCACCACACAAACAATCCGAGACACCTTCTTGGACAACCTTCCCGAAAACGTGACGCGCGAGGAAGGGGAGGCGTTCTGGAACGCATGGCTGAACAGGCAACGCGAAGGGCATGAACCGGACATGCCGACACCTCCGGTCGGATTCCAGTACGCACCGGGCGAAGTGGACGAATTCGACTACGGCGAACCGGACTTGGAAGACGAGCAGCTGACTGAGGACCAGAAGCGAGACATGCTGGGATTGGTGCATGATTATGCGATGAACACGTCGGAACTGGCACGCACCATGCTGGACTGCCAGCATTTCGACGACCCGCAGGTCCGGGAGCTCGTACGCCAGACGTTCAAGGATCTCGAATGCGCCGGAAGCCACGTGTCTGACGCTTTGAAGCTGATGGGTTGGACCGCGGACGATGCGACGGTTGGCTGAAGTTTCTTCCGTTGCCGTCGATGCCGGGCCATGTGGCAACGGAAGAAAATCGGTTATTTTCAATAAAAAACCGGTTAATTACAAACCCTGAGGTTACAGTGGGAACTGTTTGAGAAAACTCAGGCAAGGAGAACCCTCGAAAATGGCCAAACGTAACAGCAGCGGTCTGCGCAATGCGGGCACCATCGCCACCGTCGCGGCATTGACCCTCGGCATGGCGGGGCCCGGCGTCATGACGGCCACCGCCGACGAAAACACCGCGAACGGCAACACCGGCAACAACGCCGCCCAAGCCACGCAGGAAGTCAAATACACGACCACCGTGGCAGGCACGCCAGTCGACTTCACGAAGGACGGCAAAGGCGATTACACGGCAACCGTCCCCAAGGTCAAAGGCAAGTTCCAAAACCAGGTGATCGTGTCCGGCACAGACAAGTCCCAGATCACTCTGACCACCAGCCAGAAACCTACGGACGGGAAAATCAGCGGCCCCGTCGTCTACACCAGCGCCGCCGATTCCGCGCCCAAGTTCACGTTGACCGTCACGGATTATGAAATCGTCGACAAAATCGTCGACGACCAGCCGACCCAACCATGGAACGCCACCGTTGACGGCAAGAAGACATACCCCCTCGGCGTGAAAGGCGACACCGCATCCGCGGTCCTGGACCAAAGCGCCTCCTACCCGGGCAACATCACCGTCACCAACGGAGCAACCACCATCACGCTGACACCCGGCTACCAGAACGTCACCGTGGAATCCGGCGACAAGCTGGGCCAGCTGAACGTATCCGGCACCGCCGTCTACAAGCATGCCGCCGACGCGACGAAGAACACTCCAGCATTCGACGTGACACTGCCGTTCGCCTACACCTCGGGCAACCCGGTGACCGTGGACGGCACCGAAACGGAACTCACCAAGTCTGATGACGGAAAATACCATGCGGATTACGCCGGTCCGACATTGGACGAATCCAACAAGCCCAGCACGGACACGGTGACCCTCACCGGCATCAAGACCACACTGCCCATCCAATGGGGCAAAGACGTGCAGGTTGTCGACAAGGGAACCGGCGACACCGCCAGCAAGTTCGTACGCCTCACCGGAACAGCTTCCGGCGAAGTCACCATCCAGGATGATGCCAGCAAGAAAAGCGTCACCGTGCCGGTGGAAGTGGATGTCACCGCGGATCGAGCCCAGGACAAGAGCTTCACCGGCCTGACCGTGACCCGCACCAACGCCAAAGGCGAAACCACCGTATACGACGGGGCCAAAGACTTCAATGCGAAATTCAACCCCAGCACCCACGAATACACGCTGACCCTACCGGCCGATGCGGTCGGCGACAGCTACACGCTGGGTCTCACCCACGGTGTCGACGCCCAGGCATCCAAGCCGACGCTCGCGCTCGGAGAGGGAGCCTCCCGCATGCTCAAGGTGAACGTGAACGGAGCCGACTACACGGTTAACGTGAAATTCCAGCCGGCCGACCTGAAAGCAGATTCCCCTGCGAAACTCACCGGACTGTACGTGAACAAGACCGGCGAGAACACGAAGGGCCAGCTCATCGACAACTGGGATCCGAACCGACTCGACTACGTGCTCGCACTGGGGGAGAAGGATCCAAGCCCGTATGTGCTGCCCGAAGCGCCTGACGGAGTCACCATCAAGGGCGGCAACATCACGCAGAACGCGCAATCCACCCGCCAGGAATGGATCGTCACCGACACCGCAACCGGCGTAAGCCGCACCTACAGCCTGACAGTGACCAGGCCGGTGAAAACCGCCGTCACCGAATTCAAGCCGGCAGACCCAGCGAAGCAGGATTCCACGGTGGACCCGGAAAGCCAGCAGGACACCAATCTTGCATCGCACGGCTACACCGGCAAGGACGGCAAATACGTCGTATCAGACAAGGGTTCCTACGAGATTCCCGAGGGTGGAACATTCGCCTATGAGCCGAAGAACGGGCAATCCGCGACCGTCACCGTCGCACATGAGGGCATGACCTACACGTACACGGTCAACGTGCTCGCGCCGGACGGTTCGACCTTCGCGCAACACACGTACACCGTCACCTACATCACGGCGGCCACGCACAAGGCGCAGCTCACCGGCATCCTCGTGGACGGTACGGCCGTCAAGGGCTTCGACCCGGCCAGACACGAGTACAACGCATCCGTGAACGATCCGGACGAATGGATGGTCTCCCCGCAGTACGACAAGGCAAGCGGCATGACCGTCAGCACCGAGAAGAAGGGTGCGGACGCCACCATTACTGTCACATCCGGTGACGGATTGGTCAAGACCACCTACAAGGTGCATGTCACCCGCAAACCATTCGGCGGCAACGGGAACAACGCGCTCGGACTCGCCTCCACAGGCGTCGGCGGCGGAACCGTAGCGTTCCTGTCGATGGCGTTGATGGCTATGGGAGCGGTTCTCGGACTCGTTGCACGTCGGCGCCAGCGCGGACGCAGCTTCTAATAGCAACGGCTTGCGACCTGATGCGGTCGCAAGCCTTCCATTATTTTTTCTGACTCGGCGTGAAATGTCGGGCAAAAAACAAGAAAAGGAAAGAACATGATGAAACAAAAACGGATTGTCGCCGTAGCACTTGGCCTGGCCCTGTCCGTAAGCCCCATGATCGTGTTGCCCACCGCTTTCGCGGATCAGGTATCGGGGAACCCGTCCTCGTCGATTTCGGCCCGTTCGACGGCTCCGAATCCGCTCGACAAGTTCAGCACCGAAGAGAAGGCGTTCCTCAACAATCACAAGGACAAGATCGCATCCGCCCTGGGCATCGACGGGTTCGACCCATCCACCACCGACTATTACGGAGTCAAGGAATCGGCACTCGACACGGTCGCAGGCAAGATCCCCACCTCGAACACGGGACTGCTGAAGCCGATGGGCGCGCCGCTCGAGATCGACACGAACGCCACCGGCTGGCTCGTCGACGGAAAGATCGCGAAGGACAAGCCGTCCTCCGGCGACATGGCATACCGGGTCACGATCAAGGGCAAGAGCGGCGGCACCGTCGCATACACGCTGCACACCGCCTCACAGGATGCGAGCAGCAAAGCCGATCCGGGCGAGCTGAAGGGCGTGACCGCCACCGCCAATGGCACCGCCGTCACGGACTTCAATCCGGTGAAGGACGGCACATACACCGTGCCCGACGACGCGGAGGTGAAGATCGGCGACGTGCCCGACGGATGGAAGCTCGACCATAAGACGGATTCGAAGACCGGCACGCTCACCTTCACCTGCACGAAGGATGATGTGACCGTCACCTGGACGTTCAAGTACGATGACGGAACCACCACGCCGAGCACCGGGGACAAGGCCGATCCAAGCGAACTGGCGGGGGTGACCGCCACCGCCGACGGGAAACCGGTCGACGGGTTCGACCCGACGAAGACCGGCACATGGACCGTTCCCGACGGCGCGGAGGTGAAACTCTCCGGCCTGCCCGACGGTTGGGCGAGCTATAAGAATCTTGACGCGAAACCCGGCACCCTGTCCTACGACATCAAGAAGGGCGACGTCACCGTCGTCACGTGGACGTTCACATACGATTCCACGACCGATCCGGACAAGCCCGCCACGGGCGCAGACGCATTGAAGGGCGTGGTAGCCACCGTTGACGGGAAACCGCTCCCGAGCTTCGACCCGACGAAATCCGGCACCTACAAGGTCGCCAAAGGCGCCCAGGTGAAGATCTCGAACGTCCCATCCGATTGGAAGCTTATCTCCGCATCCAACTCGAAGCTGGTGTTCACCGCCTCCAAGGACGGCACGACCGTCACATGGACGTTCGAATACCAAGGCAAGGACGATGACGGAGCCACCATCAACCCTGATGACAATGCCGGAAACAAAAGCCAGAACAACAATGACGGCACGACTTCCAAGCCGCCGGCGAACGGCGCGAACCCGCTCGCCTCCACCGGCGTGGGAATCGGCTGGGTCGGCTGGCTTATCGGCATTCTCGCCATCATCGGCGGAGCATTGGGAATCACGGTCGCTGTCCGCAAGCCGAAGGGCAAGGCCACGGACGAGACCCCGGCCCCGGAAGCCGATGACAGCGAAGCGTCATCCGATCAGCCGCGAAACGCCTGACCCCATCGAAGGTTTGGAGGGAGATGCAAATATCCCGCCAAACCCCACGTTGAATCTTGATGTCATGCGGGACCCTCCTGCAAACCGGCTCCTATAGCATGACATCAACAAGGGATGCCGAAAGGCATCCCTATTTTTTTATTCAAAAACTTTGATAAATACCGAAAAAATGTTGGAATAAACCGATTTTGCATGTACGTTGAAGGAAACGAAGACGACCATTCCCATCAGCCGTACGCCGAAGCCGATAAGCGAGTTCGGTCTGAAGCCGGGCAAATACAGGCCGTCCGCGGTGAAAGTCGCCGGATTCGACCCGTTGGACGCCAACCATGCCGCATCTACCGGTGGGGTCGCTTCCCGTCCTCGACAGGACGTGCAAACAAGGAAAGGAAAACACTGGAATGAGAGACAACCAAACGACACGGCGCATGCCAATGATCGTGACGGCAATGGCCTGCGCGACCGCGAGCATGCTGGCCGGCCTGGCGCTGGCCCCATCCGCGATGGCGGCCGGGACGACCATCACCCTGAACGGCGCGGACGGCAATTCGCTGGCCGGCCACACGTTCAACGTGTACCAGATCGGCACGTACACGGACCAGATCCTGAACGGCACGCAGATCAGCAGTCTCGGCGTGCGCGGCACCACGGCGTCGAACGCGTGGGCGGCCGACGCGATCAGCATCGCCAACGCGTACGATCCGGACACGGGCGACAACATCGCCAAGGTGTACGGTTACGATGACGCGGGCAACATCGCCAACATCAAGATGGACTCCCAGACCAGGCAATTGCGCAACATCAGCAAGGCCCTGTCCCAGTCCACTCGGAAGCCGGCCGCCATCCAGGGCGGCGCGAACCTGACGACCACCCGGTCCACGCTGACGATCAACGTGCCGGCCGAAGGCTTCTACTACATCACGGATTCGGCGGGCAACCCGATCATGATCGGCACGAAATCCGGCAACGCGAACATCATGAAGAACGACGCGAAGGACCCGCAGTGGCGGACCCTCGGCACTGCGGTCGTCAAGGCGAAAAGCGTGAGGGTCGACAAGAAGGTCCAGGTGTCGCGCGACGGCGCGACGGTAGGCAAGGACGGCACCGCCACCGATCCGGTCGGCGTGACCGTCGGCGACACCGTCACCAACACGGTCGAGGTGACCGTGCCGAACAAGCAGGCCGCCGGCGCGGTCAAGTTCAAACTCGTCGACCAGCCGAAGGGCCAGACGTACGTGAAGGGCTCGCTGAGCGTCCGGCTGAAGAACGCGCCGCAGACCGACATCACGGCCGACGCGGTCATCTACGACGGGACCACGCAGAACAACGCGAAAAGCATCCCCGGCGACCCGGCTTTGAAGACCGCCGACAACCGGCCCGCAGACCCGGATCTCGCGATCCCGGCCGGCGGCTGGGGCATCGACGGCAGGAACATCCTCGACAAATACTCCAACAGGACGATCGTCATCACCTACAGGATGACCGTCGACAAGGCGAGCATCACCGATCCGGCGGCCAACACCGTCCACACGTACGGCACGTTCACCGACGGCATCCGGTTCACCACGATCACCGACCAGGACAAGGTCGACATCAAGGCCTACGACTTCACGCTGCGGAAGGTGGACGCGGGCAACGTGAACACGCTGCTCGACGGCGCCCGGTTCCAGATCCAGCGCAACGGCAAATGGATGAATCTCGATCAGAACACCGGCAAATGGTCGGACGCGGCCGACCAGGATGCCGCCAGCGTGTTCATCACCGGCGACTCGAACCATGACGGGACGGTCGACAACAGGGACGACGCGAGCCAGAGGGGCCTCATCCGGTTCAAGGGGCTCGGCTACGGCACCTATACGGTGGCCGAAACCAAGGAGCCCGCCGGCTATGCCTCCTATGCGAAGCCGAGCTTCACCGTCACCATCGACGATGCAGGCACCGCCATCAGGTTCGCCGGCAAGGATCAGCCGGGCCTGACCACCGGCATCGACAACAACACGGTCCAAGTCAAGAACATCACCAACCTGACTCAATTGCCGCAGACCGGTGGAGCCTTGGCCTTCGCCTTCTGGCTGGCAGTCTCCTGCCCATTGTGGGGCAGTGGAATCGTCCTCGCCGAACGCAGCCTGAAGAACCGTCGCAAGGCAGTCAATCTGGCTGGCAACGGTCTCGCCTGATCCAAGAGAGACCATGACGCGGGACGTGCGTCGGAAACGAAAACCCGTCGAACGTCCCGCTCAATACCTTTTTTCCAAAACCATGCCGAACATGAGATTCAGGGGAAGAGAAAACACAATGCACAGCATATTGAAACGTTCCGCCGCACTGATCGCATCCGCGGCCACGCTTCTCGGCGGAGGCCTGCTCATGACGGGCACCGCGCAGGCGGACGGGATCGACCTGCCGGTCATGACCATCCATCCGGCCGCGAGCACATCGTATCCGAAGGAGCTGGTCAACGGCGGTTTCCAGACGTTCGGCAACCGGATCGTCGACAAACGTTCCGGCGGCTGGCAGTACCTCTCGTTCGTCGACGGCAACGGCATGGCCATGGAAGGCTCGAGCGAGCGACCATGGGCGAAGGTGGACGGCTGGGATGCCGTGAAATTCGGCTGGAAATCCAATGATTCCGTCAGCGGGCACAGAGGGATCGTGGAAGTCCAACGCTTTAGGACGGCCGTCAAAGGCAGCACGGGCAACGTGTGGGGCGAGATCGCCGCAGCCAAGCGAGGCAAGTACATCTACCAGGACATCGCCACCACGCCCGGCGTCGTGTACAAGTGGAGCCTCAAGCACGCGTCCCGCAACGCGGACCAGGACGACAGCATGCAGGTCATGATCGGCGAGCCCGGAGCCGAGGCCGTGCAGGAGGCAACCCGCACCACATCCAACGGCACCGACAAGGTCGGCGAGAAGTCCACCACGATCACCACGCACGGCACCGCGCAGGACGGCAGATGGGAGACCTATACCGGCACCTACATCGCCACCTCGACTGTCACCCGCTTCACGTTCAGGAGCGTCAGGGACTCCAACGGCCAGGGCCTCGACTTCACCGCCGAAGGCAACTGCGTCGACGACCTAAGCTTCGACAAGGCGTACAAGCTCTCTTACGACAAGAATTCTTCGGACGCGACCGGCAGCGTGCCATCCAATCAATACGGCAAGGAGAACACCGTACAGCCCGCCAAGTCCAAGACCACGGGCAGTGTCGGACTCGCGGCTGACAAAACCGCTTCCGGCCTGACGGTGCATGATCTGAAGAAGAACGACAAGGGCAAGGTGCCCTCCAGTTCGAAGGCGGATTCCACGCAGCCGGCCGCGTTCAAGGCTCCGGACGCCAAGGTGGAGACCATCGCCTCCAGGTCCGCGGGCGACGAGCTGGCCGTGAACGGCGGGTTCGACACCCCGAAGTGGACGATCGCCAAGGAGGGGCAGGGCCTGCCCTGGATCTACGTGTACTCGGACAAGGGCGTGATCAGCTCCTACTACCAGTACGCGAACGGGCAGAAGGGCACCAAGATACCGGGCCTGACCACCTCCTCGTTCGCATGGCGGGACGTGGACAACTTCGGCGGACACCAGGCCATGGAACTGCACCGCGAGAAGGACGGGAACACGGCCGCCGACGTGCACGCGGGCCGTACCGTCGCCCAGACGGTGGCCACGATGCCCGGCGCCAGCTACACGTTCGGCATCCGGCATTCCGGCCGCTCCAAGGGTCATGCGGGCGGCGTCACACTGCTCACCGGCCCCGACAAGGACCATCTCACCCCGGTCAAACTGACCCGCACCACGGTCTCCAAGACCGGCCAGAAGTACGGGGACAAGACCGGCGATGTGGGAACCGTCGCCTACACGCACTCCGATTCCATGGACGCCACGGAAGGCAGCCACGAACCGTGGGACCATTCCGACGACTGGGAATCCTACGAGGGCACGGTCATTATCCCAGCCGGACAATCCCGCACGATGATCGCCTACAGGGGCGTCGCCAAGGACGGGAAACTGACGGCATCCGCCAATGACAGCATCATCGACGACCTGAGCTTCCGCCTCTCCTACAAGCTCAGCTACGACGCGAACGGCGGGGCCAAGAAGAGCGCGTCGCAGATCAAGGCCTCCACCGATGGCAAGGTGAAGACCATCGCCGGCAAGACCGACAGTCTGCCGACCGAACTGGTCAACGGCTCGTTCGACTATCCGGCCGGCCTGATCGCCGGTGTCTCCACCAAATACCCGGGGGACGACTGGACCGTCGTCGACCCGATCAACGGCAGATACGCGCGGCACATCGGCATCGATAAGGACCCCTGGGCGCCAATCCCGGGATGGGACGCCTCCAAATTCGCATGGAAGTCGACCCAGACCAAGGGAACCGACTGGCAGCAGATCGCACAGGGAGTCGAACTGCAGAAGGACTCCAAGACCGGCAACCAGTACGCGGAACTCGTCGCGGGACAGGCGGGCACCGCCATCTACCAGGACATCGCCACCATCCCGGGCGTGTCCTACCGCTGGACGTTGAAGCACGCCAGCCTCGACAGGACCCACCTCGACGGGATGAGCGTCATGATCGGCGAACCCGGCAAGGAATCCGCCCAGGACGCGAGGCGAACCACCGTCAACGGCAACGGCGACCAGCCGGGCGACGTCGGCAAGGTCATCTCCACGAAGGTGCGCAACAAAGCCGAACTGGGCGGCAGCTCGAACCATTCCAGCCGTAACCATGACGGGCAGTGGGAGACCTACACCGGCACGTACATCGCCACCGGGACGGTCACCCGCTTCACCTTCAAGTCGGTAAGCTCCAGCAACAACGTCAACGGCAACATCCTCGACGATCTGAGCTTCACCAAGGCCTACAAGCTCGGCTACGACGGGAACGGCGGAACCGGCCAAGTGCCCTCGCGCACCGAGACGGGCAGGACCGAAACCGCCGCCTCCAAGACGAACGGCACGGTCAGGCTTGCGGCCGACAAGAGCGCCGAACCGGAATCCGGAACCATCGCGGACGACCGCAGGGTGCTGACCGACACGACCGCCAGACAGGATGACGGGACCAGCCAGCGGACGATCACCCGATCCGACGGCAGCGTGCGCGTGGAGACGATCGCCGACACGGGCGCCGTATCCGGCTGCCAGGTCTATTATCCGGCCGGCACCAGGATCACATTGGCGACCGCGAAGGTCGACTCCGACTGCTGGGATTCCAGCCAGATCGGCAAGACCAACCGCACGTTCTACGGGTGGAGCGCGAACACGGACGCCAACGACAGGGACGTGCCCGTCGGCGACACCATGGACCGGAACACGCTGAACGCGAACGCCAGGACGGAAATCGTCATGCCCGCCAGGGCGAAGACCGTATACGCGTTGTGGGCCATCAACCCCACCCTGTCGTACAACGTGAACACGCCCGCCGGCAGCAACGCGCCCGTCACACCCGCAAGCAGGACCGTGCCCTACAATACGGCCGCCGCCGACAAATCCGGTTGGGCGGCCGGCGACACGGGCAAGATTCCCGGCTACCGGTTCGACGGCTGGTACACGGCCCCGAACGGCGGAAACAAATACGATTTCAACACGCCGCTCACCGGCAACGTGACCGTGTACGCGCACTGGGTCGGCAACGGGTACACAGTCAGATTCGCCGGCAACGGGGCGACCGGCGGCGGCACCCCGGATCAGGCGTTCCAATACAACATCGGCCAGAACCTGCGCCGGAACGGGTTCACGCGTGACGGGTACACGTTCACCGGGTGGAAGCGCGCCGACAACCAGCAGGCGTACGGCGACGGCCAGTGGGTCACGAACCTGACCACGCAGCCGAACGGGATCGTCACCATGGTCGCCCAATGGTCGGCCAACGAGGCGCACATCCGCTACAATCCGAACCCGCCCGCGGGCAAGACCGCGGGAGGCAACGGCACCCCGAACTGGGACGGCCACACCGGCGACACTCCCGCCATCGGAGGGAACGGCTGGACGATCGACGGGTACACGTTCGCCGGCTGGACCACCAACGCGGACGGGAGCGGCACGAAGTACGCGCCGGGAGCCAGGTGGACGGCCAACGGGACGCTCACCCTGTACGCGCAGTGGACGCCCGGCGAGGCCGGCCTGACCTACGACGGCAACGGCGCGACCGGCGGCAAGACCGACCCGCAGAACGGGGTCACCGACCAGAAGGTCAACGTACGCCAGAACGGGTTCACGCGCGACGGATACACGTTCGTGCGTTGGGACACCCAAGCCGATTGCAGGGGCAAGGCCGTCAACCCGGGCGACAAGTGGACGCTGCAAGGGTCCAGCACCCTGTACGCCTGCTGGGCCGGCGTTGCGCAGACCCTCACCTATCACGGCAACGGCGCGACCGGCGGCAACACGGCGGCGCAATCCGGCCACACCGGTGACGAGCTGACCACAAACGCCAATGGTTTCACCCGCGACGGATACACGTTCGTGCGTTGGGACACCGCCAAGGACGGTTCCGGCATCGCATACGGCGAAGGCAAGAACGGTGTCGGCCAGTACGTGATGAAGCCAGCAGGCAACGACCTGTACGCGATCTGGCAGGCCAACCCCGCCAGCATCCAATACAGGGACGACTGGGGGGCCACCGGTTCGACGCCCGACACCACGGGCGTCACCGGCCAGAACGTGACCATCGCCCAAAACGGGTTCACCCGCCCCGGCTACACGTTCACCGGGTGGGCCAGGGACAGGCGCACGAATCCGAGCCTCCAGCCCGGAGGCCGGTACACGCTCACCCCCGGCACCACGACCCTGTGGGCCCAATGGAAGGCCGATCCGGCGCACCTGATCTACAACAGCAACACCGGCTCCACCAGCCAGACCCGCAGGACCGACGGCGTGGTCGACCAGACGCTCACCGTCATCGCCAACCCGTTCACCCGCACCGGCTACACGTTCACCGGCTGGAACACGCAGGCCGACGGCAGAGGCAAGGCGTACGCGGCGGGCAACGGGTTCAGACTGGTCGCCGACCCGAAGAGCAACCCGGTCAACACGAGCGTCCTGTACGCGCAGTGGAGGATCAACCGGGTCACCCTGAAGTTCGACCCGAACGGGGGAACCGGCGGATACCCGGACATCACCGTCGACGCGTTCACGACGGTCACCATCCCGGCCGACGCGAAGGAGCCCAAGGTGCAAAGGCCCGGCTTCCGGTTCACCGGCTGGGCCATGAAACCCACGCCCGGCGCCGGCGACACGATCCTCAGCCCCGGCAAGGGCACGGTCAGCATGCCCGACCAGGGCAGCATCACCGTGTACGCGCAATGGGCGCCGGCCATGACCACGCTCCCGTTCACCGGCGGCCACGCCCAGGTGCCGACCATCTGGCTGTACGCCGGATTCGCGCTCATGCTGATCGCGCTCGGCGTGATGATGCCGATGCTACGCATGCGCATGGCCGCAACCAAGCGCACCGGTAAGCACATGCCGATCACCGGCGGAAAGCACGCGAAGTGACGGCAGCGGCCGAAACCGACGTGTGGGAGAGCGTCGCGGATGCGGTCCGCGACAAGCGGGCGCGCGACAATCGCGCCCGCCGGCTCGTCCGCCATTCCCGGATCTACGCGGTCGCCGCAGTCATCTGCCTGATCGCGGGCATGGTGCTTGTCGCCATGCCCCGCATCCAGCAGACGCTCGGCGACCGCGCCGTTGACGAGCAGGCGCGATCCGTCAGCCAGACGGCCGCGCTGTTTCCGGAATCCTCCCGTCAAAGCGTCATCCAATCTGCCATCGCATATAATCAGCGTCTTTATGAAGGCGGTCAGCCACAGATAGGCGAACCTGTGTTCGATGGGAAGACCGAGGGCAATTTCGAGGGCGATGCCGAATACCGGCGTCAACTGTCCGTGAATGGGTTGGATGCCATGGGTGAGATTCTGATTCCGAAGATCAGCGTCGACATGCCCATCCTCCACGGAGCTGGTCAAGATGTGCTCGAACATGCGGCCGGCCATCTGGCGGGCACCAGTCTGCCTATCGGTGGCAAGAATACGCGCGCCGTAATCACCGGTCATTCGAATCTGAAAGGCGCGACCCTGTTCACCCGGCTCGGTGAACTCGAAGACGGCGACCCGTTCTATATCAAGGTCATGGGTAACACGCTCGCCTATCGAGTCACCAGCAAACGCATCGTCTCTCCTACCGACACGAAATCGTTGCGTGTCCATAAGGGGAAGGACGAGGTCACGCTCCTCACCTGTACGGGGCAGGGCAATACGCTGCGACTGCTTGTCACGGGGGAGCGCAACAGCATGCCCGATCAGGCCCCCTTGCCCGGAGATGCCACGGGGGACGTAAAAAAGGCGGCTTTTGTTTCGGGCGTCACCGTGACGGGGATATTGGCTGTCGGATTTTCGCTTTGTCGCAGTCGGCGTGCCGTGGGTCATCATATAGGTTTGCCACAGACACATGATAGTGACAATTTGCGTTAGTGAAAAAAAGTGTTACTATATGTTTGTGAAACAAAAACACGCAATCTCCCGACATCGGGGTAAACCCGAAAAGGAAGACACATACACGAGAAAGAAGAACCCCATGACACACGGCATCACCAAGATCACAGTGGCAACCACCGCCGTGATGGCAACCCTTGCCGCTCCGGCAGTCGCAATGGCCGACGAAACCACAACCACCGGCGACCAAACCAATCAGGCAATCACACAGGCCCAAGACAGCATCCAGCAGGCACAGCAGAGCACCACCGAAGCCAACCAGGCCATCGCACAGGCATCCCCGACCGGCGTGACCGAAGCACAGGCCAAGGCCGACGCCGCCGCCGCCGCACTGGACACCGCCAAGCAGAACCTCGACGCCGCCGCCGCCCAGCAGCAGACAGCCGCGAACGGCCAGCAGCAGGCCCAGAAGAATTATGACGACGCCAACAAGGCCCAACAGCAGGCCGCACAGGATGCGACTGACACAGCCGACAAGATCGCGGCCGCGCAGCAGGCCGCGAACACCGCGTCCAACGCCATCAACGACGCCAACAAGGCCATGCAGCAGGCATCCGACAACCAGTCCAAGGGCGAAGCCGACAAGCAGGCCGCACAGACCGCGAAGGATGAGGCCACGGCCGAATCCGCCGCCCATCAGCAGGCTGCCGACAAGGCCCAGACCGATATCGATGCGGCCGACAGGCAGGCCACGGACGCGCAGCAGAAGGCCGATGCGGCGGATACCGCCATCAGTGACGCGCAGAAGAAGGCCGACCGGGCCGACGCGGACGCAAAGAAGGCCGCGGCCGACAAGGCCGCCGCCGAGAAGGAGCTGACGGAAGCCAGGAGGCAGCAGGCCACGGCGACCGGCGACAAGACGAAGGCCGACGAGGCGGTGAACGCCGCGCAAGCCAAGCTGGATACGGCCCGGCAGGCCGAAGCCAAGGCGCTTGAAGCCAAGCGGAAGGCCGATGCCAAGGTCGAGCAATTGTCCAAGGATGATGGAGGTCTTTCCGACCTGGCCGCGAAGCTCGAAGCGGCGAAGAAGGCCGCAGCCGATGCCGCGGCCGCCCAGCAGAAGGCGGAACAGGCGCAGAAGGATGCCGACAAGGCGGTGTCCGACTCCTCTTCCAACGCCGAGGCGAAGCAGCAGGCCGCCGCCGATGCCAAGAGCGAGGCCGACGCCAAGAAGGAAGCGGCAGACGAGGCTCAGGACAAGCTGTCTCAGGGCGCAGTGGCCTACTTCGGCGACAAGGGTGCCTCTCAGGCAGTCAAGGTTCTCACCGATCCGACCGTCACCGAGTATCTTGACGCCATTCATAATGGTGCCAAGGGTGATGCGACCACGTTGGACAACATGATCGAGGCCCTGAAGTTCATCCAGGAAGCCAATCAGCTTCGCGCGAAGGAAGGCCTGCAGCCCCTCAAGGTCAGTGACACCCTGATGGCACAGGCCATGGCGGATGCGGATTATGCCAACAACAACGTGAACCATCCACTTCAATTCCCCGCCAGCGAAAACCTCGCCTGGGGTTACACTGATCCCTTTAAGGGCTGGTACGACACGGAGAAGTCCATGTATGAGAAGGACATGTCCGACGGTGTCCTGGATTGCAAGGCCTCGGACGGCAAGCCCGTCAAACCCTGCGCTTATGGCCATTACACCACGCTGGTCAACCCCGATTTGACCCTCACCGGTTTCGGCGTCAGCCAGAACGGCAACATCACGGGTATCGGCGGGAACACCCATAGTCAGCTGTTCACCGAAAACGCTAACGGAATCGGCTCCGACGCGGGCCGCATCATGGACGTTGACGCATACCTGACTGATTTGACTGCCTACCGTGATTCCCTGACCGGAGCCGACGCCGCATACCAGACCGCATTGTCCAAGAGCAAGCAGGCCGCACAGGACGCTTCCGATGCGGCCAAGGCGCTGGCCGCCGCCCAGCAGTCCGCACGGAAGGCCGCTGAGGAAGCCCAGCAGGCCGCGCAGAAGGCCAAGGATTTGCAGGCCGCCGCCGATGAGGCGCAGAAAGCGTATGACGAGGCCGTGAAGGCGAACGAGGACAAGGCCAAGGCGTTGGAGGAAGCCAGGAAGGATCAAGCCGATAAGAACGCGGCTTATTCCGCCGCCCAGCAGGCCACCAAGGAAGCCCGGTCCGGAGCCGACGCCGCCACCGACGCCCAGACCGCAGCCCAGACGGCAGTGGACAAGGCGAACACGGCAGTCGCCGCCGCACAGGCGAAGATCGATACCGCCGACAAGCTGACCCAGACCGCCGCCAAGAACAAGACGGATGCGGAAGCCGCGATCAAGCAGGCCAACACGGACAAGACGAAGGCCTTGGCCGACCTGGCCGACGCCAAGGCGGCCAAGGCCGAGGCCGAGAAGGCCAAGCAGGCCGCGCTCGAAGCCAAGACCGTTTCCGACGCGAAGGTTGAAGCCGCCGACAAGCAGGTCAAGGCCGCCGACGAGGCCATCGCCGACGCCAAGGCCGCATACGCGAAGGCGAAGGACGACCTCAACGCGGCCACCGGCAAGCTCAACGACGCCCAGAACACCATCAAGCGTCTGCAGAACGCCGAGGAGAACCTCAAGAAGGCGAACGCGAAGCTGACGGAAGCGCAGTCCAAGCTGGACGAGGCGAACAAGGCCAAGGATGCGGCCGACAAGGCATACGAGAAGGCCAAGGCCGACTATGATGCCAAGCTAGCCGACAAGCAGGCGTCCGACAAGGAGCTCGCCGCCGCCAAGCAGGCCGAAGCCGAAGCCAAGAAGCAGGCCGAGGAGGAAGCCAAGAAGCAGCAGGAAGCCCAGCAGAAGGCCGACCAAGCCAAGAAGGATGCCGAAGCCAAGAAGCAGAAGGCCGAACAGGCCAAGAAGCAGGCTGCAGGTGTGACGAACAATGGTCTGGCCTCCACCGGATCGGACACCACCGCAATCGCCACGCTGGCGGCGATCATGACCATCGCCGGTGCTGGCTGCGTGCTCGTGCGTGTACGTTCCGCCAAGCATGCCGATGGATGGCATGCAGTCGAGGACTGATTCTCACCGCACCAAACGTGTTTTGCCCGCCTTCGACCCGAAACAGGGGAGAGGCGGGCAAAACCGTATTCCCACATACCGAAGCAAAACGGTAGCTTCTTTTGTTACTATCAGAAAAAAGTCAGTGAATTGCGTGAAAGGGTCTGGCTATGAACGATGTGGGCCATGCGCCACTCCCGGGCGACGTGCTGCTACACCAATACCTGCAACCAAACAACATCACCATGTACCGTCTGGCGAAAGCCATGAACCTGCCACAAACCACCATCAGTGGCCTGATACACGGGAAAAGACGCATCACCACAAGCCTCGCATACCATCTCGCCTACGTGTTGGGCACATCACCGGAATACTGGCTGGAATTGCAAATGCACTACGATATTGAAAACTACGACAAATTCAACGAAAGCGGACTGACGGTCCTCATTGATAATACGGTCGGCGACACTGTCCAATCAGAACGATGACTCCGCTAACGCCAGTTTCGTCCATGCCCACTTTGATGGCCTCGATTCCGCCAATTCGTTTTCCGCTGCCGCGCATTGTACTGCTGAGAATATTCTGTGCTGGCGCTTGTCCTTGTATTTTCTCCCTCGGAGTGGCTGAATAGGGCTTGTTTCCATTGGTTTGCGTTCATGGAATTCTTTCTTAGTTGGGAGAGGGGACTTCTTATTGAGAACTATTCCTATCTGACATAAGATACATTATCGGCTAAAAAAACGATTTTAGGATAATGCTTGTTTCGCTTCCTTCTAGAAGAGCTCGTTTTGTATTGGTTTGCTGAGTCGTGCGTGGATCAGCTTGATGTAGTCGGAATCGAGTTCGCTTGCCGTGCATTGCATGTGTTCGAGCAGACATGCTTCCAATGTGGTGCCGCTGCCGGCGAACGGCTCCAGCACGAGACCATCCGCCGGGGTGACGAGACGGACAAGCCAGCGCATGAGTTCGACCGGTTTGACTGTCGGATGGAGGATGCCGTCGACTTTCGGCCGTTCAGACGGTGAGGCTTTCGGACAATACCTGAAAACCGGGTAGAATCGACTCGCGCCGCCCATATCGTCATATTCGGCACCGGTATGGGTCATGCCCCAGCCGTCACCGGGTTTCGTGCTTGCGCGTGGTTTGCCTTTTCGACTGACGGTGACGCCGGACTGTCGGTCAAGCTCTCCGGCCATGGTCCGGTCGAACAGCATGTTCGGCGTGAAACGGGCGGCAGCCGTGTAGTCGGTGCGATTCGCTTTGTCCGCACCATATACATGGTTGTCTCTCGGCCCGGAGCCGAACCGTCCATGCTGGTTCTTGCCCTTCGACTCCGCCTCGTCCGCCGTGTTGCGGAATGGGACGCGGCATGCGTCGATATGCAGTGCGCCTGTCCCGTGTCCGAGCAGATTGTGGGCGAGATTCCCGTCCAACGGCTTGCGGGCCAGACAGATGGGTTCGTGCGCGGGCTTCAGCTGGCTGTACCAGCCTTTGAACGGTTTCGCCGTCTCGGATCGCGTCGGCTCCACATCCTCGCGGCGTTCCCGGTCGATCATGAGCGTCGCATCCGAACCGTGTGGCATGCCGGACGCGTACACCCAGTCGATCTGGTCGCGGATTTCGAAGCCCGCATCCTCGATGGCGCATGCCAGCCGATGATAGGTGCGGCTGGCCGCGAACGCCGCCACATGCCCGCCCGGCTTCAGGACGCGCAGGATATCCTTCCACAGGTCCACGTCGAACGCGATGCCTGTGGAATCGAAGCTGCGGTTCATGAAACCGATCTCATACGGCGGGTCGGTAACGACGGAATCCACGCTGTTGTCCGGTAAGGAGGCGATGAGCCGGCGACAATCCCCCTTGTATAGGCGGAGGTTGTCGCCCAGATCTTCCAGCTCGATCAATGTCGGAACCGTTTAGAATTCCGGGTCGGTGCCGTCGCCGTTCGGATCCGTGCTGGCTGGCGTGGTCGTAGCCCACGGATCCATTGCGGGCTGTGAGGGTGCTGCAGGTTGCGCCGGTGTCTGTGCGGGAGCCTGTTGGCTGTAACCCTGCTGCTGGTAGTTGTTGTATGCGCCTTGCTGATAGCCGTTGTTCGGCTGCTGGTATCCGCCGCCGTAATTGTTCTGCCGGTAGCCGTTGCCGTTGGACTGTTGGCCGCTGGTCTTCTGAAATTGCGTGACGCCGAACCGGAGGCTGACACCCAAATCGGTGACGATCATTTCAAGATTGCTACGCTGTTGGCCGGTGGTCTTGTCCGTCCAATTGTTGGTTTTCATGTAACCGGTGGCTACCACGCGCATGCCCTTATAGCAGGAGCGCATGATGTTCTGGGCGAGGTCTCCGAATGCTGCGCATCGCATGAATACGGCATCCCCATCCACGGTCTGCCCGTTACGGTCACGTCGACGCGTATTGTGCGCGATGGTGAAAGTGACCGTATCTCCCCTCTGCTCGGGGTTTGCTGTGATATTGCCTGCGAGTGTGAGTGTCGGCTCTCCTGCCATGGGTTCCTGGTCTCCTTATTTTTTTCTATGTGAACATATTCAGTATAACAAGCATATACGAAGAAAAGGCATGTCGGATAAGCATCAGGACAGAGGAGAAAAACCTGATACCAATCCGACATACCCCTTTTAGCAGGATGGGCTCACTCCACTACGGCGGAATGAGCCCATCAAGGTTTCTATCCGATCAGCGTGACCGCCTTACAGGCGGATACGCTTCCTCGAACCAGCCAGAGCGAGAGCGATACCAGCTCCGGCGAGGACCCCGGCCCACAGGAGCATCGGGGTGCCGACACCGGTGGAGGCGAGACCCTTCTCCTTGACGAGCACAGTCTCGTTCGGTTTGCGCGCGTCACCATAGGAGATAAGCTTGCCCGTCTGGTCGTACACCTTCTCACGCCAGTAGTAGGTGCCGGTTTCATGCACGGTCACGGTCGGCGAGTGGATGCCGTCCTTCGCGTCGACCTTGCCGGTGACGGTGATGAGCACGTCTCCCGACTGGTCGCCGTCGGCCTGCCTCCACAATTCGAATTCAGCCTTGGCCGCATCCGAGCAGTTCTTAAGCAGGAGCTCATCGTGCAGGTCGGCCTTGCCGTTTTCGAACGTGACCTCACCCTGCGACTTTGTGGACACCTCGCACTTCGGTGTTTCAGGCTTCCGGACGCGCACGATCTCGGATGCGAGTCCGAAAGCGTGCTGCACCTTGCCGTGGGTGAGCTGACGCCATGCGAGGGCGGCGAGCGGATTATGGTTCTGGTCGCCGGTCAGGCTCGGTGTCATGACCCAATGCCAAGCGTAGGTGCCCGATTCGGTCAGGGTGAACGAGTCGGTCGTGTAGGTGCCGAACTTGGTGACATCCTTGATGTCGGTTTCGTGAACCTTCACCGCGTTTTCGGGCACGGTGTCGGTTTCCTCGATCGCGGCGGACGGGTCGTCACTCACCTTGTAGAGGACGCCGTGGAAGTCGAGGCTCAGCGGGGTGCCCTTCGGGGTTTCGCCTTCGGTGACGTTGGTCTCCGGGTAGGTGGGCCACACGTCCTTTTCGTTGGTCTTGGCGACGACGAGCTTGTCGACGGTGGTCTCCCCCGCCTTGACTTCCTTGCTGGACACTGTGGAGTCGAGCTTCGGGGTGAGGCGGAACATGACGGTCTCATCCGCCGTGAACGGGGCTTCGTGCACGTCCTTGGCGAACGGGTAGTCCCTGGACGGTTCGATGCCGGTCTGGTTTTTCGTGTCCTGGTCCCTGTTGGCGATGTCGTACACAAACGTCGCGTATCCGGACGGCGGGTTCGTCAGGTCGATCCCGTTTTCGGCCTTCCACACGCCGGCCGGCTTCTCGCCCTTCCTGCTGGACAGGAGGTAGTCGCCTGCCTTGTTCGTCGTGAACGTGGTGGTGGCGAGCTTCACGGCCTGCCTGGGCAGTTCGACGGTCTTGCCCGAGGCCGCGTCCTTCTGCGCCTGTTCGGCCTGTTCGCGGGTCATGCCCCCGTAGAGCGTGCCGTTCACGCGGATGGTGATCTGGTTGGCTTCCGTTTCCCTGCCTTCGCCCTGGCCGTCCTTGGTGTGCAGCCAGTCGGCGGTGTCGGTCTTGCCGTCACCGTTCACGTCGGACACGCCCAGCGTGACCTTGTCGCGGATGACGCCGCCCTTTTCAAGGTAGACGACATCGGTCCTGTCGGACGCGGCCGCGGAGCCGATCTGGACGGCGGGCCGTTCGATGCCGTCGGCGCCGGTCACCTTGCTCTGGTCGGTCTTGTAGGCGGCGGACACGCTGGACGTGATGGTCGGCTGCATGTTGCGCACGTGCAGCGTGGTCTCCGCTTCCAGCACGTTGTCAGACCAGTCGTAGTCCGTGGACAGGTACTGCTTCATGTTGGCGTCCTGCATGTCGGGCGTGATCTGCCACACCCACGTGTACCAGCCGGTGTCCGGCAGGCTCGACGGGGTGGCTCCCGGGTGCGTCTTCACGAAGTCGGGGTCCATGGTGATGGAGGCGGCGTCCACATGATTGGTGGCGCCGTCCTTGTCGCCGGTGACGGTCGCGGTCGCGGCCTTCACCCCATCCTTGACGGTCGTCTGGCCTTCGACCGGCTTTTTCGCGAAGTAGTAGAGGGTGCCGGTGCTCTTGATGGTCGCGCCTTCAATCCAGTCGCCACCGGACGGGTCCACATGCCAGGTCAGATCATCTTCGGGCGCATGCCCGTATTCGATGCGATGATCGGTCTGGTTGGATTCGATGGTCGGCTTGAAGTTGTTCAGCACCTCGAACTGGATGTTCTTCGACACGGTCTCGGGATCGGTAGCTGCCATCAGGTTCTGGTTCGGCGAGGACAGTTTGGCGGCCTTCGGAACCTTGTAATTAAAAACAGGCATAACCTTGCCATTGCCGGTTGCGGTCCACGCGACATGCTGCGCAGAATTCGTGGTGGTGCCGCTGATCGTGTTCTTGCCGGTCTGGTCGAACACGGCCGGGCCCTTCAGGGTCGCGGTGTACGTGATTCCTGAAAGGAAGCCGCCGTTCCCGTTCTGGATGCCGACATCGATGGTGCCTTTGCGTTGGCCGATCGTGTACTGGTATCTCATGTCGAGGTTCGAGGGCGTGTTGGCGACCGCCTCATTCCACAACTCGTTCATCTTCTTCGTGTACGTGTCCCAGCTGGTGCCGTCCTTCCAGCCGAGGCGTTCGATGCCTTTCAGGTATTCTTCACCCATCGGATCGAGCTTCTGGTGGATGAGGCCCGCGATCGCGGCCTGCGTGAGGTCGTCCGTGTTCCCGTTGTACTTGTCGGTCAGCCATGCGAGCCGTTGCGCGTCCGGTTTCGTCTTCGCGTCGGTCCACTCGCCCCACGTGCCCGCCGTGCCCGTGTAGAGCGTGTCGGCCTGGATGCAGTACACGTTCTTCCCGTTGACCTTGTCGACCACGCCGAGCGACTGCTCCATGTCCTCGTACTTGTGTCCGTTGCTGAACGTGATCGTACCCATGTTCGCCCACAAGCCCGGGTTGCCGTTCTGAATGGAGCGCTCAAACGGATCACGCATGTCGGCCGCGTCCGCCGTGCCCGCGACGAGCATGCCCGCCGCCAAGGTGGCGACGGTCGCACTGGCCGCCGCGATCGTGCGGACCACATGTCGGATTGTGGAACCGCGAGTGGGATTGTTGTTTCTCCCCATATCGTCTCCTCTGATAGGAAGGATATTTTGTCGCCAGTGATGGTCACTGGACTCTTGCGGTTTTTACCATAACGTCAAATCTTGTAATTAACCGGTTTTTTATTGAAATTGACCGAAATTGGCGGCGCAAGCCCCGTCTTTTTAAGACTGGGGTAAGCCGCCATTTTTTTGATTAGTCATTATTTTTCGTGGTAAGATTTTACGGTATGAGCCAGAAGGTACGAATCGTCAAAGTCAAGCACACGGGCGCGTCCGTGTACCTTGGCGACGATTCATGCCGAAACCACTGCTGGACGCGCAATCCCGAACGCATCATGGGCTGGCTGTGCGATGGTTGGCGTACCCGTTTCAACCAGCATCGGGAGCATAGGACA
>ERZ1032549.57-NODE-57-length-28629-cov-20.248443_pt1 | contig 28629 bp, 8 predicted proteins | sample MGYA00516696_ERZ1032549 | MGnify/ENA primary metagenome ERZ1032549 (study PRJEB33719, sample SAMN04261356) | wastewater metagenome | biome: periurban shantytown; feature: human; material: feces | host: Homo sapiens | place: Peru: Lima | collected 2013-01-22 ... | reverse complement strand
GGAATCCCGACACGTCAACTCCCCAAGGAGTTGACAAAAACATAGGAACACCCCCTATTGCAAAAAACTCTCACTGACTCAACGTCAGTGAGAGTTTTTTGCAAATGAGGGGTCAGATACGGCGCTTGCGCCAGATGGTCAGGGCGATACCGGCGGCGGCGAGGACCACCACGGTACCAGCCACGCCGAAGACGGCGGCACCAGTGTCGGAGATGACGGCACCCGGCTTCTTGCCATCAGCGGAGACCTTCACGAGGGCCTTGCGGGCCTCGGTCAGGTGACGAATCGCATCCTGGACCTCGGTGGAGGTGGCGTTCTCCTTGGCGAGCACCTTCTTCGCTTGGGCCAGCGCATCGGCGTAAGCCTTCCACGAATCGGCGGTGTAATCGTCCTGGTTCAGATTCTCGGCTTCGGCCTTGGCAATGGCATCTTCGAGCTGCTTGAGCTCTTCCTCAGTGGCCAGATCGGGATCCGGAGTCGGCGTCTCGTCGGCAACGACCTTCACGGTGAACGTGGCGGTCTTGGTCGAATCGGCCACAGACTGCACGGTCACGGTCATCTTGTCGGAGGCCTTCGAGGAGTCGAAGCCGAGCAGCTCGTACTCATCGGCGGCGAGCTCGCGGGTGGCGGAGCCGCCGTTGCCATCGGCCACGGTCGCGGTGACGACCAGACCGGCAGTGTCGAGCGCTTCACCGACCTTGTACTCGGCCTTGGCGGGCTGCGCGGTCACGGCGATGGAGAGGATCGTGCCTGCGGCCGGGTGCTCTGGCTCGGGCTGGCTCTCCTCCAACGCATTCTGCGCGTCGGTCAGGGCCTTGGCGGCGGCATCGACATCAGCCTGAGACAGGCCGGAGTCAAGGAAGGTCTGCTTGGCCGTCTTGGCTGCGGCGAGCGCATCCTCGAATGCCTTCCAGCTGGCCTCGGTGTAAGCAGAGCCATCGGTGCCGAGCTTGTCGGCCGCTCCAATCGCGCCATCAAGCGCCGTCGTATCGGCCATCTCAATGGACACGCCTTCGTCGGTCGGGTGAATGGTCTGCATCAGGCCGTCCGCGTCGAAGGTGATCTCGTCGATGGCGGTCTCACGGTGGTAACCAAGGCCGGAGGTGAACACGCCGAGCGGCGTGTAGTGGCGATGGTAGGCCATGAGCCAACGGTCGTTGCCGTCCGCGTCGGTCACATGCACGTCGGACTGGTGCGCGGCACCTTGCAGGTTCTTGGAGGAATCCTTCTGCAGCAGCACACCCTTGTAGGTGATGGTGCCGTCGATGGAATCGGAGACGCCGTACCTCACATGGTAGTTCGGGGAGTTGGCATCGTCGCATGACCAGGTCCAGTGGTACTTGCCGTCGCGGTAGGCGACGACCACGGACTCGCGGAAGTCGTTCAGACCGTTGAGCTTCTTCACCGTACCGGCCTTGATGCTCACCATGTCGTCGTTGAGTTCGGCGATGGCGGGCGAACCGTTGCCGTACAGGATGTACGACTTGCCGGTGTTCGGGTCGGTGAAGATGGACGGGTCGATGGCCTGTCCAACGGTGACGCCTTCCATCGTGCGAGTGACCAGCGGCTGATCGGCGGCCTTGAACGGACCGGCCGGATTGTCGGCCACGGCCACGCCGATGGCGGACTGACCGTTCGGCAACTTCGCGCAGTAGTAGAAGTAGTACTTGCCGTTCTTCTTCTCGATGGTCGGTGCCCACGCGGAGCCCACGGACCACGGGGAGATGGCGGTGTTCTCATCGCCATCGGTGGTCGGCTGGTGGTCCTTGTTGACATCGAGGATCACGCCCTCGTCGGTCCAGTTCACCAAGTCGGTGGAGCTGAACGCATGGAAGTAATTGCCGCTCCAGCCGGAGAAGCCGTCGGTGGTCGGGTAAATCCAGAACTTGCCGTCGAAGTAGTCGATGTCCGGGTCGGCGTACTGGCCGGGCAGCACCGGGTTGTTGCCCACGGTGACCTTCTTCAGCGTCCAGGTTTCCGTATTACCGTCACCCAAATCGACAACCAAAGTACGGTCCTTAGTCAGGTCGGCCGTACCACCATTGGTGAACGCCTGACCATCAAGGGTGAGCTTGATGGAGTCGTCGCCACGGTTGACGGTCACCTTGACGGGCACCTTGGCCGCGTCGCCACGGCGGTTGAGCACGGTGGTGACGGTCTTCGCGGACCAGTCGAGGGTGGAACGCACCTGAGAGTGGTCGTCAGTGCCACGCAGCGAGTTCGGGTCAGACGGCACAGTGCCCACAGAAATACCCTGCAGAGCAATCGGGCTGGTCTTCTCGACCTCCTGAGCAGTGAGCGCGCGGTTCCACACGTTCACATTGTCGAACGAACCCTTGAAGTATGGGTCGTTGTAGAAGGACTTGCCCAAGTAGGCCAGCAGATCGTTACCCAAATCGGTGACCTTGTTCTTGGTCGCCTTGTTCTGAGCCACCTGCGCACCGTCAGAGTACACGGTCATCACGTTGTCGTCCAACGTGACCGTGACACGATGCCATGCGCCGTTGCCAGACAACGTAGCGTTAGCCGCGTCCTCCGCACCATACGAGTTGGTGGTGATGCGGCTGGCGAGCTCGCCGGAGTTGTTGTACTTCAGGAAGTAGTACTTGGTGGAGTTCTGGCCGAAAGCGAACGTGAACTGGTTTTTATTGATCTCCGACTTGACATCCATCTGCACAGTCAGCTTGTTACGGCCATCGAACAGGCCCTTCGGGAACTCGGCGTAGGTGCCGTCAGAGCCGTCGAGCTTAAGCACCTTGCCCTTTTCGGCATCCTCGGAGACCTTGGCGTTGCCGTTGAAGGTCAAGTCGTTGCTGTTCTCAGTGGTGTCGGTACCCTTGCTGTCTTCGAAGTCATACTCGGCAATCGGACCGGAGCCGTCTTCATCGGGTGTGACTGGCTCGGTGTCCTTGTTCTTATCGAATGCCTTCAGGATTGCGTTGTACTCGGTTTCAGTGACAGGCAGGATGGTGCCGTGACGCTTCTTGAGCGAACCGAAGTTCACATCAGAGGCAAAGCCCCAATCAGCCTTATCAGTGCTGCCTAAATCGGCAGAACGGTATGGGGTGTAACCCTTACCGGCTGAGTACTGGTCCCACATCAGACCGTAGAGCATCTTCTTGCCCGCATCACTGGTCTGCACGTCATCTTCATTGTAGAAGAACAGCTCCGGGCCTTCCAGCTGCGCACCGGTCAGACCGGTACCAGTCAGGTCACCGAATGTACCGACAAGCGTCCACTGGTTCGGATCACTGTCAGTGTTGTAGTAACCATTCGCAATTGTGTCACCAGTGGTGAGCGTTGTGGCATACGGATCCTTGCTACGCTCAACACCGAGGTACGTGTCACCGGACACACGATAGTAATAGCCGTCATCGGCCTTAATCATCGTGGTATCGATAACGGACTTGACTCGGTCGATCCACTTGACAGGCGTCGTGAAGTTCACGAAATCACGCGTGGTGGAGTAGTACATATTGGTGCGATCGCCGGACTTGTTGTCCGCGTCGGAAGCAGTGGCCCAGTACACCATGTACTGCTTGTTCACATCATCCCAGTAGGCTTCCGGAGCCCAAGCCATGCCGGCTCCCGGAATCTGAGAGGCAACGTCAACGGCGCGCGGTTCGCTCCAGTTGACGAAGTCATGCGACTCCCACACGATTAGGTTGGTGCTGCCATTGGTGGTAGCGGTGGCCGCGCCCCAACCGCCACGGTTATGGATGCTCAGCTCGGTAGCGATGAGGTAGACGGTGTCGCCTTCCGGAGAGCGGACCAGATACGGGTCGCGCACGCCGTTGTCCTTACCACGAGAGTTGCCGGTCTGGCTGTTGTTCCAGCTGAGTACCGGATCGCCGGACTCGCGGGTGTCATGCCAGCTCAGGCCATCCTTGCTGGTGGCGAAGTACATCTGCTCGTCGGTAGCGCTACCTTCGGTGCCGGTGAAGTGCGCAAACAGATAGTCCGTGGTCTTCGGCTGTTCGACGGCGGCCTTGACGGTCAGCTCGAATTCCTTGGTTTCCGTGTTGCCGTCAGCATCGGTAATGGTGGCAGTGAGCGTCACCTTGGTGTCGGTTTTCTGACGAGCAACGACACCAGCTGCGATGTCACCATCTGCCGCATCGGTAATGACCTTTGCGTTGCTGGATTTCCACGTAATCGCGGAACCGTTAACCGAGCCCTTGGCCGGAAGTGTGATGTTGGAATACACATCAGTGCTGCCGTTGTTAATGGTCAGCGCATTAGCGTCGGCCTTGGCGGCATCGGACTTCGTGGAATCGTAGGCTTCCTTGATTTGGTCAGCAGTATGCGCAGAGCCATAAATCTTGAGGTTGTCAAGTGCGCCGGTATAGTATTCGCCATTCACCCAGTTGGCCTTGCCGATCTGCAGCACGCCGCCGTCTGCGCCGAGAATATCGGTGAGCTGAGCGAAGCTCGCGCCATCAGCTGGGGCTACGGTTGCGGCCTGCTCACCGTCAATGTACAGCGTGGAAGCGGCCTCGTCGATGACCAAATCGACGTGACGCCACTGGCTGGCGAGACCATCCTTGCTCACATTGCCGGTGGTGTCGCGCTTACCAGCGTTGTTGTAACGCTCAACGTTCACCGAAGTGGTGCGATCCATCACGCCGAGGTAATGCTCTTGCTGATAGGTCTGCGCATTCGTATTCGGTGCCGCAAATACCGACCAGCCCTGATTGGTGCTGGCGGACTTGGAATCGTACGAAATCGTGACCGCATCCAGGCCCTTGAGCACGGCAGAATCGTCCGACTTAGTCACATTCAGCCAGAATCCAGAACCGAGCCGAACTGCAGCAGTGCCGTCCTTGCTGGTAGCCACTGCGGCAGCACCGTTGATGGTCGCCTTGGTGCCGGTGGTGTCATCGACAATAGTGCCAGTAGCGCCTGCAGCGACGTTGTCGAAATCAAGACTGGCGAGCAGATCGCTGTCTGCCGCTGCCTTGGCATTTGATTTCAGGGCTGCTGCCAGCGCCCGCTGCGCGGCCGATGAATCGGTGGTATCCGATTCAACCGCATTCGCTGCTGGCGCCAACGCCATCAGCATCGGGACAGCTGCAAGAGCTGCCACCGCTTTCTTCCACCTACCCATGTGTCTCCTCTGATTGTGGGTTTTGGTTTTGTGTTGAGTTATGGATCGAAGTTATTGACCAACGGTGTTCAGCTTCCTGAACAGGAAACAAACATCGATTTTGTTATCAAATTGTTATCGTGCGATAATCGACCACTCCTTTATCGGTCGGGTTTCGCACCTTTTTCGCACTAATGGAGCTGCTTTGTTTGTCAGCGCGAACTGTGTTCTCATACGGCCATGCGACGCCTTGCCCCTCGAACGACACCGTTTTGAGGGACTGGGGCGATGCAAGGCCGCTTTTTTTAGTTGTAAGTACTTACAATTTTAGTGTTAACGTTCACTTTTTGTGCAAGACGAGGGAGCTCCCCTCAGTCCGCTGCGCGGACAGCTCCCCGTCCACTTCCTGCTGGTCGGCGGAGCTCTGCAACACCTGCTGCGCATTGGCGAGCGCGGCGGCGAAGGCATCCCAACCAGACTGGTAATCAGCCTTGTTATAGCCCTTCACCTTATCGACAAGCGCCTGCAACTTGGACTCGTCAAGGGAACCCTCAGTGGGAACGTCTGGCTCAGCAGGCTTCAGGGCACTCATGGCCGACTCCAACTGTTGGGCTGCGGCATCGACATCCTTCTGCAGAGCTGCGTCATCGTTCAGAACCGTACGGACCGCACCAAGGGCCGCTTCCAACGACTCCCAAGAAGTCGCCTCATAGTCAGATGCCTTCGATCCCTCTGCCTTGGCAACCAAATCGCTTAGCGCCGTCTTGTCAGCGCCGATCTTCCGCAACTGGTACGCGGGCAAGATGGCTTCCCGGCTATCGGCTGAATCATCGGGGTTGCTTCCCGCAAGCGTGAGGGTCTTGCTGGTTCCCGATGCGATGAACATGCCAGTGACGTATTGTCCGGTTCCGCCAGCGGCTTTTTGACTGTTCTGTTCAAGCTTCACCATGCCACCAAGATCGGCGATATTCGTGGTTTTGCCGGGATTGTAGTTCTTGCCACTCGTCGCGATGCGGCAATCATTGGTCCAGAGCTGAATCTCATAACGCTCACCCGGAGTCAGATTATTAAGCGTCAGCACAATGCCGGCACGCTCCCCGGCAGAGTTCGGAATGGTTCACGAAGCATCACCATTCGATTCGTTGAACCATGCGCTTCCCAGCAAGTCCCCGTATTCCTTGGTCAGCGAAGCGCAAGCCCCAGTACCGCAAGAGGCATAACCATTCCACGCCCCAATTTGATTATCGGAAGCGTGGCGATATCCGTAGTCCGTGTAGGTTACGGTATCTCCGTTCCCCAGCGTATATGGAAAGGAGTTAGAGAAAGCCTCTCCCGCGAACGTCACACCGTTGAATTCATGAGATGCGGTGTCTCCACCCATATTGAGGATGGGTGCCCCTAGTTGGCAGGCAGGAGGGTTCCTCTCAGTCCGCTACGAGGACAGTCCGTCCGCAATTGCGGACGGACTGAGGCCGACTTTCCGCCCGTGGGACTGTCGGCCTTCGTTCACCTACAAACGCCTCTGGCGCTTGCGCTGGAGGGTCAGGGCGATGCCGGCGGCAGCGAGCGCCACGGCCACACCACTCAGACCGAGCACGGCCGCACCGGTCTTGGATAGACCGACCTTGTTACCCGTCTTATCGTCCACAGCACCAGTGTCAACGCTCGAGCCGTCGCCCGGCTTAGTCGAATCGCTCGAGCCATCGCCCGAATCGGAACCGTCGACCTTCACCAACGCGGCCTGCGCCTTGTTCAACGCGGCGGTTGCGTCGTCGACGTCCTTCTGCGAAGCGTTCTCGTCGGCATAAACCTTCTCGGCGGAGGCCAACGCTGCGGCGAACGCCTTCCACGAGGCGGCGGTGTAGTCGGACTCGCGCAGCTGCTTGGCGGACGCGAGCGCCTTGGACAGGTCGGTCTTGTCGACCGTAACCGTGTCGTCAGCCACCTTCACTGTCACGGAAACGGTCTTGGAGGCCAGCTCCTCGGAAGAGCTCATGTCAAACACCGGCATACCGTCGGCGGCCCAGTGCACACGGCGCACGAACATGTCGCGGCCGGTAGCATTCACGGATCCGAGATTCTTCGTAGCATAGGCGTGGAACACGTAGACCTGGTTGCCGTCCTCGTCCTCGCTCCACATGCCGTGACCGGTGCCAAGCTGCATCTCGCCGTTGAACGGACCGGACTTCTGAATCGGGTAGTTGAGCGCCGTCCAGCTGGCCGGGTCGGTCAGGTCGGAGCCGGCGGCATCAGCCACGGCCAAACCGGTGGTGTAGGTCTTGCCTACGCCGGAACCGGAGAACATGAGGTACAGCTTGCCGTCGCGCAGGGTCACGTTCGGACCTTCGGCTATGGCGGCGTTCCACGCGTACTCCGGGGTGACGATGCGCACCGGGGAGCTGGTCACATGGGCCGGGTCCTTCGGGTCCATCTTGGCAATGTAGGTGGCGCCGAGCTGCTGCCAGGCGTAGTAGGACCTGCCGTCGGCATCCTGGAAATAGGTCATGTCGAGCGACATGCCCACTCCGCCGGACGCGGTGGCCGCGAGCTGCTTGTTACCGTTGAGCAGCGAGGCGTCATTGCGGTAGATCGGTGTCGGCACAGTCCAGTTATCGGGGTCGGTCGGATCGAGGTCGTGACCGTCGACATCCTGCTTGAGCTGCATGTACACCGACTTGCCGTTGGACCATGTGTTGCCGTATCCGGCCATGAACAGAATCGTGAGCCTACCATCGATCTCATGAATTTCTGGAGCCCAGAAGCTGTGCATGATGGCATTACCCTCGGAGTCCTTGTCGCCAGCCTTGAGCAGCGACACCTCCTTGTTGTTGTAGCCGTTCGACTGAATCAGGGCATTCGGGTTGCCCGGCTCGTCGGCGAGACCGGAAATCGTGTCGGCCATGCGGAACGGCATGTGGGGCGAACCATGCTGCCAAGTGACGTCACCTTGGATGTCGTTGGAAGCGATCATCAGGAACTTGGTTTCGGTGGCTTCCTTACCGTCGACCTCATGCGTCCACTGCCACTTATACACCGATGGATCGGCGCGGTCCTCGGCGAACGGAATCTGGTATTCGGTCTGCTTGACGGTGCCGGTGACAGTGTAATCACCCACCTTCGTCAGATCTATGCCCTCAGTGTTCCATGAGGAAATCGGCAGGGAGCCGGTAGAACCGTCGGAGTAAGTGAGGTCCACGTTCTTCGGCAGTTGCGCGGTCACCTCATCGATTGAGGTGCCCTTCTTGACGGTGATGTCAGTGAGATTGCTCGTGCCGGTGTTCTCAGAGCGGCCGTAACGGGTGTTGAGCGCCTTCACCGTGGCCTCGTCCACCGCGATGGTGGCACCGGAGCGGAAGTTCGCGATGCCCTGCACACCGTCGGCGGCGAGTACGCCGGACTTGGCGACGGAACCGTACAGTACGCTACCGTGCTTGGATGTGGAGCCCTTGAGCGAATCGAACGTGGTGTACTTGGCCACGCCGTTGTCATCGGCCCAGCCGACGACATACTGCTTGGCGGCGGTGTCGTACACGGCGTACGGAGCGTTGACGCCGTTGGTCTCGCCAAGATCGATGATGGAACCGGAGTTCTCCTGTTCGCTATAGGTGAGCAGGTCTTCGGAAGTGGCGATGAGCACGCTGGACTTCGCGGTGGAATCACCGGTGGCGGTGCCACGGTTAGTGCGCACGGAAATCACACCATAGGTGCCGTCGGCCATGCGGAACAGGCTCGGATCCTTGAGACTGCGATAGTCATTGCCGTCAAGGTTCTCGTTGAGCTTCTGCGCCTTCGGCGAACGTGCGAAGAAGATACCATAGTTCTCGTTGTACGGGGTGTACGAACCGTCAGCGTTCTGCAACGCGAGGTGCATGCTGTAGGCGACGTCGCCGTTGTTGGCCTCATTCTCGCCGGTGGCGTTGCGATCGTAGGCGGCGATGGTCGCGGACTTCGCGGCGGGCAGCACCTTTACGGTGAAGGCCTTGGTAATGGGCTCGATGCCGGCGAGACCGTTCTTGGAGAACTCGACGGTGATGGTACCGGTCGTGGCCTCGTCGCCATCGATGGTGATCTTGCCATCCTCGACGGCTACGTCCTTAGTGGACGTAACCGTGGCGGTAGTGCCATTCACAGCCGCCGGGAGGGCGTCTCCGGAACGCACGACGGACGGGATCACGTAGCCGGCCGCGGCTTCCTTGAGCTGTTCAGCGGCAGTTTTCGTGGTCGGGTTGACCGTGACCGTGAATTCCTTCGTAGCGGTCTGGCCACGGACTGTGACGGCGGCGGTCAGCGTGACAGTCTTGGCTGCCTCGCCCTTGGCGGGCTGGTTGACTGTGCCGTCAGTCGCGATGACGCTGCTATCGGAGGACGCCCACGTCACGCCGTTCGCAGTGGGCAGCGAAATGAACGGATCGTCGACCGTCGTGGGGATGATGATGCCGTTCAGCACGGAACCGGTGAGTTCACTGGCATGAATTGAGGCATCGGCAGTGCTGATCGCGGCGACCTGATCGGCGGTGAGCGCGGCATCGTATACGCGGAAGTTCGAGACCGCGCCCTTGAACAGGTTGTCGGGCCACGGCGAACGGCCGATGGTGTTGAGCGACTGGTCCTTGACGCTGGACAGTTTGGCCGGCACGGTGCCGGATGCCACCTGCGTGCCGTCGATGTACAGTTTCGCGGCGGTGCCATCAATGGTGGCGGTCACCGACAACCATTGGTCGGCCTTGGCCACGCAGGAGCTGGACTGCACGAGCGTCTCCGTACCGCCCGATTTCAGGCCGACGAGCGGGTTACGCGAACTGCCGCAGTTGAGCGTGGCGAAGAAATACTCCGTATCGGAGCTGTCGTTACCGATGTTCCACAGGAAATGGAAAGCATTGAGCATGCTGGAATCCGCTTTGACCTCCAACTGCACCGTGGCGGCGTCCTTGCCGGACAGCAGATTCGAGGGCAACTTGACCCAGTCGCCGGTGCCGGTCTTGGCACCGCCGGAAAGGGTGAGGGCATCATCGGCCCAAAGCGAGTCGGCGGAGTTCTGTACTTCGGCCGCGCCAAGCGTAGCGTTCGGCGCACTGTTGGCCACGGTCTTGCCGTCACTTGGCTTCGTGGTGAAGTCGTAGGCGGCGATGAGATTATCGGTCGGAACGGTATCGGCCGCGACCGCCGTGGTCGCACCGATTCCCATGCCGGCAAGCGCCATCGGCACTGCCAGCATCACACCGAGCAGGCGCTTGCCTATCGATGGTTTGGTTGTCATTGCTTCTCCTTCTTGCGCGCGGTGATACTGCTTGCCGCGCAACAGATCTAGATATTGAGTGGTGAAGTTCGGTAATGGCTATTGGAGCTATGGGGCCATAGAGCCTATGCGTCCGACAGCGTCGTCGGACGAACGTGCAATACGCCCCCTCTGATGGGACCGCGCCATGAAGCGAACAATCCAGTAGGCTGCTTGCTGTACGGCTCGGCCCGTCAGAGGGGGCTTGGTCTACGCTGCAAGCAGCTCAGGCCTGGCGCTTGCGGAGGATGTAGGCGGCGCCGGCGGCGGCGAGCAGTGTGACCGCGGTGATACCCGCACCGAACACCGAGGCGCCGGTGTTGGACAGAGCGCTGTCCGGCTTGGTGGCGGGCTTTTGGGCACCGTCGTCCTTGCCGTCGGTCTTGCCGGAGTCGCCGGACTTCTTGACCAGCTTGTCGGCGGCGGACTGGAGCTGCGACAGCGCCTTGTCCACTTCCTGCTGGTCGGTGGAGTTCTGCAACACCTGCTGCGCATTGGCGAGCGCGGCGGCGAAGGCATCCCAACCAGACTGGTAATCAGCCTTGTTATAGCCCTTCACCTTATCGACAAGCGCCTGCAACTTGGACTTGTCCAGCGTGGAGCCGGGCTCGGCGGCCTTGATGGTGAACGTTGCCGAGACAGTACCGGAGTACTTGCCAACGCCGGTCACGGTCACCGTGGCGGTGCCGGGTTCGACGTTGTTCGTATAGGCCACCGTGTAGTCGGCGCCTTCCTTGAGCGTCGCGCCATCGAGTACAACGGTCACGGCCGGCTCCTTGGCAGCGCCGTCTGCGGTGAACTCGTTGGGTTCGACGGTGACGGTCGCCTTGGAGAGGTCGATGCCGTTCACAATGACGGTAGCCTCGACCGGCATACGGGAATCGTCTTGGGCGATGCCCTTGACGGTGAAGGTGCCGGTCTTGGCGTAGGAAGATGCGTCAATGGCATCCCACTCAACTGCAACGTCAGAAACGGAACCGTCCGCATGAGTCAGATGCGCGGTCTCCGGCAGCGTCGGAGCCACACCAACCGTCGTCTCGGCAGACAGCGCGTCAACGGACTTCACAGCCACAGCCGGAGCGTATGCCTCCAGCACCTTCTGGTACTGGGCGCGGGTCACGGGCAGCACGGTTCCGTGGCGCGGCTTGCCGCCATCGGAGTTGGTCGGGAAGTTCGCCTCAGGCATCTTATTGCCGATAACGGTCCACTGACCGCTGGCGATATCCTCAGTCGCCATCGGCACATAGTGGTTTGGACCTTGATGATAGCTCGGCTGGTCGGCGAACAGGTAGTACTGGTAGCCGTTCACATCGCCATCGTTGGCCTTGAATAGCGATGGACCTTCGCCGGAAGTGAAGGTTTTACCGTAACCGTTAGCCTGGCCTTTACCGATGTTCGTGGCAACTTCGCTCCATGCACTATCCTTAAGCGCATCGGCGTAGTTCTTCACGCCGGCGCCACCAATTGCGGCAGTCAAATCTGTGGACTTCTCCTGACGCAAAGACATCGTGTTTTCATCTTTGTAGATGCGGTAGTAGGTATCCCCTACCTTTTGCACGGTCACATCGATGGATCCACTGCCTGCACCGCCTCGGCGATCAACGTCAATCCACACTACCGGGTCGGAGAAGTTGACGAAGTCATCGGTGGTGACGTACACCATGCGGTTGTAGGTCAGCTGCTTGCGGCTGTTCTCGTCGGTGTTGTCGTACAGGTTCGAGGCCCAATAGACCACGTACTTGCCGATTTCCTCGTCGTAGTAGGCCTCAGGCGCCCAAGTGTTGCCTGCGTAATCAGAGCTCACCTTGACGTGGCTTTGCCTGGACCAGTTGACCAGATCGTCGGACTTCCAAATCTCAATGTACTTGGAACCGTTAGCCTGTGCACCAGCAAAGCCATTCAGCCCGTTGAGGGGGGCACGACCGTCAATCTTCAGATCGGTAGCAAGCATGTAGAACTTGTCACCATCCTTGGACTTCATGATGAACGGATCGCGCAAACCCTTCTCGCCAAACTCGGAAGTGAACAGCGGAGTGCCATTGTTCAGCGTGTTCCAGTCGAGCGCATCGTTGCCCTTGGAAGCCGCGAGGCTGATTTTCTCGCCGCCCACGCCCTCGCCGGTGAAGAACGCCCACACGTAGGCCTCGTCCTTCTCTTCGGCGGCAGGCATCGGCTGAATGGTGACGGTGAAGGTCTTCGTTTCGGTGGCGGTACCGTACTTGGCAGTGGCTTTGAGCGTCACAGTGGCGGCATCGCTTCCGGCGGCAGGGCGCTTAACAGTGACCGTTCGAGATTTGTCGTTCACGCCTTCGCCTAGTGTGGCGATATCCTTGTCACCGGTCACTTCCCACGAGATGGTCGAACCATTGTTGCCCTTGGTGGGCACGGAGAAGTTGCTACGGATGTCGTCGGAGTCCTCGATGGTGACGGCGTCAAGGTCGGCCTTGGCTTGCTCGGCATCGGAGAACTGCTTCGGCACGAGGACCGTGTAGGCGGCGGTTTTGGCGTTGTTGCCGAACGTGGCGGTGAGGGTTACCTCGGCATCAGCTGCGGTTGCGGCCGGACGAGTGACTGTGGCCTTGCCGGTAGCGTTGTCAACGGCGATGGCTGCGTTGCCCGACTTCCACGCAATGCTCACGCCAGCGGCGCTGGTCGGCAGCGCGAAGTCCTCGGTAGCGGATGCGGGCACAGCGGCCTTGACAGCGGCCTCGGCCTTGTCGAGCACCTGAGCGTCATACAGCTTGGTCACGTCTGCGGCGCTGATGGCAGTGTCGTATACGGCGTAATCGTCCACGTCGAGCTTGGAGTTCGGGTCAGCGTAGGAGGACTTGCCAATGTAGGCGACGAGGTCGCCGTAATTGGTCAGGCCACCGGCCGGAATGGTGTAGGTGGCGTCTCCAACCTGCTTGCCGTTGAGGTAGAAGCTCATGGTGCTGTTGGTGCCGCTGATGACGGTGGTGTACAGAGCCAAATCGCTGGTGGCCTTGGTGCCGATGGTGGCGGCGTTCGTCGATCCAGGGCCGACTTCGGTGCCCCACGGGCTGTTATTCGGGTCGGCCGCAGTGGCATTGGTCATTACGGATTTCGCGTAGCCACTCGGGTTGGCCGGGTTGAGCAGCCAGTAGCCGTTGGCCGGATAATTGCCGGTCTTGGCCGCGCCGATGTACGCGGCGGCGGTATTGCCGTTGCCGTAATTGTTCTTGAGCCAGATGGAGACGGTAACGTCCTTCTTACCGGCGATGGCCGTGGTCGGCACGCTAATGGTTTGCGAGCCGGTCAGGTTGATCTGGCCATTGGCCACCGTGGCGTCGCCGGATAGGGTGGCATCGCTGTTGGCCGCGCTGCCCTCGTTGGCGATGGTCTTGGACGTCAGTGCGTTATCGAATGAATAGTGGATGATCGGACTGGCGTCGATTGGCGATGCGCTCTCGGCACTGGCCGTCATCGGCAGCACCAGACCAGCGAGCAGTGTTGCCACGCCGACCGTAAGTCCGGTTGCCTTTCGTATCAGCTTTCTCATGTTTCTCCTCATTGATAGGGTTGATTGTGGTTGCGCCTCCAGTTATGAGGCACAGTTTTGAAATTGTTCAAGTTATGGTGATACTAGGTGCTTCCTCTCCGTCCGTCAGAAGCCGACTGAGAGGAAGCATTTGAATCCGCTCAAGCGCGGCGCTTGCGCCAGATAGTGAGGGAGATGCCGGCGACGGCGAGCGCCACCACGGCACCACCAAGGCTGAGCACGGCTGCACCAGTCTCGGACAGGTCAGCGCCGGGCTTGTCGCCCTTGTTGTCGCCCTTGTCAGGATCCTTGCCGGTGTTCTTGTCACCGTTATCCTTGCCGGAATCAGGATCGGTCGGGTCTTCAGGGTCAGGAGCGACGGCCTTCTTGGTGAGCACGACCCTGTAGACCTTGACGGTCGTGCCATCCTGCGTGGTCACGGTCACCGTCACCACGTTGTTTGCCACGGCCACAGTGGCCTTGGCGTTGGCATCGTTTGCCACAGCCTGCACATCGGCATCGGTCACCTTGCTCGGATCGTCGACTTCAAGCGCGGCACCCTCAGTAGAGGCAGCCGTGTCGAGGTCGATATCGGAACCGACAACGTTCAGCGACTTCAGCGTGGCATCAGAAGACACCTGGTCCTCGGTCACCACGACCTTCAGCGTCACGTTTTTCTTCGACTGGTCGAGCTCCTCGCTAGTGGTCATGTCGATAATCGGCGTGCCATCGGCACGGAAGTGCACCGGAACAACACCGGCATGGCGAGCCGTGTTGTTGGTGCCACTGGTCATCGCGTGATACACGTTGTACGTATCACCGTACGGGTCAGTGAAGTAGGAGTTGTGGCCCAAGCCAAACTGACCGGCGAAAGTACCGTTGTGCAACCACGGGTAGTTGGACTTCGTCCAGCTGGCCGGATCGGTCAAGTCGTCACCGACATTTGCGATGAGCATACCGGTGGCATACTGCGGAGTGACCAGCTGCGCGGAGAACACCATGTACACCTTGCCGCCGGAGACGAGGACGTTCGGGCCCTCATTCACGCCGTCCAGCTCCCAACCCCATTCGGGGCGCATGAGACGCTGCGGCTCGGTGATGGCCTGCCACGGCTTGTCCGAGTTGACCTCGGCAATGGACACGTTGGCCTTGGCACCCTTACGCTCCTGATCGCCTTGGCTCCAAGCAATGTACGACTTGCCGCCAGCCTCGAAGTAGGTCATGTCGATGGACAGACCGTGCGGGGACAGCACGCCGCCATCCTTGGCCTGCACGCGATGCTCAAGCCAGTCGGCGGTCTTGGTGGGATCGCCGCCATCCTTGAGCTCCATCACGTAAGCAGATGGACCGGCCCAGTTGGGAGAATTAGTGATGTTTTCATCACCAGCCTTACCGGCCGGGAAGGTAGCGTAGAAGCAGTATAGCTTGCCGTTGATAACGTGCAGCTCAGGTGCCCAGTGGTAACCCTTGTGCCCCAAACCATCGTTCTCGCCAAACAGGTACACATCCTGACCTTCGACCTTGTAGCCGCCTTCAGTTGCGGTGCCGGCCTTCTGATCCTTCAGCCCGGCGAGCGTATCGGAGGATCGGATGAACAGTGTCTTCATACCGCCGGTGTCGGAGGTGCCCATGGCGTAGTACTTACCGTTGTAGTACACGATGTTCGGATCGGCGCGGTTGCTCATCATCGGGAACTGCTCGGAGTAGTTCTGCTGGTTGATGGTGCCGCTGATTTCGTAAGTACCGGCCTCGGTCAGGTCGATCTTGTTCAGATCGTCCTGATTCCAGTTGACGCGGAAGTCGAAGGTGGAGCCATCGGAGTAAGTGGCGGTTGCCGTGGCACCCTTGGAGAGGTTGCCGTTGTCGAGCTCTGCGCCGCCGTTGATCTGCGCGAGCAGGTCATCCTTGGTGGTCTTGTTGGCCTGCACGGTGATGTCTGTCGGGACTTCCACACCAGTGTTGTGCACGCGGCCAAGCCTCTCGGTCAGGCTGTCAGCAACATCCTTGGTAAGCGCGATGGCGTTGCCGCTACCAGCAACCGCATTATCGATACCGGTCAAGTCAGCTTGCGCGCGCTCGAAGCCTACGCCGTTCTTGACTTCAGAGAAGGTCTTAAAGTCCTTGGTCGTCACGTACTTGGCAACGCCGTTCACCTTCCACGAGATACGGTATTCGCCTGCGGAAGCGTCGTATCCAGCTGCGATGGAACCGGCATCAAACAGAGTAGCGTCAGAGGTGACCGTAACCATGTCGCCACGCTCGTCCTCATTCGGCTTGCCGGACCAGTCCGTCAGATTGCTGGAGGTAGAGAAAGCAACCTGGCCGCCATCTACGCGATTGCCGTTCACATCAGTGAACACTGCCACATAGGCGTACTTGCCATCCTTCAACTGGAACAAGTACGGGTCTACGAGACCACGAACTTCAGTGGATTCAGTGTTTGCGGTTGCGTTGATCTTCGCCTCGGCAAAAGCCACACCGTAGTTGGTGTTGAGCGCAGTGGTCGTAGTGCCGTTGTTCAGCGCCAGATGCAAGGCATTGCCCACGCGGGAGCCACCGTTGATGGACCTGTCGCGAGTGTAGGAGGAGAGCTTCTGGGCGCTCTTCGGCATAACGCGCACGCCGGTGAACTTCTTTGTGGTGCTGGTGGTGCCGAGCGTAACCGTCGCAGTAAGGTCGACGGTCTTCTCAGCGTCGCCGTCTGCGCCAACGACTGTGCCATCGTCTTTGACGAGGCTCGTGTCGGAGGACTTCCACGTCACCTTCGCATCAGGGGCCGCAGCAATTGCAGTCGGCAGCGTTGCGCCGGCAGTGAGCTGGTAGTCGACCAGCAGTCGTTCGGCGGCTGCGTCGGCGGCGGTGATGGCCGCAGCCACGTTCACCGTGAATGTCTTCGTGTATTCGATGCCGTTGACCGTGGACTTGGCGGTGAACGTCACATCGGTGTCTTGGGCCGGGGCTTTGACGAGTGTGCCGTCGTTGCCGAGCACTGCGGTGTTGGACGAAGACCATGTGATCGTGTTGCCGAGCGCATCCTTGGCAGGCAGAGTCACGCTGCCTTCGGTGGAGCCGGGCAGGGTCACGCCATCCCACACCATGCCGTCGGAAACGTAGGCAGCCTTCCAAATCTTGATGTTATCAAGACCGCCGTTGTAGTACTTGTCGCCGGCCCATGTGGACTTGCCGAAGTTCATCGGCAGGTCGGTGCCGAGCTCGGAGAGCTTCGTGGTCACGTTCTTGTTGATGGCGGCAAGGTTGCCGTCGATGAACGTGGCGATGAAGGTCGGGCTCACGGAAATGCGGTACGTGTGCCACACGTTCGCGGACTGCGTAGCGGTCACGCCCTGCTCGTTACCGTTGGAGTCCTTGGTGATGGCAGTGTACACGCTGGTTGGGCGCAGACGGGAGAAGAAGTACTTCTGGTTGTCGGAGCCTATGGTGAACGAGAAGAAGTTGTCGTTCGCAGCCATGCGGGACTTCGAGTCGAACTGCACGGTGAAGGAGTCGGTGCCATTGAGCAGACCGTTCGGCAGTTCGAGGTATTGACCATCGTTGCCTCGCAACTGGATGGCGTTGCCGCCTGACTGATGGTCTCCGGGTACGCCGTATTCGACATTCTCGCCCTTGACGGTCAGGTCGTTATTGTTGCCGGAGATGTCCTTCCCTTTATCGTTGGCATCCTCAAAATCGTAGGATGCGACGAGATTAGCGTCCGTCAGACCTCCGTCGTTGTCTGCCGCCATCGCGGTGACTGGACCTGAGGCCAGTCCCGCAATCATGACCGGTAGCGCCGCTATCGCCGCTACCGTTTTCTTCCACTTGCCCATATATTTCTCCTCATTGAATGGTGGGGGTGGCTGAGTTGGTTGTTGAGTTGTGAAGTGTGTTTATTGGGAAACCACGTTTGTTGGGCTCCCCTCAGTCCATCTGAGGCGGACTGAGGGGAGTTGTGCAGACTAGGCCTGCTCAGTCCTTGCGCCTGCGCCAGACTCCCAGACCGGCACCAGCTGCGGTGAGAGCGACCATGGCTGCGCCGAGGGCTAGCACGGCGGCACCAGAGGACGGCAGACCGGAGTCCGCCCCCGTACCAGCGTTACCGTTATCGCCGCCTGCACCATCGCCGGAACCGTCGCCCGAACCGGGCTTACCGGGCTCGGTCTTGGCACTCACGGTCACCACGAACGACGTGGTGAGCTGATCGTTGGCCTTGAGCGCGACGGTGACGGTCTTGGTGCCCACAGCGGACATGTCCACGTCGCCGACCGTGTAGTCGGCAGCATCGAGCGTCTTCACCGTGCCGTCGGACATCGTCGCCTCGATCACAAGACCATCGGCGGAGAACTGCTCGCCCACCGTGTACTTGGTCTTTATCGGCTCGCTCTTGACGCGGATGCCGGTGATGGACGGCTCAACCGGCGTATCGGGCTCGCCTACGGTCACCGTAATGGTCACCGTGCGGTTGGCCGGAGCGACCTCCTGATCCTTGGTCAGCGACATGTCGAGCATGCCGTTGGCGCGCACGTTCACGGCCTTGCCCCACGTATTGCGGTCCTGATCGAACAGGCCACCCGCCGCGGAACCGGAGTGAATTTCCGGGTAGGGGCGTGCGTGGTAGGCCATGACGATGTTGCCGGCCTCATCATGTGCAAGCGAGATGTGGCCGGGGCCGGCCTGCTTGCGCTCGTACGAGGCCTCATCCGCACCGTAGGTACCGGTGTAGGTGTCGTTGGTGTCGAACGACGGGAAGTCGGCCGTGGTCCAGCTCGACAGATCCTGCAGGTCGGCATTCTTGGCGGCACGCATCACGTTGGTGTTGTAATACTTATCCACCGTGGCACCCGCATAGGCAATGTAGACGTAGTCGCCATGCTCGAACATGAACGGTGCCTCTACGATTGCCTGATCAGAACCTTCAGAGTTGTCTCCGGGGGTAGGCGCATACTTGCCGTACTCGAACTGCTGGCTGGCCTGATAGATGTGCTCAAGGCTGCCATCCACCAGCGGAGTGACGCCATCGCCCATCTTTGCCTTGGCAAGGTACAGGCCTGCACTCTTCGGGAAGAGCCAGTAGCCTTGGGCCTTGCCGTTCTCCTCGCGCTCGAAGTACGTCACGTCGAATGCGGCGCCTTCCAGCACGGTCGGCTCGCCCCAGTTTTCGGCCTCGAGGAATCCGCCATCCTTGATGGACTGCTCGTCACCGGTGTACGGGATGAGGATGGTGTTGTTGCACCAGCCACCGTTCGTGGACGAGGCACCCTTGTGGAAGCCGGCCACAATCCACCACTTGCCGTTGATCTTGTGGAACTCCTGGGCCCAAATGAACGCGCTCCAACCGTAGAACGAGTCGGGGTACTGGTCTTCGTGGCCCGGAGTGCCGTTCTCCGGCTTGATGATGATGTGTTCCTCAGCATCCTTCAGACCGTTGATGGTCTTGGCGCGCTTGAGACCGATGGAACGGTAGCCGTCCTTCTGGTTGTTGGTCGAATCAGTGGACTTCACCTCATAGGTGGAACCGGTGAGGTAGTAGTAGCCATCGTCTTCGTTGTAGAAGATGTCCGGATCGGCGCGAGCGTCGTTGTACATGGCCTCGGTGGTCTGCTGAACAGTGCCCTTGACCTCATACGTGCCGGCCTTTGAGGTGTCCACGGCGGCCAGATCATCGGCGTTCCAGTCGACGTTGAAGGTCTTCGTGGAGCCGTCGTTGTAGGTCATTGTGGCCTGCGTTCCGGAAACCGCTGCGGTGACGTCCTCGGCGGAAGCGCCGTTCTCCACGGTTGCGCCGCCCAGAGCCTTGACGCCGGTGTTTTGCAGATCGACATAGTTCTTGTAGAACGCATCGAATTCAGAGGAGCTCACAGCGAATGCGCGGGTCTGGCCTTCGCCGGCCCATGCGGGCAGACCTTCGGTCACGTCGCCCACACCCATCGCAACCGCGTCGGCCTTGAGCGTCTCGCCGACCGTTGCTTTGGCAGTCAGGTCGGAGAGCGTGGCCATACGGCCTTCGCCGCTCAGGCCATCGGTCCAGAAGACTTTGTAGCCCTTGGAGGCGGCATCATAGACGATGCGCGGGTTGGTGACGATGGAGTTGTCGGTCACGGTGATGGCGCGCTCGTTGGTGAACGTGGCACCGTCGCCCTTGCCATCCCACACGTAAATCGCACCGGTGGCGTTGTTCTGCGAGGAAACCACACCAAGGGTACCGTCCTCCGCACGGAAGAAAGCGGGTGAGCCCATCTGCGCATTCGGCTTGGCAGACTGCGAGCCGTCCCACTTGACCGACAGAATCGACTGCGAACGGTTCAGGGTCTCCCATTTGCTGCCATCGGCGGCCTTGGCGGCCACGTACAGCGAGTCGGCGCGACGATCGTCGTTGTAGGCGAGCGGGTCGTACTTGGCACCGTTCTGGTCGGAGCGATCGACATCCTTGACGTAGGAAGCGATTTCGCCGCCGTTGTTGAGGATTTCGGATTCGGCGGTGATGGCCTTATCCACGCCGTCGATGGTGGCGGTGAGCTTGACCTTCACGGCCTTCTCGCCGGACTTCGGCTGCGTGACCTTGCCGTCTGCGGCTACGAGCTTCGCACCGTCGCCGGTCGCGGACCAAGTAACCGTCTTGCCCAGCACAGTGCTCGGCAGGTCGCCGGTGATTTGCGCCGGGATGGCGAGCGCGGCGGCGTAGTCGGTCTTCGCGCTTTCCACGCCAAGCTCGTCGTCGCTCAGGGCCTTGCCCCAGATCTTGAAGTTGTCGAGCAGACCGGAGAAGTACTCGCCGTTGCTCCAGTTGGCCTTGCCGATCTGCAGCACGCCGCCATCAGCACCGAGGATGTCGGCGAGCTTCTGGCCGTTGTTGTTCACGGCTACCAGCTTGGAGTCGATGTACAGCTTGGCGGTTGCGCCGGAAATCACGATATCGACGTGCTTCCAGTCGGCGTTCGTCTTGGTGTATGAGACGTTGCCGGAGGAATCGCGCTTGCCATCGTTGTTGTTGTAGCGTTCGACGGTAATACCGGTGGTCTTGTCGAGCACGCCGACGTAGTGCTCCTGGCCGTACTCTTGCTTGGTGGCGTTGGAGGCGGCGAAGAAGGTCCAGCCGGTGTTGCCGGAGGCGTCGGGCTTGACATCGTAGCTGATGGTCACGTCGTTCTTGCCCTTGAGCAGAGCGTCGCCGTTCTTGGCGGTGACGTTGAGCCAGAAGTTCTTGCTGAGCTTCGCGGCCTTGCCGTCCTTGCCGTCGGCGAGCGTGGCGGTGCCCTGAGTGGCACCCGTCGCATTGCCGCCGTCGAAGGTCTCGCCGGCGTTCTCGAAGGTGAAGTCGGCGAGCAAATCCGGGTCGGTCGGCTCGGTTTCGCCGGTCACGGTCACCTTGGCGGTCACAGTGATGGCGGTGGAGCTGTATAGCGTGCGGTTCTTGTTGGCGGTTTCGTTGTCGACAAAGCCACCGGTCTGTTTCCAGTTGTTGTTCGCGTTCGCACCGGAGTTGATGAGGTCGTCCTCGTCGGTCTTCGACTCGCCGGCGGCGTTCGTCCACTTCCAGTGGTTCTTGTTCGCGCCGATGGTGTCGACCGTGCCGGTGACGGTGTACTCGCCGGGCTTGGAGGTGTCGACGTTGGAAACGTCCCACATCACGTCGCGCTTGGCAGTGCCGTAACCGTTGGCAAGAGTGACCTGCTGCGTCTTCGGCAGCTTGGCAGTGATGTCCGTATCGGCAGAACCCTTATCCACCGTCACATCCTCGGCCTTCAGGTCGGCGTTGTCGGAAGCCTTGGCATCAGCCGCGCGAATCGCGTCGTACTGGGCCTTGGTGAGCGAAACAATGCCACCGTGCTTGGTGTTGGCGGTGAGGAAGTAGTCGTCGGCCTTCAGGACGCTCCACGGATTCTCGGAATCGAGGTTGTCGGCTTCGAGTAGGTTGTAGCCGTAGCGGGCACCGGAGGCGACAGATCCATAGTTGTCAACGAACATGTACCACTTGTTTTCGCCGTTGACCTTGAAACCGTTGGCACCTTCCTGCGCGCTGCCGAGCGTGTGTCCGATGTTGGTCTGGCGCAACACCCAGCCCTTGGCCGGGTCGGTCGCGTACTGGCCCTGGTCGTTGGCACGCCACCAATCGGCACGATCGGTGTATTCCATGAAGATCACGCCGGAACCGGTGGTGCGGTATGTGCGGGAACCGTTCTGCAGCATCGTGGTGTCGATGGTGTTGCCACGGTTGTACTTGCTGTTAGGCACGAAGACGCCGCCAAACATGTAAGTCTCGTTGGTGAAGTCCTTGGTGGCCGCCCACAACACATGCTTGCAGGCTTCGGCACGGTCGCCGCCATCATACTTGGCCTGTACAGACCAGTACAGCACAAATGCACCGCCCTGCTGGTTCTCAGGATTGCCCTTGTCGGAACCGTTGAGTTCACCGTCGTCGTTGAGATCGTAGAAGTCCGGCACCCACGTAGCCTCGGGAGCCCACGCCATGCCGATGCCGGATACGGTCTTGCCGGTCACGGAATCGGTGAGCGTCTGGCTCTTGGTCGGATTGGCGGTGTACGTGTCTGCGGTGGCGGTCTCAAGCTCGTTCATGTCGCTGAAGTGAATGAGATCCTTGGACGACCACACATGCAGCTTGGTGCTGTAATCAGTGGTCCATGCGGCCCACTCGGCGTTGTCCGCGCCGAACACACGCAAATCGGTGGCCAGCACGTAGTAGGTCTTCGACTCGGGGTTGTAGGCGATGAACGGATCGCGCACGCCGGTGGTGGATTCGTTGCTCACCAGAATCGGCTCGCCGCCGTTGAGCGTGTCCCACTGGGTGGCGTCATCACCGCGTGAGATGTCGAGGTAGATCTTCTCGGCGTAGCCCTTGTTGTTTTCGATGAAGTGGACCATCACGTAGCCGTAGGCGTCATCGGCCTTGACCTCGGTGACGGTGACCTTGAGCTCGGCGGTCTTGGCGGCGTCAGCTTCGGAAGCCGCTGTAATGGTGGCGGTGCCGGCCTTCACGCCGGTGACCTTGCCGTTGGCATCCACAGTAGCCACAGCAGGATTGTTGGATTCCCACGTCACTGTGGGATCGGCACCTTCAGGGGTGACGGTTGCGGACAGGGATGCGGAGTTGCCTTCCTTGAGACTCAGCTTGCCGTCCTTCACATTGGAACCGGAAATCTCGATTGCAGTAGGCGATGCGATGCCGAGATCGGCTGCGGAAAGCGCGGAGCCATAAATCGTGAGATTGTCGAGCAAACCGGTGAAGTATTCACCGTTGCCCCAGTTGCCTTTGCCGATTTGCAGCACACCACCTGAGCCGCCAAGAATACTCTTAAGATCCTCGCCGTTCACGTTGCTCGCCACGAACTTCTTATCGACATAGAGCTTCGCGGTCTTGCCGGAGATGACGAGATCGACATGCTTCCAAGCATCCTTCGTACCGGTGTTCTTGTCGATGGTGGCGATGTCGGATGCGCGGCCGTTGAGATAGCGTTCCACGCGGGTCTTGTCGGTGCGGTCGAGCACACCGACGTAGGTGGGGGCGCTGCCGTTCACCGCACCGGCGGTCGGCGCGGCAAACACAGTCCACTGGCCACCGGTCGCAGCCGCCTTGCTGTCGTAGCTGATCGTCACATCATCAAGACCGTTGAGCAGTGCACTGCCATCGGACTTGGTCACGTTCAGCCAGAAACCGCTGCCGAGCTGGGCGGCCTTGCCGTTGTCGTCATCTTTTCCGTTGACGAGATCCACCGTGCCTTGCACGGTGGCCTTAGCGTTACCCTGAGCACTGGCGAATGCACCATCGTCCGGGTCGCTATTGAAATCGAAGCCGGCAAGCGGGTCTACAGCCGCAGCAGCCTGAGCATCGCTCGTCTGAACGGATTGCTGCACCTGAGGTGTCGTATCGTCAGCCAACGCGGTGACCGGCGTAACCAGTCCCACGCTCAGCGTTGATACCGCAGCCAAGCAGGCCGCCAATCGAGTAACTCTCCTCACCGAGTTTCCTTCCTCGCATCCTTGCTAGATTGTTATCAAATTGTTATCGCTATGGCGCTTGGCCGCTCCTTTATCGGCCACTTTTGCGTCTCCTTGTACGAATCAGCACTTCCTCGTTTGCCGATTCGCATTACATTTGACTGCACTTGCCCACCAATCCGCCCCTACGAACAACGCCGTTTTCCGGGGACAACACCGATGCGCTATAGCACGCCCAAATGCAAGCACTTATAAGTTTAGTGTTAGCGTTCACTGGTACGGTACACAGGCTCTACAGCACATACATTTAGCATGACCACACCAATACAATAAAAAATGACGCATGTGCTGTTATACATTAAAACGCACAGAAAATCACATATATACTGTGCGATTTTCTGTGCGTTGCAGTGAGCAGCTACTCAGTTATGCGCGGCGCTTGCGCCAGATGGACAACGCAATGCCGGCAGCGGCGAGCAGCACCATGGCACCGCTCACGCCATATACGGCGGCACCGGTGGCCGGCAACTTGCCGTCAGACTTGGTGTCATCGGTCTTGTCGCCTGCGTTATCGCCCTTGTTGCCACCATCGCCGGTATCCGGCTTGGTGGGCGTTTCCGCCTTCTGCAATGCTGCGATGGCGGCGCTCAGATCAGCGGCGGCCTTGTCAACCACAGCCTGGTCGGAGGAAGCGAGCGCAGCCTTGGCGGCCTGCAGTGCCTTGGCGAGCGCAGCCCAGGAATCAGCCGTGTAATCGGATTCCTTGAGCGCTTCGGCAGCGGCGATCTGCTTGTTGAGCTCAACCAAATCGACCTTGCCCTGTTCAATGCCGTCAACCGTAGTATCGGATGGATTGACCAAACCATCGGTGTAGCCGTCGTAAGCAACCGCAACAGTGCCAGAGACGCTGGCCGGGAGGGTCACAGTGGCCTTGCCTTCGGCGTCGAGCTTCACGGTCTTGGACCAGTCGCCAGCAGAGAACTTCACCGAACCGGCGAGCGTGCCCTTATCGGCGGCGGTCACCGTGGCGGTGAGCTCGCGGGTGCCGGCGTTGTACTCGGCCTTGGTGGTGGAGTCAACAGCCTCGATGTGCGTCGGGTTGGCAGCGGTCCAGGACTTCGTCACCTTGAGCACAGACTCAGGCACGTTCACGAACGCACCGTGACGCACCTTGTCCGGCAGACCGCCGTTAGCACCCTGAGTGATGTAGCCCTGAGCGCCCGGCTCGGCTTTGACCGGCTTCTTTTCGTTGTTGAAGTCCGGGTAACGCTTGGTCATCGGGTTGTCCCACGTGGTCTTGGAAAGCTCGGCACCCGTGGTCATAAATGCACGGTAGGCGAAGTTGTCGGACAGCAGAATGTAGCCGTCGTCGTCCTTCGTGTTGAGTTCGTCATCCTTGTTGAGCTTGATGGTCTCTGGTCCTTCGAACGGCAGCAACGCCTGCTCGAGCAGCTGCCAACCGGTGTTCGGGTCCTGACCCGGAGATGCCTCGGTGGTCGGTGCAGTCAGCACCTTGGAACGCTCAAGGAAGATGCTCTTACCAGTGGTGATGTAACCGCCAGCGGCACCGCCCTGCTCATTCTTGGTGAGTCGGTAGTAGTAACCACCGATCTTACGCACGGTGGAATCAATGCGCGCGTAACCGGTATCCTGCCACATCTGCGGTTCAGTGAAGTTCACGAAGTCGCGGGTGATGGCGTAACGCACCTGAGCATAGGAGCTATTGCCGGTTTTGTCGTTCTTGACCGGAGTGGTACGGGTGTCATCAGTGAACATGCGGGAAGAGAAGAACACCACGTAAGCGTTCAGGTCATCATCCCAGTAAGCTTCCGGCGCCCAGGTCATACCGGCGTTCGGCGTGTTGATGGTGATGCCGCCGTTGCCGTCGCCGTTGGTACGGGTCCAGTTCATCATATCGGTGGACTCGTAGACCTCAACTTTCCGAGAACCGTTAACCTGGTTCTGGCTCCAGCCCATTGACGAGACCTTGAGATCAGTGGCAATCAGGTAGTACTTGTCGCCTTCGTGGGAACGCAGCACGAACATGTCACGCAAGCCACCCGTGTCGGCATCATTGGTAAGTACCGCCTGGCCATTGTTGCGAGTCTTAAACGTGAAGAAATCGTTCTTCTCAGTGGAAGCCACCCAGGCCTTTTCTCCACCGTTGCTGTCGCTCTCAAAAGTGACGGCCGCATAGCCGGTGTCAGGCGCGATGCGGGTCTTCTCCTTGACAGTGACCTCGATGGTCTTGGTGACCTTCTCACCGCCGTTGTAGGAAGCGGTGGCGGTCAGCGTAACCGGCTTGGAATCACCGTCGCCGTAGGCCGGACGATTGATGATGCCAGCACCACGATACGGGTCATCGGCACCAGTGGTCTTGTTTTCGTACTTCTCGTTAGTGGACGTAATGAGCTTCTCGTCCGAGGACTTCCACGTAATCGCCGAGCCGTTCTTGGTGCCCTTGGCGACTAGCGGCAGATTCTCGGCCGCCGGGACTTTCAGCGCAGCAATCGCGGCATCGAGGTCGGCTGCGGCGGCGTTCTTGGCGTTCATCGGCTCAACGGTGACGGGCAGTTCGGCCTTGACGCCACCCAGCTCAGTGGTGGCGGTGATGGTGGCAGTACCAGCCTTGACGCCAGTTACGGTACCGTCTGCGGCGACCTTGGCCACGGACTCATCGGAGGAGAACCAGGTGACGTTCTTGCTCACGGCGTCGTCCGGAGTGACGGTGGCGGTGAGCTTGGTGGAGTCCTTCTCAATCAGGGTGAGCTTGTTGTTCACCACACCGGTGCCGGAAATCGCAACGGCGGTCGGCATGGTCAGGTCAGCGCCCCTGTAGACCTTGATGTCATCCATTGCACCATTCCAGTACTCATCGACGGAGTAGAACGACTTGCCGATGTAGGTGGTGGTCGCGCCGAGATCGCTCATCTTGATGCCGGTGTTGGCCTTGAAAATGATCAGGGCATTGTTGCGGAACACGGCAAGGTTGGTGCCGTCCACGACAATCTTGTAATCGGCCCAGCTGTTGTCGTTGCCGGAAACGGTGACCTTGGATCCCTGTTCGTTACCCCAGTTGTTGTTGGAGATAACGCCCTTGATGGCGGTCTTGCTGTTGTAGAACATCAGGTACTTGTTGGCGTTGGCCTGATCGGTGGTGTTGGCGTCGTTCGAGCCGTCCTTGCCGACGATGAACGAGAAGAACTTGCCGCTGTCGTCGTGACGAGTCTTGGACGCGAACTCCAGAGTGAAGGAGTCGCCCGCATCCTTGAACAGCTGGTCATCGATCTGGGCGTACTGGCCATCGCCGCGCAGTGAGAGCGCCTCGTTGTTGCTGCGGTCACCGTACTGTTCGATCTTGGCGCCGTCCTTCAGCGTCAGGATGTACTTGCCGGTCGAATCGGCAATCGCGCTGTTCGTGGTGCCGTTTTTGCCCGTGAAGTCCCAGCTGGCGAGCAGCGTCGGTTCAGCAGCCTTAGTAGTCTGCACTGTCGCGGTATCGGTTGTCTGTGGTTGGGAATCTTCCGATTCCATGGCATACGTCGTCGGAACTACTGCCACCATCGTTGATATTGCAATCAACGATGCTGCCATCTTCTTCCAATGCTTCACCGCATCTCTCCTTGTCCTTTGCCTCGACCCACTTGTCGGGCGTCTCGTTCGCCTCTACGTGAACGCAAACATTATTTGCGATGATACCATTACGGCACTGAGACTCAGTGTGCCAGATTCCTTATGCATATAAGCACTTACGGGGGCAGCCGCCCAGCCCGAACACACCCCCCGTATGTCCAAAAGCCCCCTTCCAAGCCAATCACTAATACCCCTCAATCGGCACCCCGCTCCGCCAGCCGCCCCAAACTGTTATCAATTTGTTATCTTTACCGCGCTTGCGTGGACAGAGAGCGCTCAGACCTCGAAGATCGCCGCATATTCGCGAGAGAACCCGCCTAGTCAATGAGATATGGCTTGAAGACGCGCTCGGTGACGGGGATATGGAGCATCAGCATGGTGCCGTAACCAAGGATCACCAGCAGGAACAGTCCACCGGGCATGTAGAACCAGCTGGCCACCAGCAGCGTCACGAACACGGCATCCACGATGACTAGGGCCACGGTCATCGCGATGTGGGAGATGCCGAAGATGAAGGCGTTCTTCAAGGTGCCGGCCACGGTGTTCTCGAAGCGTGCCTGAAGCGCGAACACCCATTCGAAACCGATAAGCCAGAGGATGGTCAGCGCGAATTTGATGATGAGCAGCGGCGTGATCTGCAGGACGATCCATGACCAGACCAGTGCAATCAGCGCCACCAAGAACGGCATCCACAGCAGTGTGGCTTTGATGAAGTTGGCTTTGAATGACTTGAAGTAGTTGGCGGTTACGCCTTTGCCCTCGCCCTCGATGGAGCGGCGGCAAGCATCATGACCGGCGGTCAGGGCTGCACCGATGGTGATGAGCGGAATAGAGGTGACCAGCATCAGAATGTTGATCCACACGCCGTCAACAAGATTGCTCCACGCGCGCATGAATTTCGAGTCCGGTGCCAGCCAGTTCATCAACTACTCCTTGTGTCGCCTGTGGTTCCCCTCTCTGAGGGGAGCTGTCATCGCAGATGGCTGAGGGGAGACTTGATGGAGCTCAGGATACTCCCCTCAGTCGGCTTCCGCCGACGGCTCCCCTCAAAGAGGGGAGCCGGATTGGTGGAGCTCAGCCCTTGACCGCTCCGCCTTCGGCCCTGCAATTACGGACTCGCCTACGACGAAGCTCATCATTAGCTTCGCCGCTGTCGCGGCTCAGCCTGGAGCCTGCTGGAAGCCC
>ERZ1032549.44-NODE-44-length-30668-cov-13.680822_pt1 | contig 30668 bp, 46 predicted proteins | sample MGYA00516696_ERZ1032549 | MGnify/ENA primary metagenome ERZ1032549 (study PRJEB33719, sample SAMN04261356) | wastewater metagenome | biome: periurban shantytown; feature: human; material: feces | host: Homo sapiens | place: Peru: Lima | collected 2013-01-22 ... | reverse complement strand
GCTCGGCTCGTGTCGTTTTCGGGCACCCCCCCCCTTGTGTGGTGGTGGCTCTCCCCGTCCCTTGTTGGGAATCGTTCTCGTTTTGTTCATGTGTTAACGGCGTTCATGTGTTAACGGCGTTCACGCATCAACGAGGTTCACGCATTAACTGGGTTCATGCATTAACCGCGTTCATGTGTCAACCGTGTTCGCACATCAACGGCGTTCGTCTATCGACCGGGTTCATGCGTTGGCTGGGTTCGCGCTCGCTCCTGTTATTGAGAACCGTTCTCACGACACGCCGACTTGACGCATGGTGTCAAGTTCGGTATACTAGAACCATCAACCAAACAAGGAGGAAACGAAAATGCACAAGGCACTGAACGGCAAGGGCTACATCAGGAACGGCGAGGGGGTGTTCGTCACCGCGGCCGGGGAGGTCTACGCCTACCACGAGGGCGAGCTCACGCCACTGACCACTACGAACCATCCGAAGGCGTATGCGGAACTTGATGGCGTCCGGGCCGCCGCCATCTGAACGCGACACGCCGCACTTGACGGCCAACGCCAAGTGCGGTATATTAGAACCATCAACCAAAGGAGTGACCAGATGAACAAGAGACTTAGCGGCAAAGGCTACATCCGAGGCGGGGAGGGCCACTTCCTCACCTCGACCGGAGACCTCTACCACTATCACGAGGGCGTGCTCACGCCTGAGGCGGCATGGCCCAGCCCATCGCCTGAACCAAACCAACCAACCGAACCACAAGGAGTGATTGAAATGAGTGATTATCTTGGAACCTTCGAACTTCAGCCGCTGTACGACTCGCACCAGTCCTTCTACGGCAAGGCGTTCGTCGAACGCTGGGACACCGAACACGGCACGCAGCTTGTTCTCAAGTCGTATGGCACGGTCGTTGCTAAGGTCACGCCGACATACTCCGACGAAGACATCACGACATACGCCGTAGAAATCGGCATGGGATACCTGAGCGCCACCACGTTGAGGCACGTCAAGGAGTTCCTCGCCCAGACTGACGACACGTTCCACGGCGTCACGCTGTCGTGGCTACGCAAGGCCGTCAGGGACGGCAACCCGATTGACGGCGTTGGGACGGCATGGCGCAAAGTGTACGTTCTCATTGAACTGTGACGCGACACGCCGACATTGCGGCAGTATATAAAGTGGTATACTGAAAGCATCAACCAAGGAGGAATGAAATGGACAAGCAGACTTTCATCGACAACATGACCGAACGCGGGTACGAACTGAGGCTCATCCGCAACGGCAACATCACCGCAACAAAGGGCGACGTCACGGTACGGTTCGTGCCGCTCGCCGACTACATCGTGCACATCGACACGCCAACCGTGACCGCGATAGTCAGCGAGGGCGCGACGGACGCGGAGACGTTCAGGACAATCGACGGGCTGACCGCCTGACCATCCGGCCCCAGCGGCACACATGCGGGTTCGAGTCCCGCAGGGGCATGAGACATGTCGGCCAACCCATCAAGGGACGGCGGCCGCGATGGCCGACCGAACCGCAAATGGTCGACAAGTCTTCGGGCGTGTCGCACGGCACACCATGATATAATAAATAATGAAACCAAAGAAATGAGGCAAAAAAATGGAAACTTCAGAATACTTCCACAATAGAGTAGAAACGTTCCTCACCTACCTGCCAGACAGGACGCTTAACGCAGGAATCGACGCGGTGACAACCATAATCATATACGACATGGCGGCACCATACGCGGCCAGAGACTACCAAAACGCACTCCCCGCATGGCTGCAAGGACGCCACGACGTGTGGCGGGACCGCATCGACGAGTACAAGTCGAACCCGACGGACGAAAACCTTGCCGACATAGCCAGACACGCAATCAACGAACACATGCCCCACACCCAAAGCGACTTCGACGACCTCGTGGAATACTCATACCGGTTCGCCATAAACGAGACGCTAATCGAAAACGAACTCAAAAGAAGGAGCAACGACAATGGAGAACGATAAACGACACGACGTGTTCACCAGAATCGCGGAAGTGCAACAGTCGGTGGAAGCCGTCAAACGCACAACAGAAGGATACGGATACAAGTACGCCACACTGGACGACGTATGGCAGCTCGTCAAGGACAGCATGAAAGAACATGGCCTAGGCTGGACCGCCGTATGCGCGAGCGAGATAGTCGGAGCGCAAACGGACATGCCAACCGTATACAACACTCTGACCGTGGCCGTCTACGAGTCCGCGCACGAGTGCGAAAACCTCTTGGACATGGTGAAGCACGGCGAGGCGGCGAGCAGCAGCTACACTTATCCCGCTACCGCAGCCCAACAGGTCGGCAGCTTCGAAACCTACTATCGACGCTATGCCCTAATCCATCTGCTTGGACTCACAACCGTGATGGACGACGACGGCAAGACGGCCGCACCACTCCCACGCCCCTCCCTCACTGAAGAATTCAACTAACCAAAACTCCCCCGCAAGGGGCCAACGAAAGGAAAAACAATGGCAAACGACATGCTCGAAATCGAAGCGGTAGGCGAAATCCGATTCGTACACATCAAAGACAAGCATCAGTCCGACTCGGCGAAGCAGCGCGGCATCGAACCGAACTACCAATTGCAGCTCGCTTTCCCTAAGAACGGCGACGTGCATAAGGAACTCGTAGCGGTGGCGAAACAGCTGGGCGTGCGCGCCAACGGCGACAACCTCCGTTACAAGGACGGTGACTTAATCACCCTCAAGGACGGCACGCAGCCCCAGCGCGGCAAATGGCTTGTCAACCTCTCGTCCAAGTGGAAGCCAAGCATCGTAGACCAAAACGCCAATGATGTGGAACTGGCCGAAGAGCCGGGCGACGGCACGCTCGCCAACGTGGCGTTCAAAATCGGCAACACGAAGGAAGGCAAGCTCACATACTTCCTGACCGGCGTGCAACTGCTGCGAGTCGAAAAGAACAACACCCCCTCCCCCCACAAGTTCGGCGTATATCAGCAGCTGACCATCGACGACAAGGGCGTCGAAGAACCGGACCCGGAATTCTAGCCACCCATGAACGCGCCAATCAACTACAGTGATGACACGCTGATTGACGAACTCACCACCTGCCTGAGCATCGACCAAGCCGCTCGTGCGCTCAACGTGTCGCGCGGCTGGCTGTTCCCACGCGCGAAACGGTTGGAACGCGAAGGCAAAATCATACCGAAGTCAATCATGCCCGCATATTTCAAACCGAAGGAAAACGAATGAAGGAATTCCTAGACACCCCCCCCGCCAACAGCCGGGTAGACACCGCATTCAATGCGATGCTTAAATGCAATCTAGGCCGATGGGCTGAATACCGTTCATACAAGAAACGCACCACCGCGAACGCCATCGCCTACCATATCCGCAAACACATCACCTCATGGACCGAGCCAAACGTCGACTACGCCGCAGTCGCACGCCGAAAGCCGGACGGCACATACGCGGTATGGGTCAGCGCGGTAAGAATCAAGGAGAACGCCAATGCCGAAACTGAATAACCGCAAGCCGGAACCGTTGGAGTCAACCATTCAAAACCGTCTTATCAGAACCTTGGAACAGCAAGGATGGTACGTGCAGAAAACGGAAGGACGCTCACGCAACGGGTTTCCCGACGTGACCGCCGTCGACCCGCTCGGCAATGTATGGTTCATCGAACTGAAGCGCACGAAGGGAAGGCCAAGCCCGGACCAATGCCGCGAACTCAAAATGCTCGCCGAACACAATGCAAACGTCATGCTCCTGTACGGCATGAAGGCCGTTGAGGCCGTCCTGCTCTACAGGAACTTGGTCGACATGACGAACGTGTACCACGACATTCTCATCGTCGATTTGGAAGGAAAAATGAAATGGACAAAGAAAATCTGACATACAAGGTCTTCCAAGACCGTGAGACGTGGCTCAAAGCCCGCGAGGAAACGATAGGCGCGTCCAGTCTCGCGCATTTCATCGCCACCGGACAGCTGCCATCACCCCCCCCCGACGTCCCCGCCGTGCAGTCGGCATTACGGTTCGGCAGCATCTGGGAACCAATGCTCGTCAAACTGTATGCGGAGCACCTAGAGCTGGACGTCGCCAGCAAGAACACTCCGGTCAGCCAGCTGAAAAACGGACAGCTCGCATGGTACGACAACAGCTTCTACACCGACGGACGCCTGCACGTCTCACTGGACGCCGCATACCGAGACCATGGAGGCTTCCTGCACACCGTCGAAGTGAAAACCGGAAGCAAAACCTCCTATGCGTTCCTCACATCCGAACAGCACAGCCAATACTCGGCACAAGCGCAGATAGAAGCCCGCATGATGGACACGGATTATGCGGAAATCATCTACGCGCAACGCCCCCCGTCATGGGAGACATTGAGCCCCGACTCCATCACCAAGCGAATCAAGGAAACGCTCGACATCGTAACCGTTTCCAACGTGATGGACACGGATGCACTGGAAAAGCATGCGGCGGAATACGAGCGCGCGGCGCATCCAACGGACGCGGACAATGGCGGACGACAACTGTTGGCCGACCTGTTGGAAGCGAAAGACCGGTACGAGGCGCTGAAGGAAAAGCTTGCCACATGGCTGAACGAACACCCCGGCGAACGAGTGGCATGCGATGGACACGTCGCACGACTGGCGGAAACCACGCGCACAACCACCGACTACAAGGCGTATTTCAGCCAGCATCCAGCCGACCTGACCCCATTCCAGAAAACATCATCGACCACGCGACTTAGCGTGGTGAAGGAGAGGAAAAATGCATGAGTTCATGATGAACTGCCTGTACATATTCGCAGCCGTCCTGTCCGTGCTTGGCACCACGGCGGCCATCCTCATCCTCACAGGCGTGGTCAAAGGCATCATCGATACCGTCAACCATCACGGAGGAAACCATGAATGACAGCATCTTCGACTGGCTTGACGAAGGCGCCCGGGCTGAAATCGAAAAGATGCGCCAACAGAAGCCAATGCCCCCCGCCAAAAAAAAGAAGACCGTCACCCGCTATGCCGACATGACACCTAAGAAAGTGGAGCATAAGCGGAAGCTTAAAAAGAAGTGGATGAACGAGAACCACGAGAGAATGCTCGCCTATTGGGTGCTGTACCGGCAGCAGCATCGTGAGGCATGCGGGGCCGCATGCCGCAAATGGCAGGCGAAGTTCATGAAAGAGCATGGCGTCAGCTATACGACATGGCGCAGATGGAAGCAGACGCCTGAAGGACGCGAGCGCATAGCCGCATGGGAGGCCGAGCACGGGAAGGACACGCAGTGAGGGCCTTCATCTTCGACGAGGCAGGGACAGGCAAGACGAAGCGCAGCATGGACCTGCTGGATGATGCGGAGCATATCCTCGTCATCTGTCCGGCAAGCGTCGTGAAGACCGCTTGGCTGCCGCAAATCAGCCAATGGTCTCACGGCAAGGCTCTGACCATCGAAGACTACCGCAAGCATGGCTGGCCGGAAGACCACCGTTTCCTCGTGGTGTCCTACAACATGGCCGCCAAGCTTGGCGGAGTGCCGGACGGTTTCAGTCTCATCGTGGATGAAAGCCACATGGTGAAGAATCCTAGGAGCGGACGTTCCAAAGTCGTGAAAGGCATCAGTGACCTTGCCAAGGACGTGCTGATGCTGACCGGCACGCCCGCTCCGAAGGATTTGGAAGACCTGTACGGGCAGACCGTTGTCATGTACCCGCACGCCAAGGACAGGATGGCCCTATTAGGCGATTCTTGGCGTACTCTAGGGGCTTTCAGGATGCGATACGGCAAACCCTACACGATGAGCGTGCAAGGGCGCACAGTGGTCAAATACACGTATTCCCAGCCCATGGTCGAGGAAGCATGCCGACAACTGCAAAAGCTCGTGCTGGACATCCGACGTGGAGGCAACCCGCTTCCGCAAACCGAATGGCTCCCGTCCCAGAAAACCGAACAGGAGGATGCGGCGCTCGAACAGTGGACGAACACCCACCAGCTCGCCGAAGACGTGTACGCGGCAAGCGCGAGCGCCGCAGCCGTCAAACTTGCCCAACTCGACGACGGCTTCGCCTACAAGACCGAAGACCGTGGAGAATCCTACTGGTTCGGCGTATCCAAACTCAAGGCAGTCTACGATGAAGCCAAGAGACGCGAAGACCCGACACCACTGCTCGTATGGACACGGTTCAAAGCGGTAAGAGACGAAATCTACCGGACTTGGACGCCATGCACGGACGCGAAGACATTCCTCGCCATGACCGACCAAGAACGGGAAGGATACCGGCTCATAGTCGCCAACCCGCAGTCCATGGGCACCGGCGTGGACGGCTTGCAGCATCTCATCAAAGACCAGATATGGCTCGACCTCCCATGGACATACGCCGACTGGGAGCAGGCCAACAGAAGACTGGTTCGACGCGGCAGCCCCTATCAGGGGCAGCATCGCATACTCGTACCGGACACGCCATGGAACCGCAAGGTCATGGACGTGATAGAAGGAAGGAAAACACTCGATGACATCATCAAGACAGAACAACAGTTGGGATGACGTGATGGAACGCGTCAACAAGGCGATTCCAGCCGCCAATCACGGGTCAAAAACACCCAGTGACACCCCCATCGACCCGCCGGTTGTGAAAAACGCAAACATCTACGCGCGCATCGCCGACAACCTCATCCATGTGAACAACATGCTCACCGGGGAGAAAGCCGAAGAATACAGCAATCCACGAACCATGTTCCAGAACATTTCCAAACGATGGTTCGACTGCGCTGACGCGGAAGTGGAAGTCGCAATCATGATGGCCGAACTAATCATGATGGCCGAACTGAAAATCGAACGCATCAAACACGACCGCACCAAGGAAGACTCGTATCTGGATGCCATCGCCTATCTTGTAATGGCATTGGCGTTCATGCAGGAAGGAAGGCAAAATGACCAGCGATAACCGCACTGTGACGAGACTGAAAGTGGGCTGTGAGGAATGGCGGAAGATAAAATCCGGGGAAACAAACTTCGTGGTGCGCGAATCCATGTCGCCATATGAGACTGTGGCCTTCGTATTCACGGACGCTTTCACGGGAACGCATCTCGGCAACGCCATCATCCTCGAAACGACCCCGTTCGGCGACTATGAGGCCAGCCCTTGGACGTGGAGCATGTTCGCCAAGCTGACCGGCATGACCGTGCAGGAACTCAAAGAACGGTTCCCGGCTGAAGCGAATATGGAAAACCCATCCGCATACGCAATGTACCTGTATGAAATCAAACCGATAAGCGACAAGGAACTGTTGCAGCGCCTTTGCGACGAGTAAGGAGAAAAAAATGCTGAACGACATCACCATCGAACGGTTCGTGGAATATCGAGACCTCATCCTGCCGTACACGTCAAAACAGTTGAACCCCAACTCGTATGACGTGACCTTGCAGGACACCATCCTTATCTTCACCATGGATGCGGAAGACGGTTACGCTGACGGCGGAGACCACACGCTGCACGGTGTTCACACCAAGCCCGTCAAAATCGACGGACACTACATGCTTCAGCCCGGACAGTTCGTCCTAGGCGCAACCGTGGAGAAAATCAGCCTCCCAGACAACATGATGGCACGATTCGACGGGAAAAGCAGCCTTGGCCGACTCGGACTCTGCACACACGTGACCGCAGGCTTCATCGACGCCGGATTCATCGGAACCATCACCGTCGAGTTGAAGAACGAGAACAGTTTCCCCATCATGCTGAAGCCCGGCATGAGAATCGGCCAAGTGTCGTTCGAATACCTGAACGCCGCCTCGATGAAGCCTTACGGCATGGTCGGCCACTATCAGCATCAGAACGCCCCACAACCGGCTGTAGAGGTATGATATGAGTATCAGACTGCTTCGTCAATGCCTGAACTGCGGGCGATATATGACATTGGAGAAATGGTATCCGGAAATGCCGTGCGAAGCCTGCAAGCAGGAAATCGACCCGGTGTCGGCGGACAAGAACGGACAGGAAAGAATGGAGGATACAGATGAGTGTTATTAGAGCACTGGCCCACCTCGACCCGAAGCGATGCAAGCATTGCCTGAAAAAACTCACCACGAAAGAGATGTGGCTATACAACGGATATTGCACGAAATGTTGGAGGCTGCGCGGTGATGAATGAGAAGGAAAGGCAAGGTGATAAGTTCTGATGGAAACCCTGAAGCTCGTCGTCTGCACCATCATCCTGCTTGGGTTCGTCGCAACCATCATGCTGGTAAGCGGCGCGTGGAACACGCGCGTTTTCATCGCATACGTGGTTGCGGCCATCGTGGCGGACGTGATATGCGTACTGTCGGATGATTAAAGAGAAAACCCCCGCATGAGTCACCGTGCGGGGGCTTGGGAGAAACCAAAGGAGGGCCGTTGGAATAACTTCCAACAGTCCTTATCGTATCAGGCTAACGGCACATTGTCAAATACCAGTCGCTGCCGGACTCAGTGCCGATTGCGATATACCTTAGCTGGCCCGAAGAAGCGCCGACATAACGACCCCACAGGAAGCCGTCAGCATAAACGCCCCAACCATCCAACACGACCTTACCGCCGCGACCGTAACAGGCCACGACCTGCCCATTCAACGACGGCTCGGTACGCACGTTCAACGCATCGACAACCACCTCATACGTGGTGGGGACCACAGTCGGAGAAGGAGAAACCACCGGGGCCGGAGCCCGGTTCACAGGAGTGTTCGCTCCCACACCGGCATACTTGTCCCAAGCTGTCTTATCACCAGCGAAATAGTTCAAATCAAGCGAACCGGCGTAGCCGCCGATATGACCGTTCGGAGTGTACTGTCGCATCGGATACGCCACATACGACCAAATCGAGTTGGCGTCCTGCCAGCCGACCGCATCCATGGACGCGTAGCACGCCTCCCAAATGCCGCAATCATGCTTGGCGCAGATATCCTTGATGAACGGGATTTCGGAACGCGAAGCATACACGAGCGGCTTCACTCCGGTCAGTCGAATGTACTGGTAGAGGAATTCGTCGAGATAGGCTCGATTGCCCCAAGCGGCGTTATCGTCCGCCTCCCAGTCAATGGCTGGAACGAACTTCTTCAGATAGCCCTTAGTGTGTTCGGCGAAGAAATACGCTTCCGCCGAAGCGCCCACGCCACGGATATAGTGCATGTATCCGACCGCCATGCCACGGGCTGCTGCTGCCTGAATCTTCGCATCCGCGCCAGTCCACACGGAATTCACCAGACCATAATCGTTCGAACATTCGCCTGCGCCCCAAGTGCACTGGACAACGACGCCATCGGCGTCAATCTTGGAAACGTCAACGTCAGCCTTCCAATTGCTGATATCCACAATCCTCATTATTCGGAAACCTCCATTTCATTGCCTGCAATATGCTTGCCGGTCACCTTCGCCCTGTCGGACATTGCGAAGGAAGCCGGACTGATTGAATCGGTCTTGCCGCTCGAAGCCACGCACGTCAGCACACTTGCGATGGCCGCAACCAGTGCGATGCCGCAGACGTTCAGCCAATCCACTTCGAACAGGCCGACGCCGCCGACCACGCCAGCCGACAATGCGGCCTGACATGCCGTGCGGATTGCACGCTCCAGCGTGTCAACCCAAAAATCCTTAGTGAACAATATTCACTGCTCCTTACTGTTGAGGTCTGCCAACGGTTCTATTGTACTCCTAAGCTCGTCGGGAAGGCTTGGTTTCGGATACTGTTTCAAAAAACCCGGGTCGAGAACATTGCAGAGTTCGTTCAGCCAATGCCCTATCGCACGGATGTACGAGGTTTTCAAATCGTCCTGATGGCGGAGTTCGTCGCGCTCGCGGATGAACGCGGCAAGCTTTTCGTCCTGTCGGTCGATTTCCTGTTGCATGTTCAATTGGGCTTCCGAGAGCTGCCGATAGGCTTCGCTCAAATCGCCGCGTCTGTTCTGCGCCCAAGTGACAGACGCGACCACGATGGCGCATAAGCCGGTCACTAGGGCGACGATGATGTCAGTGCTCATATGACACCATTCTAGCCGATAGTTGCGATTATGTCAGACGTGAAGATGACACTTGGGACAAGTCGCTATCCTTCGGCTATATCACGTTTGGCTACAATTAAAGCGAAGCCCCTCGTTTTGAGGAGCTTTATGTTATGTCAGATTGTTGGCCAAGAGCCTGAAGCATTCATGTGTACTCCATCGCGACATGAGCCAAACACGTGCATATCCCCATTCGGAGCGACAACACATGCGTACGGCGGCAAATCAGTGTGATTCAATCCGTCGATGGTTGTTGAATTTTTCGGACGCCAGCCGAAAGGAACGGTTTCACTACCTTTCTTGTTGTACATATTCGACTCGTTCACACCCCTCCCCGGGCCACCGGAACCAGTCGCATATACGACACCGTTCGACATCCTCAACGTGAGGAAATTTCCACCGAAAAACGGTATACCAATTTTAATCGTTTGCCCGCTGTAAGGCATCCAAGCGTTGTCACGTCTGACATAATCGCAACCATCGGCCACATTATGCAACAACGTGCCTTCAGGCACGCCGGTCAGAGCGTCGCGCTGGGCGGAAGTCTGCACCCGGAGCATGTCACCCTTCATCGCCGCGCCGATATACGTCTGCGTGATGACCACACCAGCGGCAGCCGTATTCGACACGCCAGCCGGAAGCAGCACTTGGGCCAAGGCCAGAGCGCCATCTGGAACACTGGGTGCGACAGGCGTCGCCGCAGCGACACCATTAACCACGCCGAACTCCGGAACATCCGAACCGTCCGACATCGGCGAGCGCGTCTCGTTCTGCTTCACATACACCACGTCGATACGCGAATTCGCGGACGGAGCCGCGCTTAACGGCACCTTCACGTCTCCATCGTTCTGGATAAGCAGCGCGCCATAACGGTTCAGCACCGCGTTGAACGGATGCACCGTCACGCTCATGGAATCGCTGCGGCCAGTCACGAGGTTGTCCTGCGAACGGTCGAGGATGCCCGCAATCGGCATCATCGTGGTCTTATCGCAGACGAACAGGCCGCTCATGTCACGGCGAGCATCCAAAAACGACGCCTTGCCGGACACCGCGAACAGACTATTCCTCAACGTCATTATCAATCTTTCCTTCCAACGCTTTCAAACGTTCCTCAAGCCTGTCGATACGGTCATGGGCGAGATGGGCCTCATGTATCGCCCACACGCCCAGCATCGGATAGTTGATGCCGACAGGCTCGTAATCATCATTATACTCGACGAACTGCCCTAAGCCGTTGTCGTCCAACTCTTCGGCAATCATGCCGATGTGGATGGCCGCATCATCGCCGTTCCGGTTCACATCGTCGATGAACCTGTAGAGCGTCCAATCCACGGCACGCATCTGCTCCAACGTGATATCCGGCATTATGAAGTCCTGCTTCACCTTGCGGCTGGACTGAGCAGTACCCATCGTGCCGTCCGACAATACCCACGCCGCACGCCACGAGCCCGAGGAAAACACGTTGTTATAGGCGTTTGTCGTATTCGTGCCGCCACGGCCCGGAGGCAATACACCCCAATTCCACGCATTGCATTTCGCGTCGATGGTCCCCCGGTCATACGAGTTCCTGTTGATGGACGCGGCTACCGTTTGGTCAATGTTCGCGCTGATGTCCAACACCTTCTGAATCGCCTGAGTCAACTGCGAGCCGGAAGGCTTCTCCAGTTCGCGTAGGCGTCGGCCGTACTCGTTCAGCGTGGACACGAGCTTGTTGGTCTCCTGAGCCGGGTTCTTCACGTTGAGCACGTCGCCATCGTCGGAGACGGGTGCGGCGCCGTCCGTCGACTCGCCCTGATGCACTACGATTTCCATTATTCCACCGTCACTTTCACACCGTCGAACACGTCTCCCAACGTGAACGTAATCCAATTCGAACTTTCATCGGCCTTGATACCGGTGATGCGCCGCGTATGCGCGCCATCCACATAATACCAGTCGCCCTTCGTCGTGAACCTGATGTAATCGCCCACCGTATAATTGGCGAGCGTCTGGTTCACGGAATGCAGGTATCCGCGATGCACTTTCGCTTCCGTGGATGATACGGGCTGCCAGTAGACGGCGGCGGCCTCGTTCGCATACGCCTGAAGCGTGTCCCGACGTTTCACCGTCGAATGGCTGGAATCCACACTCTCCCATATCGGCGCTCCGGCCTTGTCCAGAATGTCCGTATAGGCGGACACGACGAGGGTCTTGTCATCGGACTTGCCGGACGTGAACCATTGCAGCGACGCGAGCTTGTCTCCATCATCCGTCGCGGACAATGAGGCGATGCCCGGCTGCATGGCGGACGCGCTGAAATAGTGTGTTTCGCCGCCGAGCAACGGATGCCCGGTCTTCATATGCCATTCATATCCCAATCCGTCAGCCGTGCGCGCGGGGAAGAACCCGATATCGCAGCCGTTCTGATAGTTCGTGATGTTCGTCAACACTTCGCCGACGTAGCTCAAATCGACAGCCTGATAGTTTGCTTCTGACTTGCCGGTTTCAGCGGCCTCCAACACGACCGGTATGTTGCTGTGGGGCCAGCTCATGGCTTGTTCGACGAGATTGCGTGCGACCGTGTTCCATGTGACGTTCTTGTATGACGTGTCGTATTGAGGGTCAGGCGAACCGTCCGACTTGACGAGGCTCTTGCCCATCGCCTTCGCAGGAAGAATCGTCCTATGGTCGAAGTACGTCCACATGCCAGACGCCACCAATGTGAGGATGCCCGTGTCGGCATCATAGTCCCGACGCATGAGCACTCCGCCGACCGTCAGCCCGTCATCTTCGGCGACCATTACGGTCTTGCCGATGGCGGCGGTGTTCCTCAAGTCCAACAGTCGCGCATCGTTGGCGATATATTGCAGCCTCGTATCATCCGAGCTTGCGTAAATAGGCACCTTCACCGTGAGCGAATCCGTGTCGTTCAGCCTCATCTCCCATTCCGCCGACGTGTGCGGCAGGGGGATGATGCGGCGTCCGGTTAGCAGGTCTGCGAGATAGATTCTCACCTCCAAGCCTCCTTCCATTCGACCGTCATCGTCGGCGTGCCGGACTGCACGCCCAACGGCGTGAACTGTATCGTCGCACCACCCATAGGGCGGAACCAGTTCTCTTCGGTGAGGAACATGCTCAGGTCAGACTGGTTCTGGAACAGTACGCGCTCATTGTCGAAGTCGAACACCATCGTCTCGTCAGGGTTGATTTGACGGTGGAATTCAACCGCTTCACCGGTCTCGACGCAGTGGATGCGCACGCCTTCGGACAATCCGCCTCTGATTTTCACGACGAGATGCGTCGGCGCGAAACCGCTTCCGGTGATGGCGACACGCCCCGGATTGCCGACCTCGCCTTCAGTCAGCGGGTCGGTCAGTGGGTCGAGAATACCTTCGCCGTCTGTCGGCACACCGACCGTCTGCGAAAGCAGCGGCCCATACAGGTATGGGGATGGTGCGAGCAGTCCAATCTGGAACGCGGCCTTTCCGCGATACCGGTATTCGTCCACGGTCATCGACCTGAGTTCCGCATCGCATGACAATGCTTCACCGGCGCCCTTCCGTACGGTAACAGGCACCAGACGTCCGGCCATGCCTCGGAGACGGCGCATCATCTCATCCGTATCCTCGACCGTGCCGGTCGAATAGTATCCGTTGACGGTGATGGTGCGCCCTTCATAATATGTCGCGCCGGGAACGGCGTTGCCGTCAGCCCTAGCCCAAGCGTCCTGCTCGGTCTTGGCTGACGGCAAATCGTCGAACCCGCTCATGGACACCAGCGTGAACTCGTGTCCGGCATCGCCGTAAAGCGTGATGTCACCAACGGTGACGGTTATCGTGCTCAAGGTCTGACACTTCCAATCATCTCATTGTTCAAAGCGTATCCGAATCGGCGGGCCACCAGCTCCACGTCGCTCAACGGGCTTGCCACCACATTGTCGATGTGGACGCCGCCAGCATACCGCTGTTCGCCAGCCGCCACCTTACCAGTATAGTCGGCGAGACGCGGCTTCGACACCACGCCAAGACCGGCTGCGTCAATCTGGTCGAAATCCAATGAGCCGAGCACGTCATCGACCTGACCGCGCACGAACGCGCCTTGGGCGCCGATGGCCTTGCCGAAGTCGCGCATAAGATGCTCGCCGGACACGCTGGTGTAGCCGGAGCCGGAGAACGGGCCGACCTTGGCAGGAGAGAACGGGAAGAAGTCTCGAATCCTCTGCAACGCGCCACTGACCGCGCTTTTCACGCCTTCGACAGCGTTAAGGATGCCCTGCTTGAAACCGTTCATCAACGCCGCGCCGGAGTCGAGCAGCCACGAGCCAGCTTTGGCGAACAGGCCGATGATTTTGCCCGGAATGCCTCTGATAAAGCCGAGAATCTGACCGGCCAACCCGGAGAACGGTAGGGCGATGTTCCCGATAATCCCGGGAATAGCACCCACAACGGCCATGAAAATGCCCGGGAAGCTCGCGGCGATGTTGGACACCACGCTGATGAAGGCGTTCAACAGCGTGGGCAGACCGTTGACGATACCGGTAGCCAACCCGCCGATGATTGCGGGCAGCTGGTTGATGATGGCGACGGCGATGCCCGGCAATGCGGATGCAAGCGACGTTATCACGCTCGTAAGGGCGGATATCAGCGCTGGAATCAGCGTCGGCAACGCGGAGGCGATGCTTTGTCCGATGGAGGGGAGCGCGGCCACGATGGTGGCGCCCAACGTTTGAAGGCCGGAAGCCAAGGACGCGCCGAATCCGCTGATGAACCCGGCGATGGCGCCGCTATTGTCACTGATTGCGCTGAACGCGGTCTGAATGCCAGCTATCAATGACTGGCCGAGCGATGTCATGAGCGACGGAATCTGGCCCGCCAATGTCGCGAACAACGTTCCGAACGTTTCCAGCAGTGGCTGTCCATACGTGGAGATGAGGCCGGGCAGTTGGGCGAACATGTCGGAGAACGCTTGCGTGATTTGCGGCAGCATCGTCATCAACGCTGGCGCGAGCGTCTGTCCGACGCTCATGAGCGCGTTGGCGATGCCCGGCAGCGCGGCCGTGACGCTCGCCACCATCTGCGGAAGGGCGGTTGCGAACGCGCTCGCCATGGCGGGCAGTTTCGTCTGGATGCCGGTAAGCGTGTTGTCGAGGCTTTTCTGCCACTCATCGAACTTGCCGGTCATCTGGGATGGGTCGAGGTTGAAGAGGGTCTGGAATCCGGCCGTCAGGCCGGTGAACAGCGCGCCGGTCACACCCAGCTGGGACGCGACCCTTCCGATGCCGCTGATTGCCGTGCCAACGCCTCTCAAGGCCACGCCGAATCCCGTCAACGCGCCTGAAGACACTTTCAGTGCGGCGGAGCCGATGGTGGCGAACGCGGTCTTTCCAGCGGACGCCAACGGACCGAACCGTCCTGTAAGACGCGACACGGCGCCGCCAACCGTAGCGGATAATCCAGCGCCAAGAGTCTTCGCGGCGGAAGTCAACGGAGCGAACGGATTCTGACCTTTGAACGAGCCAAAAACCTTTTCGGCAAGACCGCCGAACGGTTCGGACAATACGGATGCCGCTTCGGAACCGAACGACTTGAGCACGCCCTTGACAGTGGAAAGCCCATTGCCGACCACAGCCCCAAACTTCGACACGGTGTCGCGGATTCCGGTCTCGTCCAGCATTTCACTGAACGCCACCTTGAATTCAGACGCCTTGCCTCGCACACTCTCGACCATGGAGAGCACGCCGGACTCTATGTTGGCGCGCATGACTTCCATCTTCGTTTTGACGGATGCGGCGGCGTTCGAGAAGACTTCGACGAGAATCTCCTTGACCGGAGCCCACTGCTGCGCCGTGTTCGACGCATAGTTGGACAATCCAGTCTTCAGGTTGCCGAACGTCTGCATGATGCTGTCGGACGCGGACACGGCCGAGCCGACCAAGGGGAGGAACACGTTCGGAATCTTGAAGCCGGTAAGCTCCTTGAATTCGCTTCCCACCTGCACGAGCTTGTCACGGTAGATGTCGGCGTCCTGTCCTGCGGCGTCCAGCGAACGGTAGATGTTCGAATCCACGACGATGGTGCCTGCGGCGGCACGGATGTCACGGAACGCCTGAACGAGGGATGGGGCCTTCTTCCGTGCGGCGGCATCCACTTCGGTGTTGAGGGTTTCGAACGCTTTGAGGAACGCTTCGGGAAGCGCTTCGGCATCGGAGCCCATCGCGTTCAGACCGTTTTGCAGAAGCTTCACATTGTCGGACGCCTGTCCAACGCCGTTGCGCAGGTTCGACGCGGCCTGCTGGACGGTATCGAAGCCCGCCGCGCCCTTCTCGCCGAAACTGAACGCGTAAGTCGCCAAGTCTTCGAACGCGACGTTGAACTTGCCTAGCGCGTTCTGCGCCTTCGTCGACTCGGACAACGTTTTCGACATCGCGTCGGCCATGGATGCGAGCTTGTCGGTGACTGCGGACGAAGCAGACACCGCCGCTCCAAACACGCCGGTGAAGCCTGAACCAAGCTTGATGAGCGTGTTCTTCACGCCCACCAGCGCGTTGCCGATGAACGGGATGCGGGATGCGAACCGGTCGTTCGTGGCGACCAAAAGGGAGAACGCGGCAGTGCCGACGACGCCCACCGTGTTCAGCATGTCGGCCATGGAGGATAGGAGGTTGTCGTTCTGCGAGTTCAGGCTGATGAGATTCGTCAACGGGCTGAGGAACTGTTCGACCTGCTGCGCGTCGAACGCCTTGTTGACGGCTGGCGCAAGCTGGTTGAAGAACGTGGAAGCCAACGCCGAGGCAGCGTTCGACAATGGTACGAATCCTGCGAGCATTTCGCCGAACGTGTCCACCATGCCCGAATGGGAGATGGCGGTCAATGTCTTGCCGAGATTAGCTGACAATGCGGTGGCGGCTTCCGCCGACCTTGCGCCGACCGTGTTCTTGATGCTGTTCCACGCGCGGTCTGCCGTGACGGGCATGGATGCGAACTGCTGTTCGATGGCGTCCGCATTCTCCAACACAGTATCGTAGAGGGCTTGGCCACTGATTTTGCCTTCCTTGCCCAACTGTTTCAGTTCACCCACGGACACGTTGAGATGCTTTGCGAGCATTCGTGCGATTTGCGGCGAGTTCTCCATGATGGAATTCAACTCGTCGCCGTTGACGATGCCCTTTCCCAATGCTTGGGTAATCTGCCGCATGGCACTAGACGCTTCCTGCGTGGATGCGCCAGTGCTAATCATGTTCATGTCGAGCAGTTTGGTGAATTTCGCAGCGTCGCCGTAATTGGATACGACTTCCGGCGCGAGCGTGCGCAGGCGTGCCGCCGACTGAATGAAATCGTCCGTTGCGACACCGACCTTGTTCGCGTATTCCAACGACGCTTCGAGCGAGCCTTTATAATCCCCGGCGTCGCCCACCGCGTTTTTCAGCATGGCGGTGGTCTGACCCCACTGGTTGCCCATTTCGATGATGTTGGACGTGACGTTTTTGACGGCATTGCCAACCGATGCCACGGCTGCGATGGCGGCTGCGGCGTTCAGATACTTGTTGATGTCGAGGGTTGCGAAGCCATTGCCGAAAGCGTCGGCCGAACGGCGACCACTGGAACCGAAGGAGGAGAACACGCTGCTGAGCGCGCCCTTCACACCGCCTTGCAGGTCAAGGCTCTTGTTGAACGAGCCGGAGAACAGTCTGGACATGCCCAAACCGTGCGAAGCGAAGAGTCGGCTCGTGCCTGACGCCAGTTTGGGCTGGACGGCGGGGGTGAGCACCGCGCCCTTGCTTGCCTTGACAAGTGCGGACTGCAAGCCTTCCAACGATGGAAGTACCTGTATCCATGCGGTTGCGATGCTGCCCTTTGCCATCTGCTATTCCTTTCGGTGAAGACCCAACGCCTCGTTGATGTCTTCGGTATTCATCGAGTCGAGTTCGTAATCCTCCTTCTTGGTGTTCTTCCGGTTTTCCGGCAATACGCTTTTCGGTTTCCGTCCCTTGCCGGAGTAGGGGGCGAGCGTTGACTGTTGGATGATGTCAAGCAGTCGTGCTGTCGCTCCGAACGTGCCTATGAGTTTCGCCCGTTCCAATATGGTGTATTGTCGTGGGCTACCATACTGGCTTGCGAAGTCGGCCAAGATTTGGCTATCCCACTTGTCGGGGTTTATCGCATAGGTTAGTCTTTCGACGGTGATTCCGTAATTGTCGGCAATTTTCCCGACAGGTATTCCCATGCGTCGATGATGTCGTCGTCAACAGCAGTCATGAGCTGCTCGTACTTGGATTCGGTCAGCACGCCCTGCATGAGCTTGTCGATAAGCCATACGGTTTCCATGCTATCTTCCACGCCTTCGGAGTGGATTGCCTGCTGGAATTTGCGGTTGCGGAGGAGTTTCGCATAGGCGTCGGCCCAGCCGTCCTTGAAGTCTTCGATGGTGATGGTGGGTTTGCGTTTTGCCATTGGTTTTCCTTTCGTGAGTCGTTTTTCCATATAAGTATACCCCACGCCGTGGTCGGCGCGGGGTATGTTGGTCACGGGCTGACAAGCGAGAGCGTATCGAAGCCCACTCGCCAATATTGTTCGCCAACAGCGTCGTTCGATAGCACAAGCCGACATTCCGTCGGCACGTCGGCAGACCTGAATGTTTCACTAAACTGCATCCAAGCGCCATGCCCGTCGGCTTTGAGGCTAGCTTCAAGCAGCGTTTGCTGCTGAGGCGTGACGGCCTTTATCGTAACAACGCCTTCAGCTGGTGGATGGTAGGTTGCGATGTACCCACTGAGACGGAGTGTCTGATTTGGTGGAATGGTGAATGCGTCGGAAGTGCATGATGCAGCCACGGAGCCACCGACAAACATCATGTAGTTTGGGGTGTTGGCCGAGTTTCGGTAAACAATCAAATCACTTGGCGTCCCACCTCACAGGGCCTTCGTCAAAGCTGCCGTTGGGAATCAGATTGTCGGTGAACTCTCCGAAATCGTGCGATGAGGACATGTTCAGGGTGCTCCTGTACCTGACGGCAGACCACTTGTTGTCGTCGCCGCTCGTCGTGGAAACCGTGGACTTCAGAATCTTGATGTCAAACTGGGTTCCCTTCGGAAGAGAGAGTTCACCAGTGTAGACATCATCATCGCCCTTGACCATCTTCACGCCGGTATCGCGTGACCATGGCGAAGCCTGTCCCCAGTCTCCACAAATCCACATCGCACCGCCGTCAGCCACCGTACCGTCAGATACGGTGACTGTCAGCGTCGGGTTCGGAGAGCTTACGCTTTTGGGATGGTGATGTAATGGGTCTGAGCTGGCTGGGCGGCGGTCGGATAGGCGGTGATGGTGAACTCGAAGTTCACGAGAGCCGTATGCACGTGGCTGATGTCGCCGGTGATGAGGAACGTGGCGTCCGCCATCACGTTGCGGCGCTTGCGGCCGCCCTTCAGCATTTCGTCGATGACGATGACGTGATGTTCGAGGTCTCCGGCCTGCTCCTTGACGGTGATGGTGCCGTCCTTGCTGGAAGTAGCGTTGGTCACGGTCACGTTGGAGGAGCCGTAGGCGACCTTGAGCAGGTCTTCGTTCAGGGCCTCGATGCAGGTGCCAGTCCACGTCTTGGAGAAGGTCGGGTCTGCCTGTGCGACGGTATCGCCGCCAGCGGCCACAATGTCATCGCCCGGTTCGAACGCTGCGGGTTCGGTCAGACCGTCTTCGGACAGGTAGCCGAGGCCGACGAATGCGGCGTCCAGTTCGGTGGTGGCGTCGGTGGGGACTGCGGTGCCCAGTGGGGCGACCCAGATATAGCCGGACTTGTTGGCGCTGACGCCCGGCTTCGAGAATGTCACGTTTGCGGAAGACTGCTTTAAGCCCATCTTATTTCCTTTTCGTTGTTAACGTTTAATCAGTGGATGGGCGGCGTTGACGCCGCCCATGTGTGTGGATTGTGTCACGCGTCGGTGTGGGTGATGGCGTAGAACTTGTCGGTTCCGCCGATGAAGCCCCAGCCGATTGCGACTTCGGTGCGGAGCATCACCTTGTTGACGGCGCCCAAGTCGCCTTCGGCGGAGTTGTCCGGGTTTCCGGAGTCGAACACTTCGATGCCGGACAGCGGGATTGCGCCCCACACGAAACGGTTGGCGAAGTCGCCGATGACCGCATCGAGCACCTTGTCGGTCAGCTGGCCGGAGCCGGTGGCTGCGAGGGTGTCGGACACGGTGTTGGAGGCTGCGAGGGTGACGCCGCCAAGGTTGACCATGTTGCCAATGAGCGGGACATCCGAGGCGTACTGGGTCGGAGAGCCGCCAGCTGTGAGGCCGTCGCCGATTGCGGAAAGGTAGGCGGAGGTGGTGACGCCCTGTGCGGATGCGTCGCCCTGTGCGGCGACCTGTCGCACGGCCTGCTTGAACGCGGTGGCCGCTTCGGCTCCGGTGCCCGGCGTGTAGCTGATGTCTCCGGCCTTGTCGAGCACGTATCCGTTGGTGCGTGCGACGGTGGATGCGGCCTTGGTGGCCGGGTTGACGCCGAAGATGGGTGCGAAGTCGAGTGCGCGGCTGATTGCGCGATTCACATAAGTTCGGTACTGGTCAAGAATTCCGGCCTGATACGGCTGCGCGAGGATGCTCTGAAGCATGGTCTGCGGGGAACCGGCGCGGAAGGTGGCGTCGGTCGGATTGTAGGCGCCGTCAACGCCGAACAGCTTGAGGAACTTCTTCGGGAATCGATAGGAGATGTAGAAGGTGATGGGGTTGATGGTCACGACACCGTTGGTGGCGTCGTTGGAAGACTTCTTCTTTTCGGCTTCGGTTGCGCCGGTGGCGTTTTCGCCGAAGATGCCCATTTCGCCGGAGAAGTCGATGGTCTGCATCTGGGTGCCGATGAGGTCGATTGGGGTGCTGTTGGAAATCTTGGCGATGGCTCCGGCTGCTGGCTGTTCGGAAATCAGCTTGCGGTCAACGAAGCCGGGCTTCAGTTCGATTGTCGCTAGGGACATGGGTTGCCTTTCGTGGTGAATGATGTCGGCATTCTGCATTGCGGCCCCGACTCGACCTCTACCACGATTGTTTCCGGCTGTGTGCGCCTCGACCCCACGGTTGCCCGTGGGTAGTGTCCTGCATTGTTTAACGACTGTGCTGGACTGTTCAAGTCGGTACGTTTTGGGGAGTTGGTCGATGGGGCGTGGCGGACGAAGCTCCGATTGTCTGCCGACCATCTCCTAGACATAGCATAACACCACGCTTGACTTTCGTCAAACGTGGTGCTGTGCTAACCAGAATCACAAGAGAGGAGTCACACATTGTTGCGTAACGGTATTTATTCTACCACCTTCTCGTCGCGGTTCGCGTCCGGCGTGTCGCCGGACTTGCTACGTGGTCTGATTTGGCTCGATTGCACTGCATATGGGCCGGGACGAGATTGTCCATCCTGTCGCTTCCGCCAGCCGCACGCGGTATCACATGGTCAGCCGTAAACGATAGCGGATGTGCCGTGTTGCGGCCCCAATAGAACGGCGCACCGCAATAATAGCATGGCGCTCCAGTGCGTTTGGTGCGCTCGCGGAGGATAGTGCGGTTGCGATGGTAGAGTCCCGTATCCTTGCCCATCAGGCAATCACCTCCCTGACCTGACGTTCCTTCGGACGGTTGACGCCACGATACCATGCGGCGATGCTTACGCCCTTCAACCCGGCCGTGGTTTCGGTCTTGCGTATCGGCGCGAACTTCCATTGGTCGTTCGAACCGGATTTGAGCTTCTGCGCGTTCTGCACTTCGGCGGTCAACTGGGGGTTATTCGTATGCTTGAAACGGCCCTCTTCCAGCAGGTCAAGGAATCCCTGCTGGGAGGCGAGGAATTCCGTGCCGCTCAATTGGATGACGTTCAATCCGCGTGGCAGCATGTCCCTTATCGGATTGTTCAACCCGCCAGCATCCAAGATGAGCGTGGTCTTGCGTGGTCGTGTCTTCAGCTCGTCCGAAACCCACTGCCATGATTCGGCGGTGGGACGTTCGTCCACGATTTCACCGATGATGTACGCCCACTTGTCGTAATGCTGCGAGCCGACCGTCACCTCTTCGGTGCTGGCTGCGACGGACAAGGCGAGTGTGCTCGTGGCCGGGTCGAAGGTGAGCGCGTAGACGAGCGTGTCGCGGTCATGTTGCAGGTCGGAGTAGGCGCTGTCCCACAAGTCCATCGGGATTGCAGGAGGGATGCTGTCCGCCCACCATAGGCCCAAGTCTTGGATGCGAAAATCGATGAGTCCGTCAGCGCCGCCCTGTTTGGCTATCGCCACGTCGGTGAGGAACGCTTCGCGTGGAATCACGTCCGGGTAGAGCGGGTTGGTGAGCGCCCACAACTGCTCGTCCTCGATATCCGCCGTCTCGTCGTCGATGCCGTAGCGCACCGCATACGCCATGTCGTCGTTTTCCGCGTTGTCAAGGAACACGTTGAACGTGTCACCGATGGACGATGGGAGGAACGGCGTGCCCGTGTAGATTATCATCGCCATGCGGCGCGTCTTCAGCGTCTTGGTAATCATCGCCTCATATTCTGAACGGAGTTCCTGAGCCTCGTCGAAGATAACCAAATCGAACGTGCCGCCCATACCTGCGGAAGCGCTCTTACGTGAGCGGAACCGGACGAACGCGCCGTTCCTCAACTGTAGGCGCTCGCGTCCCATGGTGGTGCTGAAGTGCGTGACTTCGAATTTCAGTTCTGGGTGGGAATCGATGGCGTCCTTCAGGTCTTCCATGATTTTGTTGGCGGCAATCTGCTCGTGCGCAGTGACGAGCACGTTCAGGCCGAGCACGAACAGATAGTAGAGGATTGGGGCGGTGAGGATTTTGGTCTTGCCGTTCTGACGCGGCATGTTCAATGCGACGCGCTTGTATTTCCAAGTGCCGTCCTTCTTGCGTTGGAAGGCGTTGTTCAGGAACTCGACCTGAAATGGGAGGATTGTGTTACCACGACCCCAGTTCACGTATTCCGCAGCCATGATTGCCACGTCGGACGTTGGGCGGACGTTCGCCCTCCAATTCGGATTCTTTACCAGCATGTCACACCACCTGATACTTCTTGAGGATGTCGGCGTCGGCGCCCTTGCCATAGGCGTCGCCGATGGATGCGATGTCTTGCGCGGTTTGCGGGAATGTGAGTTCGTAATCCAATGTGATGTCCAATGATTCGAACACGGCGTTCAAATCCTGTTTGATGGTGTAGATGCGGCTGACGAAGCTTTCACGGTTCGACACCAACGATTGGGTTGTCGCGCCGAGCGTGTCGAGAACCTGCGCGTCCTGCGGGGGGAGCCCGGTTTCCATTTGGAAGCTCAGCGCCGTGTTTTGCAGGAGGGTTTTGAGCTGTCCGTTATCCCACTGGCTAAGTCGTTTGACTTCGGGCCGGACGATGGTGTCGTGGTCGTCGTTGGCGTCGAATTTCGTCCAATCGGACGCGCTCTTGCTCGGGTCGGTTTTGATTACCACATCAGGCGACGTGCCGACCACGACCGGTTCGGGCAGCATGAGGTGTTCGAGGTTCTGGGAGATGAGTCCTTCGATGACCATGGCGCGCTGCGCCAACAGTACGGCTTGGTCGGTGACCGGCGCGTGGCTGAGGGTAAGGCATCGGAGGTTTTCGTTTATTTCGTTGGCGTTCTCGTCGTAGCAACGTCCGTCCAAGCCCACTGCGGAGACCTTTTTCAGTTGCAGGTCTTCGGAGGGGAGGTAGTCGGTGCTGAGTGGGTCTCCGTCCTGCATGAGGAAGTAGGAGTTGGCTCCGCCGACCGCTTTGGAAAGGATGCGGGTGAAGCTGCGTTTGCCGACCGCGCTGAAATTGGTGACCCGCACGCGCATGGAATATGCGTTCTTGACGAGTTCAATCCATGGGAATGAGATTGCCTGTTCGTCCACGATGGTGAGTGTCATGAGCGTTTCGCTTCCTTCGCTACGAGTTTCTGAAGAGTGGTTTTCGGTGCTTTGGTGGCGGTGGTCCTGCTTTTGTGCGAATCGACTTTCACCGCTTCGTCGAAGTTTTTTGTCATGGTCATGAGCAGTTGCATGAAGCTGACGTAGTTTCGTTGCGCGTTGGCGGCCATGCTCATGTTGTATTCGCGGTCATCGTCCGACGTTTCGGCCTTTTTGGCGTACTCTTCCATGTCCGAGTATGCTTTGTCGATAAGTCTGTTGACCTGTTCCATGCGGCTTGAGAGGGCTTCTTCAGTTTTCCCTGCCATGGTTCCTCCTTAAGTGTTCGGCCATTTGGTGACGTTGTTTGCAGATACCATCATACCATTTCGGTTTTTCACCGTGGTGCGGCGCGTCGGGTTTTCATGGCGGTTGGTGTTGCTGATGGTTGGGGTCATGCGAGGTTGTTCCTTACGTAGATTTTGCAGTCGCATCCGGCGTGTCTGGCCCAGACGCCGTAATGGTTCGCGTCGTATGGATGCCATATTCCGCACCGTTCGAGGCACCATGGGCACGTCTCGCCCACCGCCTCGCGCACGACTTCGGTCGTCGAGTCGATGGCGAACAGGTTGTTGGTAGCCTCCTGCATGGGTTGGATGGCGAGTTCCCGCTTGTATTTCGCGAGGAAGTCCCTGACTGTTTTTTCGGAATGCTGTTGGCTTGTAAGCCAGCCTATCTTCTTGCCGAAGGCGTCGGAGTCGAGCCGTTCTAGCTCCAATCCTGCGGATTTTTCGGCGACCTGTTTCCAGATGTCTCCCAAGACCCTTCCGGCCAGATGCTTGTCGCCGCTGGCTGCGGCCGCTTGGGCTTGCCTGACTTGTTCGTCGGTGATGATGTCTTTTGCGGCCGGTGAAAGTATTTCCATGAGGTCTTCGACCGACTCCTGTGTGCTCTTCAACTCAGATACTCCAGCTGGTAGTCGTAGACGGTGGACGTGCGCCCGTCTTTGGTGGGTTGGATGTCGGCGGTGTTGAGCAGTGGGGCGCCCATGATGTCCCACTGGCTTTGGTTGTACCAGTCGGTCAGGGCGTCGCCGATTTCGGCGCTGAGAGTGTTGTCGGCTTCGCCCGAGAGTTCGCGTGTCACCACGGTGACAGCGATGTCCAAGTGTCGGATGTAGGGGGTGATGTCGGACGCGTTCTGGCGTGTGACGATGATGAGCGGATACTGGCCGGTGTTTTTCACTGTCGGATACTTGTCATATACGCGCATGTTGAGCCGCTGCGCCAGTCCGTCGATGATGTCGTTGACGATTTCGTTGTCTTTGCTCACAGTCCGAGTCCTTTCAGCGTGTCACCGGAATGGGGTGTCTTGTGGTATTTGATTTCCGTTCCGGCTCGGCGTGTTCCCTTGAATGTGCTGAGCGTGCGGTATGTGGTCATGGACGGCGGCTTGCCCCTGTATGAGTCCATCCGCAGCTGCGGCATGATTCGTGATGCGACGCGGCGTGACTCCTGTTGGAATCCCGCCGACTGCATTACGAGGTTGGTTGCCGAGTTCGGTGCGGCGACCATGATTTTGGCGCCTTTGAGCCGTGCCATCAGTATTGTACCTGCTTCGCGTTGAAGCTCCATTTGAACGGGTTGAACATCACCCTGTTCTCGGGGTCTATCGGCGGTTTAATGGAGGTGACGTGGTAGGTGTTCCCATGGTATTCGAGTTCTCCGCCGTCGATTTCCGGTGGCGTGTCTGGCGTGGTGACGTGGATGGTGAGCGAGTTCACTTCGGTCATGTTGTCGAACGTGCTCGTGTCTTCACTTGTGGTGTTCACGGTCACGATGCCCTTGACGGTGTGTTGTCCGTCGCCGGTGGTGATGGTGATTTCGTGTGTTTTGAGTCCGTAGTGCATCAGAGTTGGAACCTTGCTATGGTGGCGCGTCCGACGCCCAGTTGTCTGAGCTGGTTGCTGGTGAAGAACACGTCGTCCGTGTTGCCTCGCCATTCGCCGGTGAAACTGTAGCCGCCCGCCGTTTGGGTGAACGTTTTGAACGCGCTCAGGTCGGTGTCGCTTTCGGACGCGCTTTCCTTGCGGCTCACGTCCTGCGCGACGCTGACGCCGATGATGTCTGCGACCATTTGGCGGGTGAGCGGGTCTTCCGTGACCTGCTTGTCCAAATCGTCGCCTTGGTTGCGGTACATCATGCGGAGCACGTTGGAAGCGGCTCCGCGTTTGCGTTCCTCATAGTCCACGAGGTCGATTGGCACTTTGTGGCGCAGGTATGCTTCGGTGTCTTCGACGGTGGCGAGCGGCTTCAGTTCGTCGGTCAATTCTTTTCCTTCCAGTCGTGCATCGAGAGTCCCAGCTGTATGATGCGTTCGGCAAAACGTTTTACCAGCTTGTCCTTCTCGTTTTCATCCAACTCCATGGGTGTTGTCACCACTATGTCGTCATCGAAGACTGAGAGTGTCGCCGGAACGCTTTCGTCGCGCATCACCATGCTTAGGATTCGGATGTCACGCATGGGCGGCTCCCATCCAGTCGGGGGTCTTGGCTGTCGGTTCGACGGTCACGGGGGTGACGCGCGTGCGGCTGTTGATGCTTGCCGCGAGCTGCTTCTCGAATTCGTCGAGACGCGTCTCGTCTTCCGGCAGCAGTTCGGCGCTCAGCCCGTACTGTTCGGCGATGGCGTTGCGCTTCGCCTGCAACAGGCCAAGGCTGATGCCTTTCTCGCGGGCCTCGTTGACGCGTTTCTCGGTTTCCTCGGCTAGCTTTCTGGCGTCTTCGGCTGCTTTCTGGGCTGCTTCGAGCTTTTCGCGTTCCTTGGCGAGCTTTCGGCTGATGATGGCGTCGAGCTGGGCTTGGGTGATTGTCGGCTCCTGCGCTCCGCTTCCATTCGAGCCTTCAGAGCCTCCCATTCCGGTACCGTTCGCATTCGGGTCTGTTCCTTCCACTAGTCGGATGTGGTTGTATCGTGAACGAAAATTCATATCAGCCTTTCCAGTCTAAGCCTCATCGTGAGTTCCACGATGTCCGTAGCAGCATTATACGCCCTGCGTAGGTCTATTTGTGCTTTCAGTGTTTTCGCATCGTCGAAGTCTTTGGGCAGTGAGGCGAGGTGCCGTCCGAGTTCTTCTTGGATTGCGCGGGCTTGTTTCTCAATCGTTTGGATTGGTGCAGTCAAGTGCCATGTCCTTCTTGTAGGTTACGACTAGGCAGTCGTGTTCGAAGCCGCCTTCATCAAAGGTTTGTACCGTCGTGTAATGCACCGGCGTGTTCGCGTATTCGCAATACCATGCGATTGCGAGCATGGCGGTCACTATGATGACGATTGCTCCGTATGCGATTTCGGTGAGCTTGTCGCGCATTCGTGCTCCTTTCCTAGGTTTCGTCCGATAATTGCGCATGCCAGTCTGACATTGCGCGTGGTTATCATTCTAGTCCGCATGTTGAACATGATGCGGTTGTCGTCGGTCACGTGGCATGCGTCCAGTGTTTGCCCGCACTGCGGGCATTCGTAGTCGCATGTCAGTCCGTGGCCGGTGTCGCACAAGCGGCCGATTGGGTTGGTCACGCGGTTTCCTTCACGCTCTGCCAGATGCGTTCGATTTCGGCGTCTCCAAGGCCGCTGACGTGGCCACGGAGTACGAGTTCGTCGTGGATGTTGGTTTCGTTGTCTTCATGGTTGTGGAGGCGTCCCCAAGCCCACCTGTAGAGCGTGTCGTTTCTGCGTCCTTCGGGCACTGGAGTTAGGTCAGGGCGTCCGTTGCGCGGCGCGCTGGGCATGACTTTGGCTGGTTTTGGCATGGGTTCGACGCCGTATCCGTGTTCGATGAGCCAGTTGAGCAGTTCGATTGGCGCTTCCTGCACGTCGGTCTCGTCGCCTACCAGCTGGTAGAAGCCGATGCCGTCGATGTTGGAACCGGCGCCGAGCACGTATCCGCGTCCATCGACTTTCACGTCCACGGGGATGCCGTCGGCGTGGTTGGTGTTCTTGAGCTTGCCGGTCCAGCCTTCGGGGAGCCGGTAGTAGGCGTGGACGCCGCCATGGGTGGGCGTATGCACCATGAGGGTGGGTTCGAGCATGGGGCGGAGGATGTTGTATCCGTGGCGGCTGTGGTCGTCCTTGGGCGCGTCCATGTCGATGATGATGTGGCCGGGCTGGGGGATGACGGCGTACACGTCTCCTTGGCCGATTTCAACCGTGTCTTCCTGCTTTCCGTTCTTCCAGTTGCGGACGGCTTTCGGATTGTTCGGGTCGGTCGGCTCCTTGTGGAGCTTGAAGCCTTCTGGCGCTTTGATGTCGACGATTTCGCCGCATTCGGTGATACGCCGTTCCATGTCGGCCTGCGCTTCGGGCACGTGCAGGTCTTCGAGCAAGGGGAGGCGGGTTTCGTTCAGCTCCTTCTCGTAGCGTTCGCGGTATGGTGCGAATCGGTCTTCGTCGATGACGATGCGAACGGAGCAGACTTTGCCGTCGATGCGCTTGTTGCGTAGGCCGACGCCGAGCATCTTGTACGTGTTACCGCTCGTGTGGCCGATGTACGGGCAGGCGCGCGTGTCGGCGAAGCCGTTCTCGCAGATTTCGTTGACAATCCACATGGCGCGTTCGTCCAAGTCACGTTCGCTGTCGTTGAAGCTGATGTCGCGATGGATGTCGTCGTCCAACGGCTTGTCGGCCCAGAGCATGGCGCTCGCGAGCATGAACGGGGTCATGCCGTATTCGTCGATGAAGTCGGCCAACGGCTGCATCTGCTGCGGGGTTTTGCGGCCGGAGAACATGACGGGCACGAGGCGGCGCATGTTGGCGTCGCCGTTGCTGGTTGCCAGCGGATGGTTGCTTGCGATGACGAGCGTGGCCTGCGAGCGCACGTTAACGCTGTTGCGGCCGACGCCGCGAGCGTGGATGGTGTCGCCGGTGGCGATGCGTTTGATGATGCCCATGTCCTTGTCGGCGAGCATGTCGCCTTCCTCGTCGTACACCCAATAGCGGCCGTCGAGCTTCAACGCCTCGTTGCCGCTTTCGAACACGCTGGGCGAGTTGAGGGCTTTGATGCCGATGCCTCCGGCCTTGTCCGGGTAGGTGTCGCCCAGCCGTCCGAGCAGGAAGCTTTTGCCGTCGCCGCCGTGCCCGTAGAACACGTAGAAGAGATGCTTATACGGTTCGAGGAATGGGGTTGCGAACATGCGGAGGAGGTTTTCGCGGCTCGCGTCGTCGGCGGTGAGCTGGGCGATGAACTTGTTGGCTTTTTCGACGATTTTGGCGGTTTTCTTGCTGTCGTACAGCCATGTGCTGTTGTCCACGTACAGGTATGCGCCGTTTTCGTCGGCGTCTTCGGCCACGACGCTGTGTTTGCCCTGTGGGTGGAAGGCGGTGTTGCCGAACATCATTCCGCGCGTGAGGCGGGGGAGTTTGAGGGTTTCGGCGCGGAACATTGGTTCGAGGTTGCGTACGGCGTGGCTTCCGGTGGGGAAGCCGAATTCCTCGGACAGGCTGCTGATGGGGTGCCACGTGTTGGGAATGTCTCCGCCGAGCCAGTTCGTGTCGCGGGCGTACATGGTGCCGCCGTCTTCGCTGAGGCGCAGGTCACCGTTTCGGAGAGACCAGAACGCGTCGTAGTACGCGTCGTTCCAGCGTGGCTTGCCTGTGCCGTCCATGACGGGCATGGCGACGGTCTGGAGCCGTGCGTCGATGAACGTGTGTTCGCTGTTCTGGGCGGCCATGGTAAGGCCGTTTACTTCCCGGGCTAGGCCGTTGGGAATGTTCCGGTATGGCCTGATGTCGAGCGCTGGCGGGTCCTGCGGCTTGCGGAATGTGTGACTCATTGGTTTCTCCTGTGGTAAGGTTGTTTTTCGACAAGTTCAACCCTAGCACACCCGCTATGAGTTTTCAACTACGGCGCGTCGGAAATCGTTGGTTTCCGCACGGAACGTAGGATGTAGGAAAACGTAGCCGGGTGTTCTAGGGTTTTTTTTGCCTTTTTTATGTGAACACGACTTGACAACCATGCTCGTGGGGGTGTATACGCGCGCGCGCGCGCGCACGTCACACGCTTATATCTATATAGACCAACAACAACAACAACAACATACCATATATACCTACACCTACACACTACATCTATTGGGGTTTGGGAGGGTCATTCTCGTGCGCGCGCGTGATACACCATGGGGTATGACAAAACACGGCGTGTCGAGGGTGCCGAACTTTGTGTGGTCTTCGCTGAATCTGAAGTTTTGTTCACAATTCCATCACAGAATTTGTTGCCCCTGACTTGAGTTATTCACAGGCTCAGCGCTGGAAACAAGCCAAAACCAAGACACAAACACACCATTTGGCCGTCTCCGTCAAGCCAACCCGCCGCCGACATGGCCGCAGTGGTGGCGCGACACCTCGAAAACGTTGGAATGACGCTGTAGGAGCGGCCCTCGCATATGGTCCCGGAGGCAAAAACGAGCCGCCATCCGCACATGGTCGTCATCCACCGGTTTTCGATGCCGAACGGCCTCCGCAGCGTCGCGCGGAGACCTTCCATGGCGGTATCACACAAAAGCCTTCCATGGGCGGACCGAGCCAAGCCATGGCCGAACCCAGCCGACGGCGGCCAGCTGGCGACGCGTCCGCGCCATGGCTGTGGCAAAGGTCACGTCGGAATCGAAAAAAGGCGTCTCTGAGGACCTTTCGGTGCTGGGAGGTAAAAGTACTAGGGTTCGGCATGAAAGCCCGTCTAAGACCCCAAAGAATGGCTTCTAGAGGGTGTCCTGACCTGTTCGCACTCATCGGCGCAATTGGC